>Ga0315274_10002538_pt1 | contig 27466 bp, 26 predicted proteins | sample YL17G02_20_MG_FD_203700 | JGI IMG/M metagenome (GOLD analysis project Ga0315274, IMG submission 203700) | Sediment microbial communities from Yellowstone Lake, YNP, Wyoming, USA - YL17G02_20 | ecosystem: Environmental > Aquatic > Freshwater > Lake > Sediment | place: USA: Wyoming | collected...
ATGAGGTATCGTGACATTAGCGCCGAGTTTCGAAGGATCTCGTATCCCTTCCACCACCCCAGGCAGCTCATCCTTAGCTGTTTCCCATACTTCGTAGCGAATATCCAGCCCCAGATAGTCGAAAGCAGCCTGCTGGAAGATCGGAGATATCGAATGCTTCAACCTATAGCCGATGAGACCAACGAACTTCGTCATGATAAGATTTGCACCTGGGGAAAACTAGGAACAGGATTTTAATCCTGACCAGAGCCGCGGCTTCTCTCTCGGTCGAGGTAGCCTTGCAAAATAAATGCCGCCGCCAGAGAGTCGCGGTGCTTCTTCCTTTTATCTCGCTTCATCCCCACCTCCAACATCGTCCTCTCGGCAGCGACCGTGGACAGCCGCTCGTCCCAGGTAACTACCGGAATCTCAGTGCGTTCTTTAAGTAAATCGACAAATGACTGAACAGCTTGCGCCTGCTTTCCCAGACTGCCATCCATCGAGCGGGGCATCCCCACAACCATGCGCTCGACCTCGTTCTCACGGGCAAGGTCGATTATCTGCTTCAGGGCAGCATCATCCGTCACCCTCTCGACCACCGTCAGGGCGCCCGCCATAATCCTCAGCGAATCGCTCAGCGCCACCCCGATACGCCTATCGCCGACGTCGAGACCCATGACACGAGCGTATTCAGAAATTCTCTTCAACCCCCTGATCCCCTAATCTTGTTAGCCCTCTAGGGCACAGCCCGCCAGAGGCGGGTGGCCCTTCCGCACTCGCCAATTTCTAGACCTTCTCCTCCACCAGCTTGGTTACAAGCTTCAGCGCCTGCTCCAGCTTGTCTTTATCCTTGCCTCCACCCTGCCCCAGTTGAGGCCGTCCCCCACCACTTCCGCCTGTCGCTTGAGCCACCTTCTTAACAATATCGCCCGCGTTTAGACCACGAGATACAAGATCTGGGGTCACCATAGCCAGGAAGTTGGGCTTGTCATCCCAGACCGCAGCCAGCACGACCACAGCGCTGCTAAATCTCTCCTTCAATACATCGCCCATGTGACGCAGGGCATCCGTATTCGAAGCAGATACCTGAACCGACAGCACAGAGACCCCTTTAACCAACTCAACTTGAGCCAGCAGCGATTCCGCCGTCTCCTTAGACAACTGGCGCTCCAGAGTAACAGCGCGCTTGCGTTCTGCACTGAGTTCTCCGAGGACGCTTGCCACTTTGCCCTCGACATCGGCGGTGGGCACCTGAAGCTCGTGGGCAATCTTTTCCAGCGTGGAGAAGCGTTCTTCGATTAGCGTCTCCGATACCCTTCCAGTAACCGCTTCGATTCGGCGCATGCCCGAGCCGATGCTGCCCTCGCTGACTATCTGGAGAAATCCGATGTCGCCTGTGCGGGCAACATGAGTGCCGCCGCAGACTTCGAAGCTAATCTGAGATTTAGCCTGCCCAACCCTCACAGTCCTGACCACATCGCCGTACTTCTCACCGAAGAGGGCTATCGCCCCCTCAGACACCGCCTGTGTATAGGGCATCTCCTTCTTGGTCACCGGAAGGTTACGGCGGATGCCCTCGTTCACTATCGTCTGTATCTGGCCCAGCTCCTCCTTAAGCACCGGGGCTTCACAGGAGAAATCGAACCTGAAGCGGTCCGGCGTTACCAGCGACCCCGCCTGGTGCACATCGCTGCCCAATACCTGGCGCAAGGCAGCATGAAGAAGGTGAGTGGCCGTATGATTGCGCTCTATATCGAGGCGGCGTTGTTCATCTACTTTAGCCTCGACAACTTCATCTACTGATATTGTACCTTCAACCACCTTGCCCAGATGTACTATAAGTTCGCTGTTGCCCTTAGTAATCTTGAGGGTATTGGTAACTTCAACTCGTCCTTTCTTACCACGAAGTTCCCCCGTATCACCCACCTGACCACCCATCTCAGCATAGAAAGGCGTCTTATCCAGGACAACCTCGACCTGCTGCCCCTCGCTGGCAGCTTCCTGAAGCTTGCCATCAACCGCCAGACTGAGAACCTTGGCCTTGCAACTCGTTCGCTTGTAGCCTACAAACTCTGTCGGCGGCAACGACTGAGAAACTACTGCTATCCCAAATGTCTCACCAGAGCTAATAGCGTCAGTCCCTACAAATTTATGCGCAGCCCGTGCCCGTTCCCGCTGCCGCTCCATCTCTGAGTCAAATCCTTCTTGGTCGACAAGGAAACCATTATCAGCAGCAAGCTCGGTTGTCAATTCTGGCGGAAAACCGTATGTATCATACAATTGAAAAACAAGGTTACCAGAAAGTGTTCTAAAGATAGACCATAGCTCATCTAAAATACTCTGCAGTCCTTGTTCAATATCGGGCAATCTCAGTTTTTGTACCCTATGCTGTAAGCCAGTTAATTTTCCTTCCATTTCGGATAGAGCGATATTCCTGCCCAATATCTCCTCTGGATATCTAACCACTAATCTAACGTCTGTTGCCATCATCATCAGTTCAAACTGTAACTCAGAAAAAAAGTCTTCAGTTATTGATTCTTTGAGCTTTAATAATTGCTTTTCATTTGCCACACTGGCTCTGGTTAAGTCAAATTTCTTCTTCTCTGCTAAATCCCTTGCAGCTTTTTCTGCCGCTTCTTTCAAAAAAAATACGCCTCCTAAGATTCGCAGACCGTTGCTCAGAATCTCACCAAACTTTTCCTCTTCTGCCTTTATGACTTTGAAAATTGAATTACGGTTCTTTACCAATTCAGGATAGACATGCTCCATCTTAACAATAACGGCCTCGGCCACATTTGAGAGGAAGGGCTTATCCAAGCCTAGAACGTTTCCAAAAACCATAGCCCGCCTTAGAATACGCCGCAGCACGTAGCCCCGTCCTTCATTGGAAGTAATAACTCCATCGGCTATGAGAAAGACCACCGCCCGTCCATGCTCCGCCACTATCCTCATGGCCCGGTCTGCCTTCTCATTCTCGCCGTATTTTTGCCCCGTAAGCTGTGACACCTTCTCCATAATCGGCGCAAACAAGTCGGTATCGTAAAAGGAGCGCTTGCCCTGAATCACCGTCGCTGTCCGCTCCAGCCCCATGCCGGTGTCGATGTTCTTCCGTGGCAACGGGGTGCGCTTTTTCTGGGCATCCTGATAGTACTCGGTGAACACCAGGTTCCATATCTCCAGGAAGCGGCCGCAGCCGCAGCTTGGAGAGCAATCAGGCCCGCAAGAATGTTGCTCTCCGAAATCGTAGTGAATCTCGCTGCAAGGCCCGCAGGGTCCGGTCTCACCGGCAGGCCCCCAGAAGTTGTCCTTCTCACCGCAGCGGACGATGCGCTCCGCACTCACCCCTATCTCGCGCCAGTAGCCGAAGGACTCGTCATCGTCAAGGAAAATGGTTATCCACAGCTTCTCCTTGGGTATCTTGAGCCAGTCCAGCACAAACTCCCAGGCCCAGGCGATAGCCTCCTTCTTGAAGTAATCGCCGATGCTGAAATTGCCCAGCATCTCGAAAAAGGTCAGGTGCTTGAAATTGCCCACCGAACCTATATCAGTGGTGCGAAAACACTTCTGACACGATGCCAGTCGCGGCGAGGGGGGTACTGCCTCTCCGGTAAAATAGGGTTTGAATTGTACCATGCCCGCGCTGGTCAATAGAAGCGTGGGGTCACCGTGAGGGATGAGAGAGGAGCTCTCAATACGCTTATGCCCTTTTTGCTCAAAAAAAATAAGGTACTTTTCCCGGAGTTCATCACCAGTCATATTTTCTCCAGTAAGCTATATCTTTACTCTTGGGGATTTTAGAATAAGTTCAGGTACATGTCAATTTAAGCAGCGGGGCGCGGCTGCCGCCCCTGAAATATTGAACTCTCCGTGCCCCTCCGCGCCCTCTGCGGTGGGAACGGCTCCTATTTTTGCGCGGTTGACAAGCTGAGCGTGATGTGCTAATTTCAGGACATGCTATTGCCACATAAGCTGAGTCATACAGGTGATCAACTCGCAGCCTTATGTCAAGAATTGCTCGCCGAAAGACGGCTTATCCTTGTCAGCAATCGAGGCCCTGTTGAATATCGGGTCGCCCAGAACGGGGAATTACAGCTAAACCGCGGCACCGGCGGAGTGGTGACTGCCCTCAGGGCTATCAGTAAGTGTGTAGAGGTCACCTGGATCGCCAGCACTATGGGGGAAGGCGATCGCCTCGCTGCTTCCGGCCAGATCGGACGCTTTCAGGTAGCGCTGCCGGGGCAGAGACTATATCTTCGCCTTGTTACCTCTCCCCGGAATGTCTACCATAAATACTACAACCTCTTTTGCAACCCCCTGCTCTGGTTTCTCCAGCATTACATGTGGAACTCGCCCTACACCCCCAACGTCGATGCCAAGGTCTACGATGCCTGGGATAACGGCTATGTCGCAGTTAACCGCTCTTTCGCTGACGCTGTTATAGCCGAAGCGGCGCATGACAGGACGCCTCCATTCGTGATGATCCATGACTACCAGCTATACCTCGTCGACGGCTATCTTCGCCAACAGATGCCTAACGCTATTTTGCAGCACTTTATTCATATCCCCTGGCCTGCCTCCAGCTACTGGCAGCTTTTCCCCGACTCTATGCGCAGGGCGATCTTGGAGAGCCTCTGCGCCGCCGACATCGTTGGCCTGCAAACCAACCGAGACGTACATTATTTCCTGCATAGCTGTCAAATGTTCCTCGACGGAGCCAAAGTCGATTATGAGAGCCGCACCGTAGTTCACCGAGGCCGTAAAACCCAGATAGCATCATATCCGGTATCAGTCGATCTCGCTGCACTGCACAGAGTAGTCCGCTCACCGCGGGTTCAAGAGTACGAAGAAAAGCTGCGCCCCTACCTTGGAGAACAAACCATAGTGAGGGTCGACCGGGCGGAACCAAGTAAGAATATCACCCGCGGTTTAAAAGCCTTCGACATGCTGCTGGAGCGTTATCCCCACCTTGCGAAGAGGGTCAAGCTCATCTGCTTCGTGGTTCCCTCCCGTTCCGGGATAAAACAGTACGAGAGATACACTCAGGAAATATTTGATTCTGTGGAAGCCATAAATGCCAGGCATGGAACCGAAGGATGGCAGCCGGTAAAACTCTTCTTTGAAAATAACTATGCTCAGTCAATGGCAGGCATGCGCCTCTACGATGTGCTTCTGGTAAATCCGGTGATCGACGGTATGAACCTGGTAGCTAAGGAGGGGCCCGTCGTCAACGCCAGAAATGGCGTCCTCGTCTTATCAGAATCCGCTGGTGCCTACGAGCAACTTAAAGAAAACGTTATCTCCGTGGCGCCAGCAGATTTGGAAGGAACGACCCAGGCGCTTTACGAAGCGTTGAATATGAACCCTACAGAGAGAAGAAGAAGAGCCGAGGCTCTTAGAAAAACCATCGAAGAGGAAGACATCACTAACTGGATTTACCGCCAATTCAAAGACCTCAGGAACCTGGCCTGTCAACTACCACTGCTTATGCCCGTCTAGAAAAAAACCTCACATCCTGCAAAGTGTTATATTTCAGCCCTGATTAACACTCTCAAATCTTCATAAACTGGGGAAAGGTTGCATCATTACGCTGAGAGTGTTAATCTGATAAGGCTAAAATTACTGGGTAACAAGAAGAGGTAAAGTGAAGTTCGTTAAGCACCAACTAGGTTTTTTTCTATATGGTTTTATTTTCTGGCTCCCTATTGCCATAGTGGTCCTCGTTGGTGTTTACATTTTTGGAGACCTGGAACATTACGGGCACACATTCCTTAATTTCTTCATTCCCGACCGGTTCGTTTATACGGGTCTGGGAATAGTGCTCTGGCTACTAATCTTCTTTTTGACCGGTGTACTATTGAAAGCAACGACGGTAGGCGACTTTTTCTCAGGGATTCCAATTCTGGGAAGTTTTTTCAGAAGGGGCGGGGAAATAATTACCGTCGACACGTTAGCAAATATGACGCCGTGCCTTTTCCTGTATTCGCCGACTTGTCCCTCTTATGGCTGGATACTCTCGGAGGAAAAAGTCAGATTAAATAATGAAAAGGCTGACTTCGGCTTAGTAAATGTCTATTACCCCAACGTACCAACTATACTAACCGGCCAGGTGTACTCAGTAAGGAAAGAGACCGTGATCAAACTCGGCAACCCCTCCAGAGAAGTAATCGACGTCCTGCTTTACGGGCTGAGAAGGCCGGAGGATATTCAATATATTCCCTGGGAAGATGAGACCGAAGAAGAGTTCAAGGAAAGAGCCAGACGTTTCGGGTTGAGGTAAGCACCGAGTAAACCACCATGGTTCCCCTCTTTACTGCTCGCTGTAGAAGCTATCATCCACAGACTGACCGCAAAATACTGACGCTATAACTGTGCCCTGGGGCGGTACTGAATCGCCTCGGCCAGGTAGCTAGCAGAGATAGTCTCAGCATCTGCGAGGTCAGCAATGGTACGAGCCAGCTTGAGGATGCGGTGAAAGGCGCGCGCCGAAAGGCATAATCGCCTCATCGCCGCCTGGAGCAGACTCTGTGCGGAGGGCTCTACCCGGCAGAACTCACGCACCTCCAGAGGAGTCATATCGGCGTTGGAGGCAAGCTTTGTCCCATTGAACCGCTTACGCTGAATGGAACGCGCCTGCTCAACGCGCTGCCGCACTACCTCGGAGCTCTCGCCCAGCCTGTCATCTGCCAGCTTTTCGTAATCGATGCGGGGAACCTCAACAAAGATGTCAATTCGGTCGAGCAGAGGCCCGCTGATCCGCTTCTGGTAGCGTGAGACCACCAGGGGAGAACAGGTGCATTGCTTCACCGGGTCCCCGTAATAGCCGCAGGGGCAAGGGTTCATCGCTCCCACCAGCATGAAGTTCGCCGGAAATGTAACGCTGCCCTGAGCACGGCTGATGGTAACTACCTTGTCCTCCATGGGCTGACGTAAGACATCCAGGTCAGTTTGCCCGAATTCGAGAAGCTCATCGAGGAAGAGAACGCCTCGATGGCTGAGGCTTATCTCCCCCGGCCTGGGCCAGCGGCCGCCTCCGACTAGGCCGGCGTGGGAGATAGTATAGTGGGGTGACCGAAATGGTCGCTGTCTGATGAGCGGTGTGTCCTGGGGAAGAAGCCCGCTCACACTGTAAATCTTGGTGACCTCCAAAGCCTCCTGAATATCCATCCTGGGCAGGATAGAAGGCAGCGAACGGGCCAGCAGTGTTTTGCCGCTGCCCGGTGGGCCGCTCATAACTAAGTTGTGCCCGCCCGCGGCAGCTACTTCCAATGCCCGCTTCACGTGTTCCTGACCCTTAATAAGAGCAAGATTGGTCAATGACGAGGGCTCTTCAGTCACTTCAAATGTGACATCATCTGCTACATAGCTTGAAATAGACTCTACCCCGCGGAGATGCCCGACGAGTTGAGATAAGGAGGCAACGGGGATAATAGTAACCCCATCAATCAGAGAAGCCTCTCTGGCATCTGCGGCAGGGACGAAAACTGTGGAGATTCCCTTATCTTTGGCTAAACCGACCATAGAGATGATGCCATGAGTATGACGCAGGCTGCCATCGAGGGAGAGTTCACCGAGGAAAAGCATCTGGGAGGCATCTACCGAGACCTGTTCCGAACTGAGAATGATTCCCACCGCTATGGGAAGGTCATAGGCAGGACCAGCCTTCTTGAGGTCGGCTGGGGCGAGGTTCACTGTTATCCGCCGCATGGGGAAAAAGCAACCCGAGTTCCTCACAGCGGAGCGCACCCTTTCCCTGGCCTCCTGTACTGCGGTATCAGGCAGGCCGACTATATTCACGGCAGGCAGGCCGCTCAGAATATCAACCTCTACCTCGACTTCCTGGGCATCAAGACCGACTACCGCAGCGGTTTTCACCTTTGCTAACATACTCTTAAGCCGTCCCTTTTCATTTCGCGTAACATTATAGCAAATATAAATCTACGATACAACTGTACGACAGGCGATAGAGAAAAACTCGGATACTTAGCGTGAGAAGTCCAAAACATCTTGCAAGATTTCAATATGTGCCCGCTCCCCACTATAATTACCTACATTTTGTGTAATACTTACCTGCTTTTTCAGGAGAATACACTGGAATGAATGGTTTAAATATTGACATGAAAACAATTGTGATATAAACTAGAACCTGCTGGTAACAAGCGAATCCGTGTTTGCCTAATTTTTATGTGTTCAGTTGGCTATTTATATATTCATGACCAGCCTAGAGAGATAGTGGCATAGGCGTGGTAATCATGCATCACAAGTGGTAAAGGATGTCTTAGTATAGGCATCCTTTTTTTATTTATTCTTCACTGCTAGCTAAGGAGGGATAATGGAACTAAGCCGAAGGGACTTCCTGAAAGCTGGTGGTGCGGGGTTAGGTGGAATAGTTATCTGGCAAGCCCTGGGTTCGAAAAAAGCCTCAGCTTCACCCAAAGCCATCCCCTTGAAAAAGACTGTAATCGGCGAGACATCTACCATCTGCTGCTACTGTTCCGTTGGCTGCGGCGCACTTGTCGCTGCAAGTGGGAACATAGTAACAAACCTGGAGGGCGACCCGGACCATCCTATAAACCAGGGTTCCCTCTGTCCCAAGGGACTGGCAATGCTCCAGATTCACAATGTGAACGGAGAAATTAACCCTTACCGTCTCACGAAGCCTCTCTATAGAGCACCAGGCGCCAGCGATTTCACAGAGATAAGCTGGGACGCGGCTATAGAAAAGGTCGCAGCAAGGGTCAAAGAAACCCGTGACCGCACCTTTATAACAACTGACAGCAATGGCAAGACTGTAAACCGGACGGAAGCTATTGGCTCGCTGGGCGGCGGAGAGCTTGACAATGAAGAGTGCTATATACTCGCCAAAATGGACCGCGCCCTCGGCCTCGTGTATATAGAACACTGCGCACGCCTCTGACACTCCTCTACAGTTACGGCTCTGGTAGAGTCGTTCGGCAGAGGGGCAATGACCAATCACTATATCGATTTCAGGAACGCCGACCGCATCATGATTATAGGTTCCAACGCGGCGGAGAATCATCCCATTTCATTCAAATGGATCACCGACGCCGTATTGCGCGGGGCAAAGGTTATCAGTGTTGACCCGCGCTTCACCCGCACCTCAAGCAAAGCGCATATCTATGCTCGCATAAGGTCAGGCACCGACATCGCCTTCATCGGCGGCATGATTTACTGGGTTATTCTAGACATGGAGAAGAACCCGGGTAACTACAACATGGACTATGTGAAGAATTACACCAATGCCGCTCTCATCGTTAACAGCGGCATCAAGCTGCCAGGTGACGCTGGCCAGAACGGCTTGTTCAGCGGATTCAATGCGGAGAAGAAGACTTACGACAAGGCAACCTGGCAATATGGAAATACGACCACTCCGGAAACAGACACAACGCTTCAAAATCCGAATTGCGTATTCCAACTACTTAAGACGCATTACTCGCGCTACACACTGGATAAGGTTAGTGAAATAACCGGATGTCCCAAAGAGAAGCTGGAGGAGACCTACAGGTCATATGCCGAGTCCGGGCCGAAGGACAAAGCAGGCACCATCCTGTATGCCATGGGCACCACGCAACATACCTACGGTACCCAGAACATAAGAGCCTACTCCATTCTGCAAAGCCTGCTGGCAAATATGGGCATCGCCGGCGGCGGCATCAACGCGCTGCGCGGCACCTCCAATGTGCAGGGTTCTACTGACCAGGCTTTGCTGTGGCAATACCTTCCAGGATATCTCCCTGTACCGGTTGACACCGATGCCGACCTGGATGCCTTCATGAAGCGGGCAAAGGGGGCAGCCGTAACCCCCAAGGGTCTCGCCTGGGATAAGAGCATTAACTGGTATGGCAACTACGACAAGTATATCGTCAGTTTGCTTAAGGCATGGTACGGAGATAACGCCACCAAAGAAAACAGTTTCGGCTTCAATTATTTACCGAAACCCAAGGCGGGAGTGAACTACTCCCACATTGCCATGATGGATGCGATAGGCAAGGGAACAATCGAAGGATTGTGGGTCTGGGGTCAAAACCCCGCATCAGGGGGACCCAACTCCAACGGAGCCCGAACTGCCCTGGCGAACCTGAAGTGGCTGGTAATCGCCGACCTCTGGTTAAACGAGACAGCCGAATTCTGGAGGAGACCGGGAGTAGTTCCTGCTGACATACAGACCGAGGTAATCGTTCTCCCCGCAGCTGGCTCCTACGAGAAAGAGGGGAGCATCTCCAACAGCGGCCGCTGGGTGCAGTGGCGCTATAAGGCAGTGAACCCTCCGGGCGAGGCAATGCCCGACCTTGAGATAATGAACGTGGTAATGGAGAAGCTGAGGGAGCTTTACACGGCAGACACTGCCGCACCAAATCGCGAGGCTATCACCAAGCTGACCTGGGACTACGGTGCGGAGATCACATCGGATAATGTAGCCAAGGAGATGAACGGCTACGACCTCACCGCCAAAAAGCTCGCTGCCAGCTTCATAGCCACGCTAAGGAACGACGGCACAACATCCTGCGGCAACTGGTTACACTGCGCCCAATATCCTGAAGAAGGAAAGAACCTCGCCAAGAGACGCGACCCTGTGGATGTCTCCCTCAACAATATAGGGCTGCACTCCAACTGGTCATGGTGCTGGCCCTTTAACCGACGCATCATCTACAACCGGGCGTCGGTAGACTTCGACGGCAACCCCTGGGATGCCAACCGTCCCCTAGTGAAGTGGAATACAACAGGTAAGAAGTGGGACGGAGACATCATAGACGGCGGTGGAGACCCTATAAACATTGCGGCTGTGGGCGATAAACGCGGACCAATCATCATGAAGAACGATGGCGTATCGAATATGTGGGGCCGCGCTCTCGTCGATGGGCCGCTGCCCGAGGTTTACGAACCGTGGGAGAGCCCGATCAGCAACCTGATGTCAGGGCAGCAGATTGACCCCTGTGCCTACATCAGCACCTATATGAATGAACGGGGTACGGTGGACAAATACCCCTACGTTGCCACCACCTACCGCTGTACGGACCACTGGCAGACAGGCATTATGACCAGGAATCTGCCCTGGCTGAATGAATTATCGCCAGACATGTATGCAGAACTGGGTGAGGACCTGGCCGATGAGCTAGGTATCCAAAAGGGAGATAAGGTCAAGATAAGCTCAGCGCGCGGTGAAATTCAGGCCGTGGCCGTGGTAACCAAGCGCTTCCAGGCGATACAAGTCAATGGAACAAGAATACACCATGTAGGTATGCTCTGGCACTGGGGATACTCAGGTTTGTCCAAAGGTGACAGCGGCAACATCCTGACCCCCAACGTCGGTGATGCTAACACCACTATCCCGGAATACAAAACATTCCTGTGCAACATAGCGAAGGTATAAAGGGATAAAGAAGGAGAATAATGGCAGATAAAGCAATTCTTTACGATGCCTCCAAGTGCACCGCCTGCCGTGGATGCCAGGTCGCCTGCAAGTCGTGGAACGAGCGTGAGGCGGAGAAGACAACCAACCGGGGCACTGTTGAGAACCCGCCCGACCTATCGCCTCAAACGTGGCTCAAGATGGAGTTCCGCGAAGTGGGCAACAACGGCAATGTTCGCTGGCTGTTCACCAGGCGAGCCTGTATGCACTGCACAGATGCCGCTTGTGTGAAGGTATGTCCCACTGGAGCGCTTTTCTATCACACCCTGGGCTTTGTTTCCTACGATAGAGGCAAGTGCAGCGGCTGTGGCTACTGCTCACAGTTCTGCCCCTTCAAAGTTCCTCGCCTTGACACCAATAGAGGAAACGGTCTGGGCAGAATGGATAAATGCACACTCTGTACCACATTTGGCCTTGACCGCATAGACAACAACCAGAGCCCGGCTTGCGTGAAGACATGCCCCACCGGTGCGCTTACCTTTGGAAATCGAGACGACTTGCTTACAGCAGGGAAAACAAGCGTGCAAGCACTCCGAACACAGGGTTTCAGCAATGCCAACCTATACGGTGAAAACCAGCTAGGCGGCCTGCATGTACTCTATTCTCTAGAGGATTCTCCCGAGGTATACGGTCTTCCTGTTGACCCGAAGTACCCGGCAGTCGCAACCGCGTGGCAGGACATCATCAAGCCTTTGGGCTGGGCTGCCATAGGCCTAGTCGGAGCAGGGTTAATTCTAAACGTCATGGTAGCCCGCGCCAAGCTACTAAGGGAGAAGGAGGATAAATAATATGAAAGAGGTTGAGCGCTACAGTAAACGAGCCATATTTCAACACTGGTGGATTGTAGCTTGCTCCTTTTTGCTGGCGCTTACAGGCCTGTTTCTTTTCCTGTCCTGGTTCGGACCAGCCGCCTGGTGGGGATACAGCCGACTTGTGCATCGCATTGCTGCAGTGGGCTTCGTCGCGATACCCGTAATATATACCATACTGAACTCTAAGAGCACCTGGCATTGGATAAAAGAGGCATTTACCTGGGGCAAGCACGACGTGGGCTGGCTTCAGGCTGCGCCTACCTACTACTTCGGAAGCGACATAGTTCCGATGCCACCACAGGAGCGGGCTAATACAGGGCAGAAGATGTGGATGCTGGTAGTAATCGTCACCGGCGTGATCTTCGTAGTATCAGGCGGTATCATGTGGTTCGGCAAAGACCTTGTACCAACCGGTGTCTTCCAGTGGAGTGTCTTCGCCCATGATGTCGCCTTTATTGCCGCTGGAGCCATGCTCTTGGTCCACATCGCCCTGGGCACATTCCACCCCAGATTTTCTGAGGCGCTCCATTCGATGATTACCGGCAAGGTTTCGGTGGACTATGCTAAGAGCCATCATGGCAAGTGGCATGACAAAATCTCTGGTGAGAAGAAAGCACAATAATGGCTCTAACTGGCGAGAATTCGAGGGCTGGTGGAAATCAACAACAAGATTTTAGATAAATTACAGGAGTTGCAACAGAAGGAGGGCTCGCTACCTCAGTTTCTTGAACTATACAAACAGTTGTTGCTTATCCAGGTTGAGGTAAAGCCGAATATCCCTTCAAACCACCATTTATTAACAAAAGACGAGATAGACGCTATGCTGATAAAGGGCGTCCCCCTATTAAAGTGGGATGCCCTTTATATAGATTGGCCTATCTTCCATACTTTGTTCCGGAAAGCTGCGACCGTAATCGGCGAACAGACCGAGCCCGCATACAAAGGCTTGAAAGACGCTGCATTCGACATCCCCGTTTTGCAGGAAATAGCCAAAGCCTGGTATAAAGGCTCATCGCTATCACCCTGGGCAAGAATATACGGCATCGAAGAGGAAGTCCTTGCGGCAGTGATTCACTGCGCCATCAAGCCTTTTTTAACTGCACAGGCAAAGGCCATCAGGGGTCTGGTTGACCAAGAACATTGGAGACGCAGATGTTGCCCGGTCTGCAATGGGAAGCCTGACTTCGGATTCATAGACAAAGAAAAAGGGGCCAGATGGCTTCTATGTTCTCGCTGCGATACCGAGTGGCTCTTCCAGAGGCTGGAGTGTCCCTATTGCGGCACCACTAACCAGAAAGAACTAGCCTATTACACCGACGATCAAGAGCTATATAGACTTTACATCTGTCAAAAATGCCACACCTATCTTAAGACTATTGACCTGCGTAAGACAGCAACGGAGATACTGCCGCCCCTGGAACGAGTGATGACTGTCGATATGGACAGGCAGGGACAGGAAAAGGGATATAAGGGGGGATAGGTCATCACCAGTTGAAATACTGAGCTGTGTTGCGTCAGCTACGAATATACCTCAGCAGTTTCATAATCGCAGTAGCAGCATTACCGAAGATGAAGTATACTTGATATATAGACACGCCTTTCACAGGCAGAGACATAGAGGTTAGCGGTGAACGATGAATCTTTGCTGAAAGGAGCTTCACCTGATATAATATGTAGTTGTCTTTCGTCCGGGAAGTGGCAGAACACTCCTACCGCCGTGCCCAGAGAGATGGCGCTAACTATTTATGTAGATACGCTGGAATTAGTCACCATCCTATGCACGCCAACCAAGCTGAACTGTCTCGTCCTCGGGTTCCTTCACTCCGAGGGCATAATAACAAACATGAGCGATGTGGCAAGCATGAGAATATGCGAGGAGGAGTCTCTAGCTGATATCAAGCTGAGCAAACCCGGGTTTAAGCCGCCGCCAAGAAGAACTCTGGCGTCAGGTTGCGGCGGCGGGGTAACCTTCGCCACCGAGAAGCATAAAGTGCTATCAGGGATGGCGGTCAAAGGAGATGAGGTATTATCTCTGATGAAGCAATTAAACGAGCAGGCGGAATTATATAAGTACTGCGGCGGCGTCCATACCTCAGCGTTGGGAGACAACTCCACCCTGCTGGTGGTAGCTGAGGACATAGGAAGGCACAACACACTCGACAAGATAATGGGCGAATGCCTGCTCAGGAAATTATCAACCCGGGACAAGGTGTTAATCACCACCGGACGCATTTCCTCGGAGATGCTGGGGAAAGCTGCAAGTATGATGACACCCATCGTAGTCTCCCGCAGTTCTCCCACAGACCATGCAATCGCGCTTGCCAAAGAACTGGGTGTTACGCTCATCGGTTATGTTCGAGGCAACCGCTTGTCTGTCTATTCACACGAAGAGCGAGTACAAGGCGCTCTCGTCATAAAAAATTAGGTCGTTGAATACGGAAGAGGAGGTAATACCATGTTCAAAAGCTTCGGATGGCCAGAGGCGCTCATAATCCTGGTGGTAGTCCTCATCGTCTTCGGCGCGGGCAAACTTCCCCAAATCGGGGGTGCTGTCGGGAAGAGCATCCGTGAGTTCCGCAAGGCTAAAGAAGGCCTGGATGAGGATACAAAAGAGCAAGCCAAGAGCAAAACCAGTGCCCCTAAAGAGATAGCCGAGGGCGGGAACAAGGCGAAGTAGAGCTAACGCAACCTGAAGTTGGAAGCGAAGCCAGCTTTTAGATGCAGCTAATTGACTTCTTCTATCGTCCCCACTCTGAAAGTTAGCTTCAAATAAGGTGAGCTTGCAATGGATTTTTTTGGCATCGGCCCCATGGAAATAATCCTTATCATGATTATAGGACTGATTATCTTCGGGCCGGGGAAGCTACCTCAAATAGGTAGAGACCTGGGGAAAGCCTTGCGCTCTTTCAAAAAAGCTGCCACCGATTTAACGGCAGAAATGAGCAAAGAGATGGAGGAAGAGAAGAAAGAAATCGATAGCGATACCAAGCAAATTAAGCAAGAGATAGTCGAAATCAGCAATCCTGCGAAGCCGGAAGCCGGCAAGACACCAGCCGATGGCAATCCTCTATGAGCAAAGAGAGAAAACTTACTTTCATGGACCATATCCGCGAACTCCGCGGACGTTTAACCTGGTCTGTTCTAGCGTTAATCATTACCACTATAATAGCCTTCGTATTCGCTGACCAGATATTCCACTTTCTCATCAAACCCGCAGGCGACATCAACCTCATCTACACCGAGATGACCGAGATGCTCAGCACATACATGATAGTATCCCTTGCCGGGGGCGTTGTGCTGGCAATGCCTTTCTTCGTGTACCAGATTGTAATGTTTGTCTCACCAGCACTAACCCGCCGCGAGAAAAGGTATGTATATATTGCACTGCCCTGGATAACGCTTATGTTCGCAGGCGGAGTTGCCTTCGGATACTTTATTCTACTGCCGCCGGCGATGAAATTCCTCACCTCCTTTGGCAGTGACATTGCCACCCCCCAGATCAAGATCGGGAATTACATCACACTCGTCACCAGGCTTCTTGTCGCTATCGGAGCGGTCTTCGAAACTCCTGTAATAATAACTTTTCTCTCCAGACTCGGCGTTGTCTCGCCGCAATGGCTTTCCAAAGTACGCAAATGGGCCTACATAGGTGGCTTTATACTCGCCGCCATCATCACACCTACCATGGACCCTATCAATCAAAGCTTGGTCGCCGTCCCGCTTATTGTTCTTTATGAGATAAGTATTATACTATCCAGGATCGTCTACCGGAGAAGAGGTAAAACCGTTACCAGGCCATCCTCGTCGCCATCGTAGTTCTCCAGACAAAAACGTTCGCAGGAATCCGTAATGCCTATAACCGTAGACGCCAGAGATTTGTCCTGCCCTGTGCCTCGTCAGATGGTCATTGAGGCCATACGCACAGCAAAGCTTGGCGAAACCATAGTCGTTCTGGTAGACACAGCTGCCGCCCGTGACAGCATTATAAGAGTGTTAAAGGCATTCCAACTCCCCTATAAACCTGTAAAAAAGACTAACTATTACCAAATCCTCATCACCAGAGAAAAACTATGGATGGAGAATTGAGCGATACCAAAAGCAGGAAAGCTACATCGCTACGAAGCTAAAAGAGGATTGCTAAACTGTATCCTATCCTTTATCCTATAGCTACGAACAGGAGACTACCGTTACTTCGAAGCCGGTAAAGTTCGATTTTGGAGGCTGATAGTTGCAGCATCTCTTCTCAGTCTGGCAGGAGTTTTCCAAGCGCCTCAAAGCAGCAAGCCGCGTGCTTCTGCTCTGTGACTACGATGGCACCCTGACGCCCATCGTAGAAAGACCGGAGCTGGCAGATTTATCCGAAAAGACAAGGCAGCTTCTCCAGGCCTTAGCACGTCAAAGCCACTTCACGGTCAGCATCATCAGCGGCAGAGCGCTGGTTGACCTCAGGCAGAGGGTAGGCATCAGCAGCATAATCTACGCCGGCAACCACGGTCTGGAAATAGAGGGGCCCGGCATCGGCCTTGTCAATCCTCTGGCAGAGGAGATGAGGCCGGTGTTCCGCCTGATCAACCAGGTATTGAATAAAGCCCTAGCACCGGTAAAAGGCGTACAAGTCGAAGACAAAGGACTCACTGTTAGCGTACACTACCGTATGGTAGAAGAAGGCAAGTCCGAAGAGGTGAGAAACATCTTCGAGAAGGTCATTGCCACAGCGCGGTCTCTGGGAAAGGTCAGAATCACGTCAGGGAAGAAGGTCTACGAGGTAAGGCCAGCGGTAGACTGGGACAAGGGCGAGGCGATAGCCTTGCTTATCGACAGGTACGGCAGGACGAAAACTAAGAAGGAACTGCTGCCCATATTTATGGGCGATGACCAAACTGACGAGGACGGATTCAGGGTAATAGAAAAGCACGGCGGCATCTCCGTCTTTGTCGGAGAGAAGACAACCAATTCTGCAGCGCGCTACTTCCTGAAATCGCCTGCAGAGGTAGAGCAGTTTCTGGAACGGCTGGTCCATCCTGCCTCAAACGTCTAGTTTTGACGCAAAGGGATGCCTCCACATTAGACAAGGGACTTAAGCCCCTTGTCACTATTCCTTATCTCTGCACCCCCAAATATCTTTGATAGCCGAGATTGAAATTGCCCCTATATGTGCTAAGATAGGTGCGTGCGGAGGTACGATGGAAAACAAATTTCGCTCCCTTCCCAGCGTGGATAAGCTGCTCTCCGACAGCAGAATCAAGCAACTCGGCGATATATATCCTCACGACTTGCTTGTAGACCTCATCCGCCAACGTCTGGAACAGGAACGAGCTTCAATTGCCCGGGGCGCTCCATCATCTGCCCTCGATGAAATCGTAGAGTCGATTCGTGCCCAGGCAAACGCACTGGCATCCCTCCACCCGCACTATCTCATAAACGCATCCGGGGTCATACTTCACACCAACCTGGGCCGCGCTCCGCTGAGCAAAGAGGCGATGGCAGCTATGGAGGTAGCCTCCAAGGGTTACTGCGACCTGGAGTTCAATCTCGATAGCGGCACCAGAGGTTCGCGCAACACTCATATCGAACAGCTACTATGCCAGCTAACCGGCGCTGAGGCTGCACTGGTAGTAAATAACAACGCCTCCGCCGTGCTGTTGGGCCTCACTGCGCTGGCCAGGAAGAAGGAGGTCATCGTCTCCCGGGGTCAGTCGGTGGAGATTGGCGGCGGCTTTCGCATCCCCGAGGTAATGAAACAAAGCGGGGCGAAGCTGGTTGAGGTAGGGACTACCAACTGTACCTATGCTCACGATTTTGAGCAAGCGATTACTCCTCGCACGGCAGCTTTTCTGCGCGTCCACTCCAGCAACTTCAAGATAGTAGGCTTCACCGATGTGGTCACCCTTGAGGAACTGGTAGCGCTGGGAAACAAGAACCAGATTCCTGTGTTCGACGACCTCGGCAGCGGTTGTCTGCTGGACACCACACAGTTTGGACTCGATCCTGAGCCTATGGTGCAAAAAAGCATAGCCCTCGGTGTGGGGCTGGCATTCTTCTCCGGGGATAAGCTCCTCGGAGGCCCTCAGGCAGGGATTATAGTCGGTAAAAAGCAGCTCGTCGATAAACTCAAGAAGCACCCCCTGGCCCGGGCTGTGCGGATTGACAAGATAAGGCTGGCCGGGCTGGTAGCCACTTTGATCCCCTACCTGAAAGGCGAGGCATTAAAGGCCATCCCTGTGTGGCGCATGATATCTATGCCGCTGGCAGACATCGAGAGACGAGCCAAACTCTGGGCGAAAGAATCCGGTGATTTAGCCAGAGTGATTGAGGGGGAGAGCATGATAGGAGGCGGCAGCCTCCCCGGAGGCACCCTGCCCACCAGGCTTGTCGCCATCGGCAAACAGAGCAAAGCAAAAGAGCAAAGCACAGCCCAGAAATTAGCGCAAATGCTACGGACGCAGCAGCCCCCGGTAGTGGGGCGCATCAGCGAGAATGTCCTGCTCCTCGATCCCCGCTCCGTCTTGCCCGAAGAAGACCGGACAGTTCTACAGGCACTCCGTAGTGCAGTTGCCGATTCAAGAGCAAAAGGGGAGATTTAATGTTTGTGCTCGGCACTGCGGGCCATGTAGACCACGGCAAGTCCGCACTGGTACAAGCCCTCACCGGCATAGACCCCGACCGTCTGCAAGAGGAAAAGGAACGGGGCATGACCATCGACCTCGGCTTCGCCTGGCTGCAACTGCCCAGCGGCAAGGAGGTAGGTATCGTCGATGTGCCGGGGCACGAGCACTTCATCAAAAATATGCTGGCAGGCGTGGGAGGGATAGACCTGGCCCTGCTCATCGTCGCCGCCAACGAAGGAGTTATGCCTCAAACCAAAGAGCATCTGGCCATTCTCGACTTGCTGGGGATAAAAAAAGGCATCGCAGTCATCACTAAAAAAGACCTGGTTGACGAAGAGTGGTTGAGCCTGGTCAAGATGGATGTAGAGGAGTTGCTAGTACCAACCACCCTATCAGGCGCACCTATCGTCGCAGTATCTGCTATCACCAGGGAGGGCTTGCCCGACCTGCTCTCAGCTGTAGACCAGCTTCTAAGCTCCATGCAGCCCAAGAAGGACACCGGCAGTCCCAGGCTTCCCATAGACCGCGTCTTCACCATAGCTGGCGCAGGGACGATAGTCACAGGAACATTGCTGGACGGCTCGCTCCATGCGGGGCAGGAGGTTGAGATTGTTCCTGCCGGCCTAAAATCGCGCCTGCGGGGAGTGCAAACGCACAAGACTCATATAGACACCGCAGCCCCCGGCAGCCGCGTCGCAGCTAATCTGGTCGGTATCGCCACCTCCCAACTGAAACGCGGAGACGTGCTGACAAATCCAGGCTGGCTCGCCCCTACCACAATGTTGAATGTAAAACTTATCTTGCTCTCATCGCTGCATCATCCCCTGCGGCACAATACCACCGTAAGCGTTCATAGCGGGACCGGCGAGGTTATGGCCAAAGTCCGTCTGCTGGAGAAAGACGAGATGAAGCCCGGAGAAACATCCTGGGCTCAACTGCTCCTGGCAGAACCGGTAGCAGTGATTAAAGGAGACCGCTTCATAATCCGCTCCCCGCAGGATACTCTCGGTGGGGGCGAGATAATAGAAATCCACACCAAGCGGTATCGCCGCTATCGTCCCGCCCTGATCCAGAACCTGGAGAACAAAGAAAAAGGCACGACGCCAGAAATTCTGGTAGCGACGCTGGAAGCAAATCAGCCGCAGGAGATAGGCACACTACTTCTCAACTGCGGACTCCCTGCCAGCGAGGCACAGCCTGCGCTGGAAGCCCTCATCAAAGAGAAAGGAATAGTAGCAGTAGGCTCAGGGGAACACCGTTTCCTCTTCACCTCTTCCGGCTGGGGGAATCTGCGGGAGAAGGTGAAAGCCATAGTGCAGGACTACCACCGGAGATTACCTACACGGCCGGGGATGCCCAGAGGGGAACTGAGCAACAAGCTACAGCTATCTACCGCAGCCTTCGCCCCTACCCTGCATAAACTTCTCGATGAGGGTATTCTTGTCGAGGAAGGAGCAGTAGTTCGCCTGCCCTCCCATCAGATACAGCTCAGCAGGGAGCAGCAAACAAAGGTTGATGCCTATCTGCAATCGCTGTCTCGAAACCCCTACGCCCCACCCAGCGACCTCATGCCCGAGCCCGACCTGCTCAACCTTCTTATCAAACAACGCCGGGTAGTCAAAGTAAGCGACAGCGTGGTGTTTTCTGCCTCCGCCTACGACGAGATGGTTAGAAAAATCGTGGCTCATATCAAAGTGCATGGGAAAATAACCTTAGCCGAGACGAGGGACCTGTTCAACACCAGCCGCAAGTATGCCCAGGCTCTGCTGGAACACCTGGATCAGGAGAAAGTCACCCGCCGCGTGGGTGACGAACGAGTCCTGGGGTCAGGAAGCACATAATTGGCGGTGTCCTAAAGGAACCGCAAGAACACATACACTTAACTCTGTCTGAGCAAAGCATCCAGCAAATAAATATAGAAATAACTAGAGTAAATAGGCTAATGAATGCAGACCCCCGGAACCCAAAGTTACTGGAAGAATTGGCAGATGCAATAAGAGCTTGCCACCGATGCGAACTCGCCAAGCATAGAATAGCGTCGGTGCCCGGCTGTGGCCCTATCAATGCGAAGATCTTTTTCGTTGGTGAGGCTCCTAATCCGGAGGCAGAGAAACAAGGAACGCCTTTTGCTGGTGCTTATAAACTAGCTATGGAACAGTGCCTAAATGCCCTAGAACTGAACCCAGAGGATATCTATATAACAGACGTCGTTAAGTGCGTACTCCGAGATAGCGAAGGAAAAGTCGACCGAAGTGGGTACGGGCCTGGTGGCAGTTCCATCCCTTCCTGTCGTTATTGGCTTGATCAAGAAATCCGTTTGGTCAATCCTAGGATCATTGTGATGGTTGGAAGTGCTGCTACAAACGCCTTGTTCAATGAATCTATATCTGCCTTTCGGAACAAAGGATATTCGCGCGAAGCGAATGGCAGATTCTACTTAGCCATGTATCACCTATCCGGTTGTCAGCGTAGAGGCATTGTAAACGTAGTTGACGAAAAGAAAGATGAACTGGATGAGCTTCGAGCGTTGCTGCATAGAGTATAGCTTGAAGCTGTCTCAAATACGTTTTGAGAAGGACATTAGCGAAGAAAGCTCCAGCAGTATATCGATGTTAGCAGAGAAATGGCGGGAGCGGATGGGGGTCGAACCCACCAGGGATACTCAGGCTAAATTGTCCTCAACCCCCACTCACCGTCTTTGATATACAAGAAGGAGAAAGAGTCTGACATATCTCCGTCGTCTGCCAGAAGGTCATCGTAGAGCATCTGGCAATGGGTATGGCCTATAACCAACTTGACCTTTTTCCTTTTAGCATAGTCCATTGCCCTGAGATGAACCAGTCCTACATGCCTGTTCCAATCATCTCCGGCTCCCCGGGCTTTCTGCTGAGACGGGGTCTCTTTTTTGAGACCTGGCAAAGACCTTAGCCAGGACCACAACCATATAGAGAAATGGGGGAATGTCGATGAGAGCCAGTAGACAACTCTGGAGATGCCAGGCAGCAAAGGTATATTCCAGATAATGTCGAATCCGCTCCAAATCCAGTCGAACTCCCAACCATGCATAAAGAGAAAGTCATCTACACGACGGGGGCGCGATGACAGGCGAGCTCCTGAAAGATAGTTGCGTTTTGCCGAGTAGTCATGGTTGCGGTTAATCCAAACAGTATCCAGTCCTTGTCCACGTCGACGAAGGCCCAGTTCACCGAGCAACTTCCACGACAGTGTATCTCTTATCTTATCCCACGTTGCCTCCCAGGGGTCGCCGACATCGCCCAGGAAGACAATGACGTCCAGTTTTAAATCTTCCATCGCCTTGGTAAATCCCTCGATCTTTTGCAGCCTGGAGTCGTCATGGATATGAAAGTCGCTAACTGATACTATTGTTTTCACTGCTCACCCCTCCCTCACCTGGCACTGATTTCTACTGATAGTTATAACTGGGTACGACATCCTACCACGATACATTTCATACATGCAATAAGGAAATGTCGCACTAGCTGAGCAGTGAAGGGGAAGCAGCAGAAATGTGGCGGGAGCGGATGGGGGTCGAACCCACCAAGGACATGGTTAATGCCCCTCAATGGGTTTGAAGTGCTACAAGGTATGTGTTATGAGGTGCTGTCACGTTCCATGCTGTACATTTGTTCGGGTTAGCCCCGAACGTGGTGTGCTACATTGTGTTACCCCATGCTGCAGTGTTCGTTAGCAAAATGTTAGCAAAAATAAGAAAGGTACCAGGAGAGGTGTCCGAGCGGTTTATGGTACCGCTCTCGAAAAGCGTCAAGCCTCATGCCGCCTTGTGTTGTAAAGTGCCGTCTCGAAGCTGAGTCCTAATCTGCGGCATGGCGCAGCATTTAACGGCACAAAACGGACGTTTGACAAATGTTTGACAAAAATCCATAATCTATCCGCAGCGACACATTAAGCGAAGCGAGGTTGTATTCTAGTGTACTCCTAACGTAAACAGGTATAGAATACGAATAACTGCCTTGCCTCGACCCTTGGTTCCGAAGAAATAACCGTAGACACCCACTCACACGTGACGCCGAGGCTACATATGATGAACGGAGATAGGGTACTGCAATATCTGAAGACGATTCACCCCCAAGGCGCAGACGATGACCAAATTACAGCGGCCATTGGATTGAAACGCCGTCAGGATGCTAATAGAATTTGCCACCATCTGGAGCGGGAAGGAAAGGTCGCTCGCCAACATGGACACGGCAAGATTAGAACCTTTTGGCTCGCCCACAAGCAACCGGCTATTCCTCCAGAAGCCGTTGGCCCTGTATCCAAAATACATGGCAAAGGTAGCGCTGAAGTGTTCGAAGACCAAGTAAAGCGAGCCGTTAAGGAGTATCTTGAATCGACAGGATGCGAGGTGAAAAGCGTGGCCTGGGGAAGGGAGCCGGGCAGAGATATTGAGGCGGTTAGAGATGGGAAACCACTATGGGTGACGGCGAAAGGCTATCCGAGCGGGACAGCGAAGACCCGAGCGTCCACCCAGGCAGAACACTACTTCAAGGAGGCCATTTTCGATGTTGTGGCGTGGCGGACTGAGTCAATGGAAGCTGACATAGCTGTTGCGTTACCAGATAGGCTAACTTACAGAAAGCTAGGACAGAAAACGCGGTGGCTTCAAGAACATGCATGTTTCAATTTCTTATGGGTGGACGACAAGAACGGCGTGGTTTTCGAGCGCTTACTATAAGTGTCGGCGGCCATCATGTCGCTCTTCTACGCTGCCTACCCACCGTGTGGATTGGCAAAAGATTAGCAAAAATGACTGCTTGTCCCACCTTCGTCCAGGCCATGCATAAGCTAAGCAGTTAAGCCCCGATGCTAAGTGACCTTTGAGGACAGCATGAAGCACTACAAGGCACCATTGTCCCAATAATTTCGGACTCTGGCGCCTCTGGTTGACTCTTTAAGATACACTGAGTACCTCGAACATTCTCCTCACTTTCGCATGTATCCATCCCAAGATATTATGTTTCCCCCTTAATTTGCTGTTGCAAGTTGATGATGATTTCCTCCGCCCTCTTAACATAGGCAATATATTTTGATAGGAAATAGGTGTCTCCGGAAGCTGTAGCAGATCGTACAAATGCGTCATAGGCACAGATTGCGTCTAGGAGTATGCCCAGAGCTTGGTAGGCAGTTCCCGCGTGGTACCGCGCCAAGTTATCGAGCATGTTGTTGCTGAACGCATTCTTGAATTCTGCAATGGCATCATAATACTTACCCTGTTCTAGGTAGGCAATGCCCAAACCGTGGTGTGCAATGCCATAGATTGGGTTAATCCTTATAGCCTCTTTGTATTCCCCGATGGCTTCATCCATATTGAGTTGGTCAGCATGGATGAAGCCAAGGTGAAGTGTGCCTTGGCATCGTTTGGGTTGATCCTGAGGATATCTTTTGTTTCATTGAAAAGGCGATCGCGTTCCTTGATAAACTGATCTGGTTTCTCTTTGTCACGATAAAGAAGGTTGTATTCATGCTGAGCTATGATACGGTCTGGGTTGATTCTGAGGGCATCTGCGTATGACCTACGATTGTATCCGCCACTAGCCTCGTCAAGTCTCCACAAAACATGGGAGACAGCATCCAAGTTCTGTTGCGCTTCGGCATCATTTGGGTTGATCCTGAGCGCCTCTTTGAATTCCTTGATGGCCTCATCATACTCCCCCTTGTAAGCGTGGGCAGCACCCAGGTTGCAGTGTGCTGGGGCATCATTTGGGGTGATTTTTATTGCAGCTTTCAATTCGCTGATAGCTGCGTCAAATTTCCCCTGATGGCCGTAGACAATCCCTAAGTAACAGTGCGCCGAAGCATAGCCTGGCTCGATCTTGAGCGCCTCTTTCAATTCATTGATGGCCTGATCATACTGCTTCTGGTCAGCGTAAACACAGCCAAGTTTATAGTGCACAATAGCATGATTTGGGTCGATCCTGAGCAACTCTTTGAATTCCTTGATAGCCTCATCGAATTTTCCTTGATTGGCGTAAGCATTGCCCAGACCGAAGTGCGCAGCAGGATAGCCTGGCTCGATTCTGAGCGCCTCCTTGAATTCCTTGATGGCCTGGTCATACTGCTTCTGGTCAGTGTAAACGGAGCCAAGGTCACAGTGGGCACCTGCGTCATTTGGCTCGATCCTGAGTGCCTCACTGAACTCCTTGATGGCCTCATCATACTGCTTCTGTTTTGCGTATACACAGCCAAGTTTATGGTGCGCTATGGCGTCGTTTGAATCTGTATGGCGCTTTTCCCCACGAAAGCGATCAAATACACCCATGTCTCAATCCTAACAAACCTTATTAAGTATTGGCCTTATATCGTCGTGATTATAGTATCAATTTCCCCGACATTCTACTGCGATTTGTATTCTACCACAGAAGTCCATAGCCTGCTGTTCTGTACTACGCCATGTCGCAAAGTGGATTAGCAAAATGTTAGCGAAAACGTGGCGGGAGCGGATGGGGGTCGAACCCACCGAGGACATGGTTAATGCCCCTCAACGGGTTTGAAGCCCGCGGAGCCCACCGGGACTCAACCGCTCCCAAAAGCCTAGTATAAATCACCGTAACTCTCTGCGCAACAAATTCAATCCCCATCCCATTGACCCGCAGCTTCTGATGTTGTATCCTCTTTCAAAGAGGTGAAGGAAATGAGGAAATTTTCGATACTGCTTCTGGCTTTAGTAGCTCTGCTGGTCGGGGCTTGCAGCAGCACCACCGGGACGCCGACGCCAACACCAGCGTTAACACCAGCACCAACGCCTGTACTCACGCCGACACCTACTCCCACACCAACGGAGGGAAAGACCATGCAGTGGCCCAACTCACCACCAATGACTATCGACCAGAATAAACAATACGCGGCAACCATCAAGACTAACTACGGTGACATCGTAGTACAACTGTTTCCTAAAGATGCTCCGTTGACTGTAAATAATTTCGTCTTTCTGGCCCGCCAAGGTTTCTACGATGGGGTGAAATTCCACCGGATAGTGCAGGGCTTTGTGATCCAGAGCGGGGATCCAACGGGCACGGGATCCGGAGGCCCGGGATATAAGTTTGCGGATGAGAAGGTGACCCGAGACTATGTTACGGGCACCCTGGCTATGGCCAACTCTGGTCTTAACACCAATGGCAGTCAGTTCTTCATTACTTTGGTCGACCTTAGCGGCCAGCTACCGAAGAAATACACTATATTTGGGCTGGTGTCCAGCGGCTTCGACGTTGTACAGAAGATAGGCAATGTTCCAGTCAAAGCTAATCCGCTAAGTGGCGAAATATCTATACCAACAGTAGATGTTTATATAAACAGTATATCCATAGAGGAAAAATAGCTGCTCCAAAAGGCCTTGTTCTTGAGGCTTATCCACATATCTAGCGCTATCGTGCCATCGGAGGGCAGGGCAGTGGCCTTAAGTGTCCATTAATTACCAAGGCTAAACTGCCCCACTTTTGCCGACCACATACATCCAAGCTACAAAGGCGATACCATAATACGGATAACTATAGAAGAAAGCTAGCAGTCTCCCTATCCCTATTTGCCCTTTTTGGCGATAGCGGCAGCTAAAGGAGCGATAATAAGCCAGACTCCGATGGTGATGAGCATAGCCATCGGATAGCCTATGGTCTTCACATTAAAATCGGGAGCTATAATGCCCCAGAATATCATGGTAATCCAGGCGCTGAGAAAAAACCCGGCGCAAGCTGTAGGAATAGCAAAGAAACCCATGACAACCTCCCCGACGCTTTATATTATTGCTCATTAACAGATACTTACAGCCTATCTTCTAACAAGGCTCAACAGGGCATTGAGCAATATGCCCACGCCTACCAGTATAACAATCAAAGGCCACCAAGCCCCGATCCCGCCCAGAACAGCGCCACCAGCAGATAGCAGGAGAAACGCTAACATGAGGCGGCACCACATAAACCTGCGAGGGGCAAGCCGAGCGTATCGCGCCACTGTGTCAAATAGCGAAATGGAACCCATACCAAAAAGGAAGTAAGCCAACGTTTCCCTGACAGACAACACATCACGTGCCCAGAGGAACAGAATGACGCCAATCAGCAGCAATTCCAGGCCCACAATCATACCGTAAGACCAGACACGTCGGTGCTTCACCTCTTTCATACCTTTGCCCCTTTCTCAGCGCACTCGCTACGCCTATGTTCTCGTTTCCCCCAGAACCTTTATAGAGTATTTTAGCACACGCTACAATACCATCTTATGAGTAATACGTATAATACCACAAAAACATCCCTCAGCATATGACCATCACCGGCAGTACTACCTATAGTATAGTGTATAATTGCTCTAAGGCAACGGTTTGAATTATGGACACTATAGAGATTTATGGCGTCAAGTTCCTGAAATGCCAAAAGGATGACTGCGAATGGAATGCCGGCTACACTCCGGATGACTTTAACCGGCACGGGTTGGAATTCACTGCCCGACACGACATGGGCATCAGGATATGCAATTTCAGTTGCACGGCGCTGGCCCTGGGCAAAAACATAGATGCCGTTTGCCCCCACAAGCAGGAGCTTTGCGACATGCTGGCCGAAGACTCGGGCTCGTCATCCCGTATCTGGGGAAGGCTTGACCCCAACGTAGCTCGG
>Ga0315274_10002539_pt1 | contig 27464 bp, 31 predicted proteins | sample YL17G02_20_MG_FD_203700 | JGI IMG/M metagenome (GOLD analysis project Ga0315274, IMG submission 203700) | Sediment microbial communities from Yellowstone Lake, YNP, Wyoming, USA - YL17G02_20 | ecosystem: Environmental > Aquatic > Freshwater > Lake > Sediment | place: USA: Wyoming | collected...
TCATAGTTGCTCCAGTCCTTTGTTAAGATTCTTCCATTGCTGTCAAGTTTTTTAAACAGGGGTGTATTTGGAAACGGAGTTAGAATTGAGAAATCGACGATGTCTATTTTAAGTTCTTTTATTATCGCAAGGGTTTTATCAAACACCTCTTTTGTATCGGTGTCGAACCCAAATATAAATTCTCCAATAACTGCCATATGATTATTATGAATATTATGAATCGCTTGTGCATACTCTACAACCGTGTTGGTTGTTTTCCCTATGGAATCAATGGTGTTTTGAGAGATGGATTCAAACCCAACGAGCCATGCTATACACCCCGCTTCTTTGGAGAGTCGAACAAGTTCTATATCATGGGCTAAGACGTCAACGTTTCCATTGCAGAAGAATTTTTTATGTAAACCTTTCATTTTTTTAAAAAGGGATTTGGTATAGGTTGGATTTACGGTAAGTGAATTGTCATAGAACATAATTGTTTTTTGTGGTATGGATTTTATCTCATCAACTACTTCATCAACTGGCCGGGTAAAATATTGTGAACAACCTGGAATATTTGCCTCAGGACAGAATTCACACAAATATGGGCATCCTCTTGTTGCTTCAATAGCACCTGTCATCATAAAACCAGGTATCTTGACCATTGTTGGTGGAATCTTAATCGTTTTATCGAATTTTTTTGGTCCATAAAATGGTTTGAGTTTATCATTTTCAAAATCTTCAAGAAGATCAAGCCAGCAGGTTTCATTTTTTCCTATTAACACACTATCTGAATGATTTTTAGCATCGTTAGGAAAAATAGAGGGATACCAACCGCTTAGTACAACGGGAATATTTTTCTGTTTATAAGTATCAGCAATATCAAAGGCTCGAGTAACACTTGAAAAATTAAAATTTATTAGAACAATATCGTAACCTTCATTAAAATTGATACTGGAAGATCTTTCATTTATGATTTTTACAGAATGGCTTTTTGGTGTGATAGCAGCTAACTGACGCGCATATAATGAAGGAAGGATTGAAAACGTATTTAATAGCAGTTTTTCATAAAACCTTAGTTTTTTACCACCAAGCCAAAAATTTTCTATCACCAATATTTTCATCATTCTCTTGAAACATAAGGAACGTATATATAAGTAATCATAATTGTCTATAAAAATTGAGGAAATATGAATTCATTCTATAATCCAATTTTCATATCAAAGGTTCTGAAAAATTATTTATTTAACATCGATAGACAAAGGCGATTTAACGATGAAGAATTAAGTAAATATCAAAATAAAAATTTTAAAAAGATGGTACAATTTGCTTACACTGTCCCTCTTTATCATCATACATATAAAAAAGCAGGGATTCATCCAGATGATATCAAGAGTATTGAAGATATTAAAAAGCTTCCCACAGTCTCTAAATATGATTTTAAAAATTACTATCCCGACGGACTAGTCTCATCAAAAATAAAAAAAAGTAAATTAATCGAAGTAACTACATCCGGAACCACTGGAAAATCACTTTCCATTTATGTCGATATGGTAGAGATTGTTAATGGTCTTTTTGGATATATCAGATTTTTAAGAGAACATGACATTAATTGGAGGAAAGATAAACTCACGATTATTGGTGATTTTGCCCCTCATACTGCTGAAACAGGATATATTTTTAAAGGGATACAATCTCAATTTGGTAAGAACCTGTTTTTGAAAAATATCCAGTGGCTAAACACGAACGATCCTCCTGAAAAAGTAATGGAAGAAATCGATAAATTCAAACCTGATTTTTTAGGTGGTTACACTGGCATGCTTGGGCATTTAGCCCTTCTTAAAGAAAAGGGATTTGGTCAAGATGTTTCTCCAAGAATCATTGCCTCGACAGGTAGTTCACTTAGTAAGTCTCTTAAGGAATTGATTGAACGAACGTTCAATGCTAAAGTTTTTGAATCATATGGCTCAACGGAATCCGGTCCAATTGCATTTCAGTGCAGATATGGAAAATATCATATAATGTCTGATTATGTATATCTTGAATTTTTAAAAGATGGAGAATCTGTTGAATCACGGGAAGCAGGTAAGGTGGTTTTAACAAAACTGTTTGGTAATGGTACCCCCATTATCAGGTATAACGCAATGAATGATATTGTTGCACCACTTTATGAAAAATGTAATTGCGGTTTATCAGGTATTTTAATTGATAAAATTTATGGTCGGGAGGATATAGCTCTCTATTCACTAGATGGTAAAATATTATTGCCTTCTTCTTTTGGGGAGATTTTTAGTAGAATCTTGTATGAGTTGAAAACAAATAAGTTAACAGATTTGAGAGTCATCCAACACAGTTTAACAAAAATAGAAATTAAGGTTGTAATTGATGAAAAGCTCAGAAATGTCGGTCCTTCTGTTGAAGAATTATTTTCTTTTTTAATAAGAAATTTTAAAGAAAAACTTGGTGCTGAAGTTGAAATACAAATAAAAGAAGTCGATAAAATTGACAGACTAAAACCTCGAATTATCTCAAAAGTTGATAAAACTAAACTGAACATTATTGGGTATGCCTAAAATATTGACCAAAAGATATATAAAATAGAAGCTGATAAATAGTTAACAATTGTAAACTTGGAGGTATAATATGAAAATAACACTATGCGTTGGAGACGTTTGTATCCCTCCGAAATGTCCAGTCGTGGATATCCAGAGTGATAAGGTGATCATTGGAGAAAAAAAGAACATGTGTACGTTAACACGGTCACAATTCGAAATTCTCAGACAGAAAATATTAACCGGTGAGATCTAAGGAAATAATTTTTTCCTTCGTTCTTTTTCATTTTTTTGTTTAGAGTGGATGATACCCTGCTTTATTTTGCTGGTACATCTCAATACTTTCTGTTAATATTTCTCGGAGAAGGGAAGTTCTTTCTGCATCTGTCGGAACATTCAATGTTCCGTAGAGCGTTGTATAATACGGTCTAACTGTCCCATGATCATACCCCAGTGTTATGATGGTAAACATCGGTAATCCTCCAATATCATCTTTGTCGTACAGAGGGAATGAATTCTCTAATGCATCGATGGTATGGTCGAGATTCACGTAAATAAACGTAATATTCGCATGGTCAAATGTCACTGTTTCTGAAAACATATCTTGTTTTCCAAATTCGATATTGAAAAGTTGTTTTATAATTGGAAACATGATCTCACAACCAGCACAGACGTCTTCACTGTAATCTAAAAAAACAAGGCCTTTGGTTAAATTCTCTGTCACGAAATAGGGATGCGGGGCATTATCCACAGTATTAAAAGTAAACTCTTGGATGGTTTTTGGTTCAAGTTTGATACAGCTCAAACAGAGGACCTCTACAATACGTGCCTGCGTATCTTCGTAGACGTTCGTAGCAAAAAGCATACCAACGAATAAACCAGAGACAATCAGTAATGCAGCGATTTGAAGAGCAAAACTCTTCTTCATGTTATGTCCTCTCAAAAGTTATATGTTTTTTTGGGCATTCCGTGACACATTTTCCGCATAGGATGCATTCAGGGTCTCGATGCATGTTCGGGACATCAATCCCCATAGGACAGATGTTTGAACATACGTTACAATGAGTACACTCTTTGGTATTGACCTGAATATGGAGCATGCTTACTTTATTAAAAGGACCAAGGAGTGCACCAACCGGACAGAAATATCGGCACCATCCGCGTTCAATAATGAAGATAAGGACGATAAAAAGAATGAAAATGACCAGTGCGACCGGGAAGAAATAATTTGGCACAAACTTCCCTGGATTCAGGAGTAATATCGGGAATGTTCCTACCAGCATCCCGACTGGACAGATATCTGTGAAGATAAACCCAATAAGAAGTGAGGTGAGGAAGACGAACACTATCAGCATCATGTACTTTGTGTACCGAAGATATTTCTCTGCACGATATTTCCCAAGTTTCTGTGCAATGGGATGTTTTTTTACTTTTCTTGCAACACGACCTGTTCCTCGTTGTAATAATCCAATAGGGCATGCCCAGCCGCAGATTGCCCGCCCTGTCGTAATCCCAACAAATCCGATGATGAGGAGAGGATAAACAAAAAATCTCCATTCGAAACTCTGTTTGTAGACACTAACCTCCAATGCTCGTAACGGACACGCAGAGGTGGCAGCAGGACAGGCTTGACAATAGAAAAACGGGTAACAGAATCCGGTTTTTAGACCAACAGCTCCCAGATTTGCGGTAAAAAAAAGAATAATTTGAAAGTATAAACGTTTCAGCTGAAACTTCATCGGAATCTCTTTCGTCCTAACAAAATCATAGCACCACTCACAGCTGCGATTAATAAAACAACTTCAAACCCTGGTATATTATTTCCACCATTATCGTTATTCCCATTGGTTGAATTATTTCCATTGTTTGAGTCGACTGATAGATTCAATTTCACACCGTGAGTATCTGGAAGGGTGATTGTTGTTCCTGTGCCGCTTTCAACATACACCCAGTAGGTAATATATGACGCTGGAGTATAGTCAAGAGTAATATTCGCTCTATAAAGAGATCCTTCTATATGGGTCATCGTTTCATTGTCTCTGTTATTCTCACAAATGCCAGCCGTTGCGTTACATTCCAATACAATGATTTTGACGGTTTTGATATCATCCCCAATCACATTTACGTTAAACGTGATTTTTGAGAGTTTTTTCGGGTGTTCGGGGTTCAAGGTTACTTCTCCCAATATGGGTTCCGCTGCCAATGCTGACCCAAAGGTTGCGCTAATAATACCAGTTACTATTACAATGAGTAGAAACATCCGTTCGTTCTTCATAGTAATCATATCTCTCTAATATCCTTTTTATACTTTACTTAGCACTTGATCAAGCTTTGACGCAAGGATTAAATAGTCTTCATAACCAACGTGGGAGTAATAAATATTTCCTTTTTTATCAAAGATGTAGAGAGTAGGTACTCCCGCTGTAGCGTAGGTGTTTTGAATGGTTCCTTGCAAATCATCCAAACCAAATGTCCAGTCTAACGTCATGTTAACCTGGTTTTTGAAGGCATCGATAGTGTCTTGAAGCAGGGATGCGGTTTCTCCACTCGATACCCAAACATCTATCGAAAGGATAGTGACATCATTTTTTGAATAATTTTCTGATATCTTTTTCAACTCAAACATCTGAAACATACATGGTTGACAGTTCACCGCCATACAATCAAGCACAATAACCTTTCCGTAAAAATCACTTAAATGTTTCGTCTCACCCTCTAGAGTGGTAAACGAAAAATCCTCACCAGTATTACTTTTTTTTTCTGTACAGCCAGCGAAAACTGTGAGAAAAACAAATAGAAAAACAAGGAAAAGAACAGGCGGCTTTTTTATTCCTGAAATCATCATCACCAAACAAGTATTTATTGGTACGGTTTCAATTTCTGTATGAGCATGTCTTTTGGCATTGCACCAACGAACCGATCAACTAAAGTCCCGTTTTTAAACACCAGCAACGTCGGAATACTCATGATTTTATACTTCATCGAAGTCTGCGGGTTTTCATCGACATTCAACTTCCCAAACACGATTTTCCCTTTCATTTCTTTTGCAAGTTCCTCGATGGCCGGTCCGATCATTCGGCAGGGGCCGCACCAGGGTGCCCAGCAATCAATCACGATCGTCGGATATTTCTTCATCGTCTCATCTATATCGAAATCAAGAAGGTGAATTGGCGTATCTGGCCATTTTTTTTCCATGGTTTTTCCTCCATTCATATATTGTTTCTTTAGCTGCTCAAGTTTCCTCTTTTTTATTACCTCAAGATCATCCATTTATCCTCGAATAGCGATATCCCCCTAATTAATATTTGGACTAAAAAAAAGACAGAAAAAACCTTATTTAAGTGTATCCTGGAGCCACTTTCTGATTCTGAGGTATCCTACTTTTTTTTCTCCGTCAAGCCAGAGGATAGGTGCGGTTTTCTGAAGATCCTCAAACACGTCATGGGATTTTGCCAGGTAAAAATCCTCGTCACGCCACTGGTTCAGGTCATGTGGGAAGGTAACGATGTCGATCTCATTTCTCCCGGCCAGTAACTCTTTTGTTTCTTGGCATTTGACGCAATGTTCTAAGGAGAACAAGATGGGTTTCGTAATACGGACACCTCACTAACGATTGTACATTCTCCCATTATTGTTGAAATGTTACATGACTGAGTTTGTTTTATAGTTTGCTCTACAAGTGAATTGTGAGTGACAAAACTATTTCAACTCTTTTCTTTATTCTGCCCTAGAAAACATATGATTGAAAATCATAAAATTGTCAGAGATCCGATTCATGGTGATATTAAAATCACCGGAATACTGGTTGATTTACTCAAGACTCCTGAGGTACAACGTCTGCATAACATTAAACAACTCGGATTCGCCCACCTGGTCTTCCCTGGAGCGCATCACACCCGATTTGAGCATTCCCTTGGTAGCTCCATGATCGCATCTCAGATCGCAGATATCCTTGTTCTGAACGACAAGGAAAAGAAATTGATCACCTGTGCTGCTCAGTTACATGATATTGGTCATGGTCCATTCTCACATACGTTAGAATCGATTCTTTTGGAGAGATTTGGCGTTAATCATGTCGATCTCACGGAGAAACTGATTCTTGGGAACTATGATATTCTAGATGTAAAAGAACAACAGTTTATTTCCGCACCTAAAGTACATGAAATCCTTGATAAGCACCAGGTAAATGAAAAAGACATTGTGAATATCATCCGAGGGAAACTATCAAAAAGATCATACCTCAGTCAACTCTTGAATAGCACGATCGATGTTGATCAGTTAGACTACCTCATGCGTGATGCGTACTACACGGGTGTTGCGTACGGGATGATTGACCTTCAGCGACTCTTGCAGACGATCATGATTCATAAAGGGAATTTGACGATGATGCGCAAAGGCGTCAACGTCGTAGAAAACATACTCATGGCGCGTGCATTAATGTATTCATCCGTGTATTTTCATAAGACCGTGCGTATCCCAGAACTGATGTTGTCAAAGGCGCTGGAGGAAATACCTGATGCGGAGCCGTTTGAGTTTTTCCGGATGACTGATGCTGAGGTCATGACCTCACTTAAGACCATGGGTCGGTTTCAACAGGAGATTATCACGCGCCTGAAATATCGTGATCTCTTCAAACAGGCATACGCAGTCTCACTGCAGGATTTAGATAAACAAGGAATCAAGGCTGTGAAACGGCTTGAGGATGTGTCGACCCGGCGGGAGAAAGAACGCGAGTTGGAAGACACCTTTTGTATCCCCAAAGGTCATATCATCATCGATGTCCCGCGTCCCGAGTTATTACGGGCTGAGCCACGAATTAACAAAACCGATATCCAGGTTATGGATAGAAATGAGATAAAGACTTTGGATGATTTTACCCCTGTCGCCAAAGCGATTCGTTCGCGTATCGCTCCTGATTGGGTAATCATGCTTATCACCGATGAAAAATATCGAAAGATTGTCGCCAAAAAAGCAGAGAGAATCTTGTTTTCTTAGAGAATAAGGAGAGAATGGGGAAGTTTGAAGGTGGTGAGGAGAGATTAAAAAAAAAATTTGCCTCCCCCATTCTTGGAGATGATAAGGAGAGATAGTATATAAATTTTTTTATAGAATTAATATATATTCTATAAATACCTTCCGATAAATTCCTCTTTTCCTTGGAGAGTGTATCAAAATAACATGTTAATTTATAAGGTCCTTTTAATAGAATTAATAAGCATGTCAATCGTTGAATGAACCACGTCGGTTGAAGAAATATAGTGTCCAGCGAACATGTTTGCGAACAACAATCGTTCGTCGTCTGCAAACCCAAGGAGATCTGCAAATACGTTTGCCGCGTTCCAAGCATCACCTGCGCCAGTGGATCGGTACACTGTTGAGAGAGACATGGTAGGTACAACAATAAAGGTGTTACGGATCGAACCCGAAAACAGAGATGTATGTAAATCAATACGTGCTGGTATCTTCTTTTTCAATAATAACGCAGCAGTAATCATTTCCTCTTGTGTTTTATTGGAACTGTTACTGTAGTATCGTAGTTCATTTTCATTGAGTCCAAAGATATCTAGCTGAGGATTCGTCAACACCTTATTTATCAGCTCAGGGATATCATGTAATCGAGGGGAGGGATCACCAGAGTCAAAGAAAGTTCTTACCCCATGTTTCTTTGCAATCTCAAAGACCTTGCAAGCAAGATCGGTGCCTGAGCGATTGAGATTCCAGTTTGTAACCCCGACAAGATCCGCGGATGTAATCAACTCGCGATCATGATCATTCAGCAGCTCAAAGGTGAAGGTAGCAACCGACCCAGGATCCCCGATCATAATGTTTGCATGGTGTTCCTGAAACTCAAGTGCGGTAGTGATCGCAAGGTTCCCATCGGTTTTCACACCAGAAAGGTCCACACCGCTGTTTCCTAAAAAATACTGTAAAAGATGCATACCTAATGGATCGGTGCGACAGATCAAATGAGCGCTGATACCAAGTCGTGCGAGTGCGAGAGCGGTATTCGCAGCGTTTCCCCCCTGAGTAATCCGCTGGGCAATCCCCGGGAGGTTTCCGCCTCCTTGTGCTGCAACAGTTTTTACCGCATTACACGTCTTTTCTACCGTATCTAAGGATACGAAATGATCCACAAAGAAATCAGGAAGCATCACCACATGGAACGTCGGAAGTTCAGTTCTCTCAAGACCTTGTAGTGTCTGTAGTAATCGTTTCTGAAGGGAAGACTCCATTCACACACCACCAACAGTATCATGCACCCTCTATTTTAGCTTAAACGCTTTTCTTTTTTTATATTTTTGACCTGAAAAACAATAAAAAACCGGCCATTTAGAGAAAACTATATATATGATGTCCGTACAGATATAGTGCAAAAAAATTTAGAAAACCAATGACAGGAAGCGATCATAAAAGGGTATGAAAACGGAAAGGAGAGAATTTTTATGACGATTGTAACATTAGATGACCTATCAAAAGCCATTGCACACCGTGTCGGTATCGACATCGAGGAAGCACGGCGTGATGCAGGGTTCGTCATGGATATTTTTGGATTTGACGACCGCGTCATCGACAACGTGCTTGATCCAGAGGATCGACAGCTGTTCTACATCCTTGAAGAGGAAGGCATGCTGACGACCGAACGGGAAGAAACCACGTTGTACGACGGTCGGGAATGGCGTACCCATTACTGGCGTCTGAAAAAAGACACGATTTCCCGATACTCCAAAGAGATTGGGTCGGAGCGCAGCGCGCTCATTGTCGATAAGAAACAGCCAAAGAATATCTCTGATGATGATATCTACGGCACCATCGATGACGAGATGTGGGTGACAACCCGGAAAATAGGGTAAACACCATCTTTTTTTATTTTTTTTCCCAATAAATTTGTTTTTTGATAAACTTAATAAGTTACTTCGAGTTGTGGATTTCCTTATATTATAGTTTCTTTAATGGGGTGAGAGTATGGCAAAACGAAAAAGTATCATAAGCTCAGAATCTGTTACCGAAGGACATCCTGATAAAATGTGTGACCTGATATCCGACGCGGTGCTTGATGAAGCACTCCGACAGGATAAAAACTCCCGGGTTGCTGTTGAGACCGCGACCAAGAACGGAGGCGTCATGATTTTTGGTGAAATGACCACAGATGCCTACATTGACATCCCGCATGTGGTCCGCGATACCATCAAAGGAATCGGGTACACCAAATCAGAATACGGCATTGAATGGGAAACCTGCTCGGTTTGGGTCCAGATTACGGAACAGAGCCCCGATATCTCCCAAGGCGTTACTGCAGGAAAAGGCTTGCATAAAGAGCAAGGCGCAGGTGACCAAGGGATGATGTACGGGTACGCCTGCAACGAAACCAAGGAATTTATGCCACTGCCGATTCTTCTGGCGCACAAACTAACCAAACGATTATCCGAGATCAGAAAAAGCAACCGAATTTCGTACCTGCGACCGGATGGTAAATCGCAGGTCTCGATTGAATACGATGAAAAAGGTAAACCCCTGCGAGCCCATACGATTGTTGTGTCGACACAGCACGATGGTGGTGTCTCCCATGAGAGGATACGAAAAGATGTGATCGAAACGGTGATCAAACCCATCTGTAAAGAATGGATAGATAAAGATACCGTTTATCATGTAAATCCAACAGGTGCATTTATCCGTGGTGGTCCGTACGCGGATGCTGGATTGACCGGAAGAAAGATTATTGTAGATACGTACGGTGGCATTGGCAGACATGGGGGCGGCGCATTTTCCGGTAAAGACCCGACTAAAGTCGATCGTAGTGCTGCCTATGCGACACGGTATATCGCAAAAAACATTGTCGCCTCAGGTATCGCAGAGAAATGTGAAATCCAGTTTGCCTATGCGATCGGAGTTGCAGAACCGGTTTCCATTAACATCGATTGTTTTGGAACAAATAAGATTTCCCTTGATAATATCGAATCACTCATCCGAGAATTTTTCCCGATTAAACCCGCTGATATTATCGAGCAGCTTGACCTGCGCCGACCAATCTTTAAGAAAACCGCTGCATACGGTCACTTCGGACGGGAAGACCCTGATTTCACCTGGGAGAAACTCGATAAGGTAAAACTTTTAAAAAACGAAGCAAAGATCTAAACCGTCTCAATTTTTCCTTTTTTTTTACTAAAAGTAGGGTATGTAGGATATGTACTGAAAAAAATAAACGGTTTTACAAGGTGGTCATCATTTAACAGTTATTAATCAGTGACGTCCACCTTATATAATACATGGTGTTTTGGGCATTCCATTTTTCCATACACTTTATTAACGGTGTAGATTTTTCCATTTTGAAGTGCTGTGCTGGTACAGATTTCAAAAGAGTCGCACCCGATGTTCTTGCATTCTTTTTTTTCCACCGTTGTCGTTGATCCCTCTGTAAGTTCTTTGGTGATAGCAACAGTTAAGGGGAGTTCTTCGACTTCGACTACGACAACTTTTCCTTCATGGATGCTGCACTCATGGTGTTTATCTCGTAGTTTTGTGATGCGGTATTTCCGTCCTGGTTTCAGGTTAAAACACACTGTTTTCAGTTGACAGTTTCTGCATTCACTATTGGAACCAAGGTAGGTGAATTCTTCGCCTTCGACGGCGAGTTGTTCGCCAACAAGTGTAACAAGAACCATTATATCACTCCAGTTATCTTCGCTAGTTTCTTTGCGGCATCCTCGGTTAATCCTAGTTCACCAAGGATCGTATATCGATCAGGGCGTATCTTCTGCGCGCCCATGAGCGCCTGGATAATTTTTTTCTTAGGGATGTTCAATTCTTTCGCGGTGGTCGGGGCACCAATCATTTTTAATGCATCACGGATTAGTTGCCAGTCACCTCCATGCAGGTACATCATCATGATAGAACCTACTCCGCACTGTTCTCCGTGTAACGCTTTTCCTGGTGCGGTGGAATCAAGCATATGCGAAAACATATGTTCAGCACCGGACGCGGGGCGAGTGTTCCCAGCAACGCTCATGGCTACCCCTGAGACAACCATGCATTTTATAGCTTGCCAGACCGCTTCTTCGAGTCCTGTGCGGATATCCTCTGCTTTGTCAAGTAACAGTTGAGATGATGTTGTTGAAAGTGATGCAGCAAAGGTACTGAATTCTTCGTCTTTTAATCGATGGGCAAGCTCCCAATCTTTGACTGCGGTAAGGTTTGATATCACATCAGCGCACCCTGAGGCAAGCATGCGATAAGGGGCTTTCATAATGACCGCGGTGTCGGCAAGGACTGCTATGGGGGATACCGCTGATTTTGAGATGGAGCCTTTTTTATCTTTCAATGAGGCACGTGGTGACGCCATCCCATCATGGGAGGCTGATGTCGGAACGCTTACAAAATTCATAGAAAGCTCATAGGTTGCACATTTCGTGACATCGATGACGGAGCCGCCGCCGACGCCAAGTAAGAAATCTGAGCTGGTCTTCTTGGCTTCTTTAATAACGGTGTTGACCTCTCGGATCGTGGGCCATGCGGGGAGAACATCTCGTTTGATTAAGGGTAAAGAGAGGACAACCATGTTGACCTCGTACCCAGCACCAGAAAGGATCTTTTCAATCCGGTCACCAGATATTTTTTTGGTATTCTTATCGCAGACAAGTAGCACGTTAGTACTTGGTGCGAGGTGATTGCAGATTCCCTTGATCTGATCTGTTGTGTTATGACCAACGATGACTTCCCTGGGGAAAATCATGGTTTTGAATTTAGTAAATCGTTCCATAGTGGATTCAGGGGAGTAAACTGCAGGTTTATTATATTATTCTTTTGTCGAACAGTAGGCTTATGCTTTCCTTTATAAAGGCGCCTCTACCTGCAACCCCTTCGATGTATTTTTATCTAATAAAAACATTATATTTGATATTTGTTTATCCCTTTAAGCTAAATAAATAAAATTTCCTCTGTAAAAAGGATTTTTAGGTGATAACATAGATATCTAAGACATCTATTGATGAGTTGTTGTGGTCGTTTGTTGCTTTGACTTTTAGTGTGTGGAGTCCCCAGGTCGTTTGGAGTTGCCAACTGAATGGTGCTTCCGTGTCAACGGATTGCGAGACATCATCAAGGAAAAATTCAACGGAATTGGCATTTTCAACGGTGACTTGTACAGAGAGTGGTCCAAGAATCCGTGCAGCCGCTTTCTGTATTAGAAATTTTTTAAAAAGTGTTGGGATTCCTCTGCCAAAGAGATAGGTGTGGTAATAGAGTGGTGTTTGGATATGCACTTTGGGGACATCTGGTTTGAGGTTACCGTAGACCCCCTCGAGGTACATGACACCAGTACCGTTCCCATACCATTCCGCGATCATATCCGCATCATAGGACATCCGGAACCAACCGTCCTCTCCCCATTTTGTCCCCCAGCTGTTTTTTACAATCCAACAGTTCTTGCTATCATCATAACCTACAATGGTGACGACATGACCTCCCGCATGACTTCCCACATGGTGTTTGTACACCCCTCCAAAGTAGAAAAGGAAATCTTTCCAAAAATGGATGCAGATAATGAGCGGCCCATGGTCGATTAACGCTTGTTTCATGGAACTGATATTGTGGTCGACCCATCCCCACTCGGTAATTTTCACGGTTCTATTCTCCCACCCAGGGAGACTTTCAAAAGGATAATCAAATGCTCGATGGGGATCTGGAAAGCAGCCTTCATCAGGGACGCCATACTCCATGAGATAGTGCGCCGCATCGACTATACTGACATATCCTTCTTCAATGCTTCCTCCTGCATAGAAATACAAGTGATTTTCTGAAAGATCAGGGTTGTAGAGTTCCTTGAGTTGGTATTGCATTTTTGTTTCCAGTGCAGCACAGATAGCAAACGCCTCACAGGTAGGTGCTGGTGACTGATCTTTAATAGGAGTAGTATAATCGGTTCCATTGATATCCTGCCAACTGAATGCAGGCGGTAATGCGAGCATTTTTTCAGCAGTACCAATTTTTACGGTAATTATAGAAGTAATTGGGAGGAGTAATATAACTACACAGAGAATCGTAATTGTTTTCTTCATAGTATTTCCCCTACATAATACATAATATTTTGCCTTTATAATAATTGTTATACATCCTTGAGTGGAGGGTAAATTAATATATGGTCTTTTTCTTAGCCTTGAAATAATGAACCTTCGAACCATTACAGTACAGCAAAAAATGACCCTATTCCTTGGTATTTTTCTTGGAATCATTACTGTGATTATGATTGGGTATCTCCTTGCACCAACCCTAGTCTATGACCAGTGGATCTGGAAATATTACTGGGGGCCAGTGGTTGCTGATGCATCGGGGCATTCAGTTTCCTACAACGGTGTCACCGCACTCGAAGGCTATACGATTCTTTCGGAGATTACCTACGGAATTATCCTTGTCTGCGCCCTCTATGGACTGTACAAATTTTTAAAGAAACTTGAAATCAAGATTGATTGGTATTTCTGCCTTGCCTTGTTTCCATATATCCTGTTTGGTCCGGTGACTCGCGTTTTGGAAGACACCAATTATTTTTCTGAGCCTGCAGTGTACTGGTTCATCTCACCACTGATATACTTTCAGACAACGATGTATGTGCTGATCTTTCTCGTTCTAGGATATTATCTCCAAAAAAGAGCATTTAATACAAGGAAAACACTGTTCATACTTCTTTCTGTGTTTGTTCTTATTGATAGTTTCTATACAATTATTTGGGCTCTTGGAATCCGCTATGGTGCCTCTCTTATTGAACCTGGTTTCTTTTACGTTCTTTCCATTCTCGCATTTCTCCCTCTTCTGTATCGTATGATAAAAAACCAGATGATGACGGTTAATACCGTCATTTTCTCAGGGGGGTTACTTGTGGTACTCCCGTGTTTTTTCCTTATTGGACGATGGATTATGGGGGACCAATGGAGTGGTTCTTTTGGTACATATGGTAATGTGTTTTTGCTTGTTCTCGGTCTTGTCGTCCTCATCGTACTTCTCGTGTACCTGATTGCGTGGGTCTATCGAAAACATGACACCATCATGGTATACAAGAATCCGTTGAATCTCTCGATGCTTGCAGGACATCTGATTGATGGGATAACAAGCTACGTGAGTATCTATGATCCCTTGCATATGGGGTTGCCGTCATATGTTGAGAAACACCCAGCATCAAACGGTCTCATGGAGCTGTGGCCACCGTTATTTCCCATTGTCAAATTCCTCCTGATTATTATAGTGATTTATGTTTTTGATGTCGTCTATAAAAAAGAACTGGGGAAGTATTCGCGGTTAGTTAATCTCCTCAAAATCGGCATCTTCATCCTTGGCGTCTCACCAGGATTGCGGGATTTGTTACGGGTCACCATGGGCGTATAAAACTGTCTTGATGACCTTAAAAGGAGAGACAACAGAATTATAAACACCATTGTTTTTTCTTTAGAGATAATGAGACGGCATCCGGATTGGCTGAAAGTACGAATCGGTGGAGGAGAAAATTTTTCCAAAGTAAAAACTCTCCTGAGATCTGCGAAGTTACATACGATTTGCGAAGAAGCCAGATGCCCTAATATCGCTGAATGTTTTGGAGGTGGCACCGCTGTTTTTTTAATTTTAGGGAACGTCTGTACCCGAGACTGCCGATACTGTAATGTGACGCATGGGACGCCGAGTTCCTTAAACGACAATGAGCCACGAGATATTGCAGAAAGCGTAAAAACCCTAGGGTTGAAGTACGTGGTTGTAACGTCGGTGACACGAGATGATCTCAAGGATGGCGGGGCAAGTATTTTTTATAAAACGGTACGAGAGATCAGACGTTTGAATGATGCGTGTAAAATCGAGGTGTTAATCCCAGATTTCAGAGGAGATGCGACAGCAGTTCAGAAAGTGGTTGATGCAGCTCCCGATGTGATTAATCATAATATCGAGGTGGTTGAAGAGTTATTTCCATTCATTCGACCCCAGGGGGATTACCGGAGAAGTCTAGGGGTGTTGAAAACAATAAAAAAAATGGATGGAAGAATTCTCACGAAGTCTGGTTTCATGGTGGGTCTAGGAGAAACAAACGAGCAGATCCTCCAAACGATGCGTGATTTGAGAGCTGCCGATGTTGATTTCTTAACGATGGGACAGTATTTACAACCGACAAAGAATCATGCGCAGGTGAAAAAATATTATACGCCGGAGGAGTTTGTAGAGTTGAAAAACACTGCTCTTCAGTTAGGTTTCACGCATGTTGAATCAGGACCGCTGGTTCGAAGCTCGTACCATGCACAGAACGCCTTGTAGTAGATGTTTTTGGAAGAGGAACTTTATAAGAAGACAATTGAATACGCGTGCGGATTATGCGATCTCAATCTATCTATAAAGTGCCACAGGGAAAGCTGCTGAAAATCTCAGTCGAGTACGATGAAAAAAATAATATTATCAGGGACATTCGAATCACTGGGGATTTTTTTGCCTATCCTGAAGAGGCAATTGAACTGATGGAAACGAAACTAAGAAACGTGTTGATGGAACGAGAGCAGTTACTGGAGAAGATACGTACAATCATTAGTGAATATAATATTCAATTTATTGGTGTAAATGCTGAAGGCTTGACGCAAGGAATCCTGATGTGTAAACCATGAAAGAACAATGGAGACTGCTACAAACAGGTTTTAATACAGCATATGCAAATATGGCGGTAGACAGAGCTTTACTCGTAGCAAATAGTGAAGGTATAGTTCCTCCTACGGTACGGTTTTATGGCTGGGTGCCTCCTGCCATCTCAATTGGTTATTTTCAAAGTTTAACTGACGAGATCGATGTAGACACATGCAAAAAACTTGGCGTTAATTATGTGCGGAGAATCACTGGTGGAGGCGCTGTTTTTCATGAGAAAGAGTTAACGTACAGTATCGTGATCCCAGAATCTCATCCAGAAATTCCAAAAAACATCATGAAAAGCTACGGAAGAATATGTGGGGCGGTTATGAAAGGATTGCAACATTTAGGAATTGAGAGTGAATATGTTCCAATCAATGATATCGTTACTGGCGGACGGAAGATTTCAGGAAATGCCCAGACAAGAAAGTTAGAAACAGTTTTGCAGCATGGCACAGTTCTCATGGATGTCGATGTTGATAAAATGTTTTCTTTACTAAAAGTACCAAATGAAAAGATAAAGGACAAACTAATAGCAGATGTAAAACAGAGAGTTACGTCGATAAAGCACCTTTTAGGAAACGAGGTAAGTTTTAAGGAAGTCGCTGAGGCAATGAAGATAGGCTTTGAGGAAGAATTTCATGTCGAATTGGTTGAAGGAACACTAACGAAAGAAGAAAAAATACTCGCAGTTAAATTTGAAAAAGAATTTTTTTCAACAAAGGATTGGAATCATAGACGATGAGGTCCTCTAATAGTCAGCGTCACACTATTCCCTGATCATCATCAATCCTATTTTCATTATGAATGGTATCGCGTATAAACGATAACCGTATACTTCTAAATAAGAAACAGACCCAATGTCTCAGCGTACTCTTTTACCTGAAGATATTCTTCTCTAAGAACCGGATAGGCGATCTCCTCATATACGTCAGCATGATATTCAGGTCGGTACTGCCCCATGACATTGACGGCAACCTCTAGGGTGTTTTTCTGGACCCACTCAAGAATCGGCCGGGAACAACACGTTCCATGGTTCGGCAAAACCAGATGTCTTACGATTACTTCACCTTGCTGATACGCAAGCATATGATTTCGTTTCACAACAGCTGTATATCCATCGACCTTGGAGAGGCGTTTTGCGCACAAATCATTCCCGTATTTAAAATCAGTCAGATAGATATCCATCACCCCGTGCAACAGTTTCATGGTTTCTTCTGAACAGTACATGTTTGAATTCCACACTTGAGGAATGTTGCTGTCTAATTTCTTCAAAACATTAAGAATATACAGGAGATTTGATGTTGGGTCCCCACCGACCCAATTCACGTTTCGTGCGCCCTGTTTTTTCCGTTGTTCAATGGCTGTGACAAGCGCTTCTGGCTCTATGACCACCCCGCAAGAATTCTGGCTGATGTCCCAGTTCTGACAAAACACACAATGAAAGGTACATCCTGAGAAAAAGATGGTGTATGAAGGAACAAGCATAGGTTCTTCTCCAAAATGAAGAAATTCAGAGGCTATACGCGATTCTTGGACGCCGCATTTCCCAGCGATTTTTTTCCGATTTACCCTGCATTTGTGTTCACAGAGACAACACGCTTGAAAGAGACGGTCTGCGAGTTCGATTTTCAGATCTAGAAGTGACCGTGTCGGTGTCGTGTCCTGCACCTTCATCAACTGAAGTGCATCATCATGGATGCTCCATAGTTCGTCAGTTGATTCGGACAAGTCAAAAAAAACTGGAACATGTTTACAATTAAGATACTGTGCAGTCCCATTTTCTTCGAGAATGTTCCAGTATTTTGGAAGAAGAGATCGCGCGGTATTCACCTTGTTTGATATCACCGTATCGCATTAAAAGCTATTTTTTATGTTGATCAAGATCGACTTCCATGCCATCCCGGGCTGCTATCACTTGAACGCCAAGTTTCTTTGTGAGTTGTTCTGCTATTTCCCATGGTTTTGCTTTCACCATGCCCATGCCGAAATGTGTCAGAATAGCGAGTCGTGGTTTGTGTGTCTCGATGATCTGTTCTGCTTCTTGTAAACAGAGGTGTTCAATCGTGCTTTTATCCTCCAACATCACGACATTGACAATAAGGATATCTCCGGTAAAATATGCTGCAAGACCAGAAAAATAATCGGTATCGGTGATCAGAGAAATCGAGCAGGTTTTTCCTCTAATATTTAACCCGTAGGTTTCAACCCCGTGTTTCAATCTGATTGGTGTTTCAAAAGAGATGTTCCCTACTTCGTACTTTCCTTTTTCTTTGAGAATCTCAATGCGTTCGACTTGCTCCCGAGCGTATTTCAGGATGACCGGGTCACCTTCCAGCGCATCCCTTGGAGCAAACACGACTCCTTTTTTCTTGAATCCCCCATTTGTCATGGCTTCTATCATTATGTTGATGTCGTTTGAATGGTCAATATGTCGATGTGTCAGAATAATACCGTCCAAATCCATTGGATTAAGCTTTGGTTTGCTTGAGATACAACGAACGAGGGAACCTGGCCCCGGGTCAATCATTACGTTTGTATCATCAAGTGTTAGCCAGATTCCACCGGATGCCCGGAGCTGTTTCATTACAACGAAACGTGCGCCGGCAGTTCCTAAGAATTTTATTTTGTTCATCTTTGCCCTGAATTGAAAAGAAAACTATTTGGAGGCCATAGCTTATTTCCAAATATGAATCTTTTCGATTATACTTATTATCTTGTTAGGCAAATACCTGCCGGACGTGTTTCTACATATGGTGCAGTAGCAAAAGCTCTTGGAAATAAACGATATGCAAGGGCTGTTGGTAAATATATGAATAAAAATCCAGATGCAGATACAATGCCTTGTTTTAAGATAATCAAATCTGATGGAAGTCTGGGCGGATTTGGTCTCGGAATTAATGACAAGATACGAAGATTAAAAAAAGATGGCATTGAAGTGAAAGACGGAAAAATCATTAATTTTAAACGTGTGTTTTTTGATGATTTCAAAACAGAGTATCCCTTAAAGAAAAACAAATCATAAATCTGGTAGATCTTTACTTGAAATAATGGATATTCCTCTAGTCTCAAACCAAGTTCTATATTGGGTAACTTGTGATTTTTTGAGCTCTTTTTTATGCAGATATATTCCTTTTATATTGGATGTTGCCTGTATCGTCTTTTCAAGGATTTCATCGTCTATATTTCCTCCTTCTATCTGGTATGTTGGTATCATGTGACCAAATGCTATGTTTTTTGCTAAGGCAACTTCGGTGAATCGTGGTGCGTAGTGCCCTCCACCGATTCCGAGGAGAACGGGGATGTTATTTGGATACTCTTCTTCATAATGATATTTTGCAAATAGTTCAAGCAACGATAATGCAATAATAGATGCGGGTTCTTTTTGTTGCCATTGAATCTCTGTGCTGCCGACTTCTACGAACAGCGTGGGGATCTTTAGGAACGGTCCGTGGTGGGTGACTTCATAGCAGACTTGATATTTGAGATCCGTTGGTTGAAGGTTTTTTTTAATGAGGCGAAGAAGATGCGTCATCATTCGTGGTGCTGCTGGTATTAAGGTTTTTGGTTTTCCACCGAACTTCGCATCACCGAAATTACCGATAGGATGGACAGTGAGGGTTGGTTCTCCCATTTTACTGTGATGTCTTGAAAGAAAGATAGCTATCTTTGGTTCGATGTGAAGTTGTTCGAATACTTCGGTGTCGATGTTTTCATGTCGTATTTTTTTATCTGGGATAGTCACGATTACCAGATTGTTCATCGAGGCGTGTCTGAAGACAGGGGTGTTGTAAAAAGTTCCGTGTTCCTCCCAAGTTGTTTGTTCTAAAAGACTGTTTTTTATATTCGTACTAGCAGGGTCCTCGGTTGAAGAAATAATAAGGACGGTCATGTAATCCTTGAAACATCAAGGGTGTTTTTGTAATTTGCGACACTATCTGTTTTGTTGACTGACGAGTTGTTTAATCCTTTCGACATGAACAATATAACGGATACGGTTTTCGACGGTGCATATTTTTGCGATGAATTGAATTTCTTGTGCCTCTTCTTCTGTCGATAATAGCCCGATTACTATCATGCAATGAAGGGTTGTTTTGCTCCTTATAAAGTTTTGTTGTACAGATGTTATCCATTTATATAATTGTTACATCTATAAAAATAGTGATAAACCGGTCGAATTACTTTTTCACAATAAACTTCATCGAGGAGTATTCTTTTTCGTATAACTGACACTTTATTGCATGCACTTTCTTCCGGATATCCTCTAGAATGTGTCCTTTTTCCATGATTCATCTATCTCCTTATCATCAATAGGGTTCAAGCTTTCAAACGTTTATATGATTTCATGTGTTGTTCATATCGTATGGTTTTATTACATTATCATAAAGAACCTCGGTGATCAACATTGGTTTTTAATAGGTCGTCCTCATTTGGGGAGAATGATGTTAAAACTTTCACCGATTGTCTGTAAGGATTATACCTTAAGATTTGAAAAAACTTTGATTATGGGAATCCTGAATGTGACCCCTGACTCGTTCTCTGACGGCGGATTATTTGCGGATATTGACACGGCGGTTGCGCATGGGAAAAAAATGGTTTCTGAGGGGGCTGACGTTATTGATGTAGGTGGAGAAAGTTCACGTCCAGGTTCAGCACCTTTATCTGAAAAAGAAGAACTGGACAGAATTTTGCCTGTAGTGACACGACTCCTAGATGAGGTTTCCGTTCCCATTTCTATCGATACCTATAAACCACTGGTTGCAGACGCGTGTCTGAAGGCAGGTGCACATCTCATTAACGATATCACTGGATTGACGAACCCGGAAATGAGAAAGGTTGCGGTAAAACACAACATCCCTGTTGTCCTCATGCATATGCGAGGAACACCAAAAACCATGCAGCAGAACCCTGTCTACCAGGACTTGCTTGGAGAAATTACAGCATTCTTTCAAGAACAAATTGCAACGGCACGTAAAGCAGGAATCCAAAATATCATCATAGACCCAGGGATTGGTTTTGGAAAAACAGTGGAGCATAACCTCCAGATACTGAAACACCTTGGAGAATTCAAGAGTCTTGGCTGTCCGATTCTTGTTGGGCCATCACGGAAATCCTTTATCGGGATGATCACGGGTTTGTCGGTAAAAGAGCGTCTTGACGGGACCTTAGCTGCAATCATCGTGGCTGTTATGAACGGAGCAAACATGGTGCGCGTCCATGATGTGAACGAATGTAAGCGGGCTGTACAAGTGGCAGATGCGATCCGAGGTGCATAATGCCAATGGTGTTCCTTGGTCTTGGATCGAATATAGGTGACAAAGAAGAACATATCAGAAAAGCACTCACTCTCCTCGCTAACATCTGTAAAGTGAGACGAACATCTCATTTGTACCTCACAGAACCGGTTGGGTATACTGAGCAGGATTGGTTTTTGAATTGTGCCGTCGAGGTGGAGACCGATGTTGATGCGAAAAAACTGTTGTCTTCCATCAAATCCATTGAACGAAAGTTGGGGCGAACAAAGACCGTGAAAAAGGGACCGCGGATTATTGACATCGACATCTTGTTTTATGGGGATTGCGTGGTTAATTCAAAGAATCTTGTCATCCCTCATCCTTTGCTGCAGGAACGTCTTTTTGTTCTTCAGCCGATGATGGATCTCAATCCAGGCTTTGTGCATCCTGTGCTGAAAAAGACAATACACGAGTTATATGTGCACCGACCATGGGCTGAGATGGTAACACCTTACAAATAGATGACGTTTATATCCCTGGTGCTTATTCTCTACAAATAAAAAAGGATGATATGAATGAGGCTCTGTCGGGAATTCTATTTTGATGCTGCCCATTTTCTGCCGAATTATAAAGGAAAATGTGAGAAACTTCATGGCCATACGTATAAGCTAGAAATTGTGATTGAAGGTGGCGTTAAAAAAGATGGGATGATCCTTGATTTCGCCAAGATGAAAGAAATTGTTGAGCTTGAAGTAATCGAGAAACTGGATCATCAGCAGTTGAATGCTCTGTTTGAATGCCCGACCGCTGAGCATATTATCAATTGGATAGCTGAGCAGCTCAAAGGAAAGGTGCCGTTGTATTCGATTAAACTCTGGGAAGGGCAGGGTAAGTGGGTAGAGAAGATCATCTGAACCGATGATTCATCGCTGGAAAAAACCAAGAGGATTGGGGCTTGTGGGAAGTATTCGAGAGTACGTTACACTTGTTCGGCCATACGGCATCCTTTTTTTAGGATTCACACCCGTATTCGGTGCAGTGTGCAATGGTGAATTTCGTGCGTTCCATCTCTCTGTTTTGCTCATGATCGGGTTGTTTACTCACGTGTTCGCTTTTGTTCAAAATGATTATTATGATGTCGAGGTCGATCGGCGGTCAACATATGTTGCCGGGCGTCCACTCACTACGGGTAATATCTCAAAGCATCACGCATTCTTGGTTTTTGTTGGTTCCTTTCTTCTTTGCGTGGTGTTTGCGGTCGTGTTTGTTTTTTCCTGGGCTTCGTTCCTCTTTCTTCTACTGTCATTTTTCTTGATGACGTTGTACAATAAATATAGTAAACGTATCCCTGGCATGGAATGTGTGTTAGGCGCCGGAGTGTTTGTTTTCGGGGTTTTTGGTGCACTGACTGTGTCTGATACCGTGTCTCCCTTATCGTTGATTATTTCGTTTGTTGGGTTTTTCCAATGGATGTTCAGCGTTGGAGTCTTAGCGAATTTAAAGGATGTGGAGTTTGACGCGAAACTCGGAATTCGGACCACGCCAATCATGTTTGGTGTACATGTAAGAGGACATGAACTGAAAAAACCGGTGGTTTTTATCGTGCACGTGTATGTGATGCAGTTTTTGTTTATCATGGTCGCTGCGCTCCCGTTTCTTTTCGGGTACACCCTGGTAAGCGTCTTAGGGGTTCCGATTCCTTTGCTCTGTTTTTTAGTTCTCTCTGTGATCCTTCTTTATATCACGTATCGAATCCTGTCCGCTCCCCTTCAGAAACGTGATACCTTGCTTCGTTATGAGGGGGTGCATGAGGGCCTTGCCTTGGTTTTGATTCCTATAGTTTTGACGAACTTTCTCATTGAGCACCTTGGTATTCTTTCTACGTTGGGGATCATTTTTCTTATGTTGTTCTGGCCGCTCTGCTGCCTACGTCTTCTCTATGGTAAGACGATGATTCCTCTGGAGTAACCCTTGCGATTTTAGAAATCATTAAATACTTCTGAAAACTTTCGCTCTTTAATAAAAAAATGTGGGGAGCTGAAACATGGCAGTAAAAAGTGAAGTCATTGAGAAGATAGCTGCTTTAATGACTGCAGCGTTTGGTCTTATCGCTGCATTAGCGTGGAACGAGGCAATCGGCGGGTTGTTTAAACAAGGAGGTGCATTGTACTTCCTTGCAGTCTACGGTGTCTGGGCTTACGCGATTTTCGTTACGATTCTTGCGGTCGTGATGACGATTTGGATCGGACGAGTCGCAGCAAAAATGAAGTAATAAAGATCATAAATGGGGTTCTCACAGCCCCATCTAACCTTTTTTTAACATACTTGATTCTTGTTATACCTTGCATCCGCACTGTTTCTTACGTAACAAAAGGATTTGTTCATCAGGAGAATGAACGTAGGTATCCTGTAACTCTTCCCCTATCGCTAGCTGCTCATCTAACGGACTTGTATGACAATATCCACGCTGAGTTATCTCCGCTGTGAGTTGTTCATGCCTGAGGTATAATACTTTTTGTTTTCCCATCCATCGTACGGTTTCAGGATGATGCGCGTACCCTTTTTTTCCATTTGTTAAAATAGACCAGATCGCATGGAGTTCTCGATGCTCTCCAAATAAATGGTTTCGGCAGAGTTTTTCTGGTGGGATGTCCCATATTCTCATAGTAACAATCAATTTAGGTGGTTGAAAAAGATGCGAGGTGTTTGATTCGTTTCACGACATTTGGGTGAGTGCTCAGCACTTCAAGAAGTTTGTCTCCGGTCTTGAGTTTTACTTTTTTTATGGAAAGCATCATCAGCTCATTCTGATCAATCGTACCACTCATATCCAGGTCGATATCCTTCAGCTCACGAATCTCGTAGAGTGCTCTTGATGGATCATTGATGAAGAATGCTTTCATGCCCTCGGTCTGTTTTAATGCATGTTTAGGTATCCTTGCAGTACTAACTGTAAGTTTATACAATGCTGTTGCGAGATAATGAGGTTGATTCCCAAGCTCAGCACTCCCCTGATCCGCATAATATTCTCTGATTCGTGACCCATACATCACCAGAAGACTGGTGATGAAGTAGACAACAAGTGCGAGAATTCCGATCGCAATTGCTCCTCCGCTGTCTCGGTCTCGTCGCCCCATACCTCCCCATAAAAACGAAACGTAGATCATATAGCAAATCATCGGAATCACACTGAGGATAGTGATCACGGCAACATCCCGATGTTTGATATGGGATATTTCATGGCCTAGGACTGCTTTTAGCTCATCTTCATTTAACAGTTCAAGAAGCCCTTTGGTGACACAGACGCGTGAGCCTTTTTTGGTTCGTCCAAACGCAAACGCGTTCGGGATGGGCAACTGTGAAATACCTATCCTTGGTGTGTTTGGTAATCCTGCTTTTTGTGCTAGCTCTGCGACCATCTGATGAAGCTTCGGATATTCCTGTTCACTGACATATTTGACTCGCATGGACCATTCGACGATTTTAGGTCCGATCGCATATTGTAAAAGAACAAACCCTGCGGCAACTCCAATGATAAGAAGATAGAACATAAACCCGATGATGTGAAGATAGTATCCTATTCCGACCAGTATTCCGTAGAGAATCGCAAACATCAGGCCTACCAAGATGTATAATCGTGCTTGTAACCACATAGTAATCAGTGCTTCCAAGGGGATGTATAAAATACAGGATTTAAAAGTTTCTATACCCTGGTTTCTTTACGTTTTCGCTCATATGAACAAGGATGTATGAGAGTAGGTATCTGCAATAGAGGTTCGATACGCGCTATATAAAAAAAATAGATAGGAATCTGATGGACTTTATTATTTATAACTCTGTACTTTCTCCTGGTTTCAGCACCTTTATCCTCTGCTTTAGACCAATTTTTTCCGCATATTCCAATAGTCTTTTTGGCGGTTCATCGAAAGGCTCCCGTGAAATGGAGAACGTCCCCCAGTGAATCGGGATAAGCAGTCCTGCATTCATCATCACCAGTGCGTCGAGTGCATCTTCTGGGTTGAGGTGATGCTTCCTATAATAGGGAGGATGGTAGCCGCCAATCGGGAGGAACGCGATGTCGATTGTGAATCGTTTCCCAATCTCTTTGGACAAATCACTCCTTCCTCCATCCCCTGCATGATAAAACGTTTTTCCTGCTTCGATGATATATCCTTGATAATCAACTGAAAAGTGGAAAGGAGGTCTTGCGGAGAAATGAAACGAAGGTACCGCGGTTATTTTTATCCCATTGATTTCCGTGCTATCCCACCAGCTCAGTGGTACAGGTTTATGCTTTGTCTTATGAACGATCCGCTGCAGGGTGGTATGACACACTACTGGCACATCCTTATGTATCATTTGCAATGAACGCAGGTCAAGATGGTCAAAATGACCATGGGAGATCGTGATAAAATCGATATCATCAAGCGAACTGGATTTACTGTAGAGCGGTACTTTTCTCTTTGGACCAATCCATGCTATCCGTTTTACTAGGAGCGGATCGGTAATGAATTTACACGTTCCGGTATCTACCAGGACGGTTCCGTGGCCGATGTAGTTTATATTCACGAAATTAAGACATTAATAATGTATTCATTACAATGTCGCTTGATGAAAATATCCCAAAACAGGATTGCTTTAGATTTGATGGAAAAATTCGTATCGCGGGTGGAAATATATATTCGAGGTTCATATTCCCTCTCAATAATACCTGTTAAACCAATGCTTGCAACAAAACTTAACGCTTGCTATCGAATTGGAAAGACCTGGTCGGGAATAAACGTTACTAATATACAGCCACCTCATTTTTCATGAATGTAAAGATATTTTTAAGTTTCTGCCAAAATAATAAACTACAATTGAGACATAAAGACTCATGAGTAGTCTTTTATATACAGAAAGCGTTTCATATAGTGGCTCTGTAATGTATGCCATAGTAGATGGGATGTGATTTGGTAAAAAAACAAAAGATCTTTACTATTGTAGAATTCTTACCTAACAGAAGAACGAGGGCAAAAAAAAATTTAAACTGATGTTTATGGAGATGGTTTTATGAAAACTGATCCTGAAATTGTAAAAACCCTTAGAGAAGAGGAACGATTAGGAAAACTTCAAAATCATGCATCCAGTAATTATAAAGAAATAGGGATACCAAAGGCCTCGGGTGAACAAGGAGGATATTCAATAACGAACAGTAAAGAACAGTATCGTAACGAACCAAAAAGGACGATTATTGACCTTGTAGGCCCTGCAGAAAAATATGAAACTATTTTTGAAAATTATTCAGTTGCTATCACATTAGTAGATAATGAGGAACGTATTGTCTCTTGGAATAAATACACTGAAGAGCTCTTACATATGCAGGAGAGTGATTTGTTCATGAGGCCAGTGAGTTCCTTATATCCCCCAGAAGAATGGGAAAAAATACGTAAAGAACATGTTCGACAAAAGGGAATCCGATATCGAATGGAAACGAAGATGCTTCGAAAAAATGTAGAACCATTTGATGTCGATATATCCATATGCATTTTAAAAGGATTTGGAGGAGAAATTGTAGGTTCCGTTGGTATTATTACGGACATCACGGAGCTCAAGGAAGCAGAGAAGGAATTAAAGGAATCTGAGAAACGGTACCGGACTATCTTTGATAACTCTGCTGTTGCCATCACATTAACTGATGAGAATGAAAAGATTATTTCCTGGAATAAATACGCAGAAACGTTGCTAGGGATGAATAAGGATGATCTTTACCTGAGACCTGTTCAGAACTTGTATCCGGTTGCTGAGTGGCAAAAAATTAGATCACAAGATGTTCGGAAAAAAGGAATGCAACATCATCTTGTAACAAAAATAATTCGGAAAAATAATGATCCCCTTGATGTCGATCTCTCGTTGAGTGTGTTAAGAAATCATGAAGACAAAGTCGTTGGTTCGATAGGAGTCATCAAAGATATCACCGATCAAAAGCGAATGGAAAAAACGTTGGAAGAATCTGAGAAAAAATTTAAACTCCTCTATGAAAAAGCGCCGGTCCCGTACCATACCTTATCACCAACTGGTCTTA
>Ga0315274_10002540_pt1 | contig 27459 bp, 42 predicted proteins | sample YL17G02_20_MG_FD_203700 | JGI IMG/M metagenome (GOLD analysis project Ga0315274, IMG submission 203700) | Sediment microbial communities from Yellowstone Lake, YNP, Wyoming, USA - YL17G02_20 | ecosystem: Environmental > Aquatic > Freshwater > Lake > Sediment | place: USA: Wyoming | collected...
ACATTAAACACGAAAAGATGGAAGATTAAATAATCATAGAATAACAGGAAATATAAGTACTGAAAATGCACAATTAATATCAGAGTTGGTAGAATTGACAAATTTTTTAGACGATTCTGCATCTATACCACAAAGATGGTGGCATATTAAAAGTAATATATTATATATACCTAGTTGTGAAAAGTGTGGAGCAAATACTAAATTTAAAGATAATAGGTATGACAGATATTGTTCCCATAATTGTGCAGTTACATCAATTGAAAATTCTATAAGAACAAGTAATGCATTTAAAGGTAAACTTGTTCCGCCTGAACGAGTATTGCGATCAAAAGAAACAAGAATAAAAAATGGATATTATAAAGATCGTGAATCAACAATTAAAAAATTTAGTCAATCAAAACAAGGTGCGAATAATCCATGTTATGGTAAACATCCTTGGAATTGGGGATTAAGAGGAGCAGAATGTCCTAATTATGGAACTAAAAAAGCAGAACATACTAAACGCTATGGAATAGATAATAACTTATTTGGAAAACCTGCACCGAAAAATGCAGGGCGAGGAGTGCATGGTAGATTTAATAATATACATTTTAGAAGTAGTTTAGAATTATGTTATTTAATATACTGGTATCGTAATAATATTGAAGTAGTATCTGCTGAAACTAAAACATTTCGTGTACAATATTATGATCAATTTAATAATATTAGATCATATGTACCTGATTATTATATTCCTATTACAAATGAATTATATGAAATAAAACCAAAGTTTTTTCAAACTAATACACAAGTACAAGAAAAATTTAAAACACTTATTAAATACCATACAGATAAAATATGTAAGTTTGGAAGTGGATATGAATTAATAGATACTATACAAGATATTATGTATAATATTTCACAATACATTGAAAATAATATATTAATAATATCAGAATCTCAACTTGAAAAACTAGAGAAAAATCGTAATGAAATCATTAGAACAATTATACATTCATTATAACAAACGAAAAAATTACCGTAGTACTACAAAATTATGCAAACCAAAAGAGATAGATTATGTATCTCTAGTTCATAATTTTACAGATGCTAAAATTTTTAGTATTGATATTAAAGACTATCAACATGGATACAGATTAATACCGTATGGTGATGCTTTATTTGGTTTGTATAAAGTTGATGGTTATGATACATTTGATGATCGTGGCTCATTAAATACAACTTTTGATCCTGAAACTGGATTTTTTACTGAAGATGATCAACGTAGATTACCAATGTTTATTCTTAAGTTTGCTAAACAAGAATATAATCGTGTTCACACTGATTGGAAAAATTATTGGGAGTGGAAAATTAACAGAAATGTAATTCGTGGTGCAATGGAAGAAACATTTGGTTATGACGGAAAGAACGCACTCCATTTAGTTCGCCTTATGAAAATGGGAGCTGAGATCTTAGAAACTGGTATTGTTAATGTTAAACGACCAGATGCTGCTGAATTATTAGCAATTCGGAATGGTTCGTGGTCTTATGAAGAGTTATTAGAATATTCTGAATATATGGATAATAAAATTCGTAATGAATTGTATCATACAACATCGTTGCCTAAAGTTCCAAATATCAAATTGGCTGCAAAAACGATTTTAGAAGTTCAAGAATCAATGTGGCATAAATGATATGAAATTGAACACTATATTAATAGAAAATCCACAAATAATTCCAGGTTTAGATAAACTTGAAGATTTAGATATTTATAATGTCAATAAAGCGTTATTTCAAACTCTTATACATCGAGCTCAGTTTATATATCATAAATTTAATGATACACATATAGTATATGTAGCAAACAATGAGTATTTTTGTTTGGATTATGATTTGAAAAAAATTTCATATTATATGAAATATGAAGTTGGTCAAACACCTATATTGGGAACATACTTATGGCAATCATTAATATGGCGTGCTAAACAAACTCCTTATATTAAGACACTACCCCACGATATATTTTTTAATACTTTATTACCAAAATATGGTACTATATGTACAGATGGACAACAAATTAATGATGGTAGAGATTTCTGGGAATATCAAATAATATATGCTCTTAACAACAATATAAATGTATATTATCATAATATGCAAAATAAAGATTTAATTAAAATTAAAAATAATATGCATTTTCATAAATTAATAAGTCAGTATGACATATGGGGTGATACTTTACAATATCAAAAAAAACGTATGGTAATAACAAATCATATATTACCACAAAGTAATATGAAGTAATAAATGATTTGAAGAGCGATTGAAAATAATGCAATTCAAATAATACTAGACTATTAATATGAACCTTAATAATGCAAGAAAACATTTTCCGTTAATAATTGAACAAGCTCACCGAAACTTTGATAATATCATTACAGAACACCCTGGTATGATTGAAGTAGTTGAAAACGCGGCTGTAGAGTTAGTTGATATTAAAATGGCTAGAGTATCTAAATTAATAATTTTGCGAAAAATTATAGATAAATTTAACGATATTATATATTCTTATACAGCTTGTAGTAAAGGATGCTCATCTTGTTGTTACATGGCAACATTAACATTTTCAATAGAAGTTGAAGAAATAGGAATACGTGTTGGGAAAAAACCAAAACCTTTTAAAGGTATATTTAAAAATATTGATGATGCAACATTAACTAAAGTACAAGATGAAATTCAAGGTATTCCATGTACATTTTTAAAAGATAATCAATGTTCTATTTATGATATAAGACCATTAGCTTGTAGATTACACCATAACTTATCTGAAGTATCATTTATGTGTGATACTTCACTTAAATCTGAAGATACCTGTATTCCAAAAATCGATTTCCCACAATTCACTTTTGCTATGGTAGTAATGCTCAGTGGTGATGGAAATAAAATGGGAGATATTAGAGAAGCATTTCCCACTTCTGCAAAATCTATTTATCAAATAGGTGATAATCATGTTAATAACAAAATGTAGTACATTGACAGGTAAAATACATCAGTGTGAAATTAATGTAACTGAAGAACAATTAACGGCTTGGCAAAGCGGTATGCTAATACAAGTTGCTATGCCTCAAGTTTCATCTGATGATAGAGAGTTTATTATAACTGGATCCACCTCCGAAGAATGGGATGAGATATTTGGTGGTAGTTAATAGTTGGTATTAAAATGATAGATTTTAATCAATTTACACTAGATAAAAATATTAAAAATGATAATTGTTCTGGATTAATATTTAAAGCAGAAGTACAATCATTTATGGATAAAAGACATACATATGTTAATACCTATAAAATAGTATTATTGAGACGGAAATCTTGTAAATGTATTAATTGTCAAATACTATATGATTGTTATTTAGAATCATGTTCTAATGAATGTTGGCCTATATTACCTGATAATATAACTAATGGATTATTGTATACTTTGAACATAATCAATGAACATAAAGATTGGGAAACAGGTAATGTAGATGATTATGATTTTACTTTTGTTGAATTACATTAATAATATTTTTGATATAGATTATTAACTCATAACATCGCTAATAATTGTTGTTTTATTTTCGGATCTGTATGTCTATGTAATAATTGAGAAGCAATATTCATAGCGCGAATTTTATAATTAACTTTACTATCTACTTGTTGTGATAATTTTGCAATATATTTTTGCATTTTAACTATATTTTTAGGATTACCATATACTTGCCCTGCAAGAGCCATCATGCTGTTTGCTAAGGTTGTGTGATTACCAATATTATTTAACACTCGTTGTACTATTGTACACACCATATCATAAGTTAGTGCTGCATTTAAAGTTGCAGCATCTTGTTTAATAATACTCCACATTACCATAACTTTTGCAACAGTATGTGCTCTATCTTCCGATATTGTTGCATTATTATTAATAATTGAACGTAAATCCGCTACAAGATTAGCACCAGATTCTGTTATTAAATTATTAACTTGTTGAATTAATTTCATTATATAACATTCTCCACATCAGTTGATGGGTGTGTCGAATATGTAGTCGATGAATGATGTATTTTATCAATTATATGAGTATATTGTTTTTTTAATTTATCAATAATATTTATTAATGCTTTAGGATTAGTTTTTACTAATTTTAAATAGTGTGATTGTAACTCAATTCCTGATACTCCTTCATCATTTATCATTAAAGGTAATTTACGTAACAACTTAAGCTCAATTGGTTGTAACGGATCAACACCTTCAACATCAAGCATCACACTTAAAAAATCACGAATAGAATTACTATCTATGGTTTTACGAGATTGTGGATATCTCAATAAATCAAGAGCTGCTAATATGCCAAATCGATTACGAATATCATTATCGGTTATATCATTTTTAAACTTATGTTTGAGTACTGCACCTAACGTATATAAAAAACTAACAACAGTTTCACATACAAGTACATCGTTCTCCACTAACATATACATGCTATTACTATAAATAATATTAGCAACTTCTTGTAACTCACGTTGCTGATTATTTATAGTGTTGTGTATCTCTTTAATCATAATCACAAACTGATCCTTAGTTAAGCAGGTTGCGGAGCTGGTATCGTATTCGGTGCAGTTGTTGGTTTATTTTGAGTAACCGGTTGTGGTGTAGCTACCGGTTTATTTTGGGTAGCTGGTTGTGGTGTAGTATTTACCGCTGTTTTTAATTTTCCAGTTATTTGACCATACTGAGATCTCAATTTATTAATACTTGCTAATAGCATTTTAGGATTTGATTTAGCTAATTCTAAATACCCAGCTCGTATATCCATACCAGATTTACCTTCATCATTTTTCATATTTTCCAGGCTATTACATAATTTAACTTCAATTTGATTTAATGGAGTAGCAGTTTCAACTCCATTGATTATATTCAAATATGCACGGACTGAATTACTATCTATTATTTTACGAGCTTGAGGGTATCTCATTAAATCAAGTGCAGCTAACACACTAAACATATTTCTAGTAGCATTATCATTAGGATCAAGTTCTTTACCTGCGTTTAATTTTGCAACCAAAGTACCTAAAAACCCTTCAGCGGATTCACATAACATAAGACTATTTTCTTCTAATATAATGCTATTGTGTTCTATAATATCAATAACTTCTTGCAAAGTTTGTAAACTTTCATTAAGAGTTTTATTTATTTCTTTAATCATACTCACGTGAGTATCTCCTTTAATTTTATATATTAATATTTATGTAATGCTATAGTACTATAGTTTATTTTTTGCCTTAACAGCTTTAAACCTATTCATTAAATTACCACCAGGTGATGGATATAGATTAATAGATAAAAATTCCCACACCGATACTGGAATTTGGACTCGTGTAGCTGAATCAACTGTTTGAATTAATGTCATAGCCATTTTCATAGAATACTCACATCCAGTTTTTAAGTACTCAAGTAATTCATTTAATATCAATAATGTGTGAACATCATTTGTTAGTTGATTGCTTACATTAGGTAAATGAGCAATGTATTTTACTTCATCTTCAATATCTTTTATTTTAGCTTTAATATCTGATATAACAGCGGTAGGTACTTTAGTTGTTTCTTCTTTTACTTTATCCTCTTTTTTTGTCTCAGCTGCTTGTTTTTTAAGAAAATCTTCCATATATTCAACTTCAACTTCTTCATTTAATGTATTTTCAACTGATTCACCCATACTTTTTTGTAATATAGCTTCATCACCTTCTTCTTTTTCACGTTCATAATCAGATTTATAATCATCCAAATCATCATCAGGTATAAAATGATCACTAACTTCATCTTTATGTTGAGCTTTTTTTAAGTCTGTTAATATTTTTTCTAATTTTAATATTATTTTAGCCACTTCAACATCATTATGATCATGTTTATCTTTTCCCATATCAGCTGACTGGTGGTGAGCTAATTTATGAGCTAATAACTCTAATGAATGTATATCTTTGCTTACTGCTCGATCATGAGGATCTTTTGCATATTCTAATAATGTATAACTTTCATTCACATCTGTATCGGGTTCAAAATATGACACAACAGTATACTGTTCATCGTTATTTGTAATTTTATGTACAATATTATTTTTAACTTGTTTATCAAGTGAAGCCCATTGAGTTTTAGCTTCTTTATAAGCTCCACCTTTAATATGACCTAAAATACTATCTAATTTATCAGTGATAGTTTTATATTCATGTTTAAGATTAATGGATTCAGCTTGATTATGTTCTTTATTATAATGCTTAATGGCAGCAATTAATACATGCTTAACAGTACCAATAGACTCTGAGTCTTTATGTATAGGTGTATTTTCCATTATAATGGCAGGTGGAAGTGTTTTAACTCCAGCTAACTTTAATATTTCATTTGTGATCATATTATGGTACCTTTTTATTAATATGTGATATTAATATATTTATGTATATTCAACATAAACAGCTATTATCATGGTTAATTTGTAAATAAATATAAATATATTTACGAACATACCAATTTGGAGTGTACATATGCCGAGCCATAGTTCAAAACAAAAAAAATTTATGACTGCAGTATGCAAAAATAAAAAATTTGCTAAAAAGGTGGGTGTACCACAATCTGTTGGTTGTGAATTTCACAACGCTGATAAATTAAAAGAATCAGTGTTAACATTCAAACAATTTTTAATCATCTAACGGAGCTAGATAAATGAGTCTATTAAAAGAACTAAATGATATGATCACAGAAACATCTGACGGTACAGTATCTTCCAGAACTAGAGCAGTTGTGTATCATGCTGATTATGAAAAACGTAAGAAAAAAAGAAAAGCTAAAAAGCAAAATTAAAAATGCTATTGCATGAATTATTAACAAAGCAAATAAAATCCTTACTTATAGCTCGAACTCCAGCGCATGAAAAAAATACAACGGAGTTTGAGTGGCTTGAAGGAGGAGGATATACTTTACCTAAAAAATGGGAAAAATTAGGACATGGTTCACAAGCATCTACTTTTTTACATACTAGAAGTAATACTGCAGTAAAAGTTCTATATGTTGAAGGTACTCAAGATCCCGCATACCAATTCTTAAGGTTATGTGTTCAACATCAAAATAATATACATTTCCCACAAATTTACGCATTTAAACAATATAAAACAAATGATCCTGATATTTCAAAAATAATACTCAATATGGAACGGTTGTATAAAATTACTGGTAGCAATATTAAAATTGTAGAAAAGTTATTAAATACAAAAATAAATACACCAACATCTCTTAAAATTAACATGCAAGATGTTCAATTTAGAAAATCATTAATAGATCGTGCAAAGACTTTAGAACTTAAACAAGCATTGCGGTTAATTGAAATATTATTTAAACATTATAATCAAGATATGCATATGGGGAATGTTATGCTAAGATACACTGGTTCTGATTATGAAGTAGTGTTTATTGATCCAGTGAGCTAATTTTATTATACAAAAAAATAGTAGCCATTTTGACTACTACTCTAAGTAAAAACCTGTGCGGGTTGTTAAATATATTTAAATAGTTTCTATTCGTACCATACCAATGCCAGCAAGTTGTATTGCTTTTGCGGCACCTCGTGATAAATCAATAAGTCTACCTTTAATGTACGGTCCTCGATCATTTACAGTTACAATCACTGATTTATGATTTTTTAAATTTGTAACTCTTACTCGAGTTGGTAATGATAGTGTTCGATGAGCTGCTGTTAATCCATTTGGATTAAAATGAGCGCCAGTGCTGGTTTGATTACCTGATTCACTACCATACCACGAAGCTAGTCCTATTGCGCGATACGACCCCGTAATTCCTTGTACTATGTGTGTTTTCCATCCTTTGTGTTTTGTAGTTTTTTGTTTATGTGTTACTGTAACATTACCTACATGGTGTGTTGTTTTCAATTTATAAGTTTTTGCGTGTATTGTACTGTTCCACATTATTAATATTGATAATAATAACATGCGAACAAAGCCACGGCTTAAATGATTAAATATCATTTTCATTAGCTATACCTCCTTTGTGAGTGTTAGCGCTAATATGAGGTCAAAATTTGAACCTCATTGGTTGCGAGTGCACAGGACATAGTGTGGAGATTAACATCTCGGTCGTTCAATTAAGATCGTAACACTATTAAGTTGAACTAGAATATTATACAAACTATATTCACTTCAGGCGATGATTGAGTTGTTAATCACTCTTCTCACTTATATGCGCCCTGGTTCGTTCTGACCAATAATTTCTTTTCTAAATTAACCCTACAAGATGTTTTGCAGAACTAATCATTTTTATTTATCATTTTATAACCCCAAATTTCACTGTTTAAGTGTATCTTAAGATTTAATTATCTTGACCATCATCTTCAAATAATAATAAATCATGTACCTACAGTGTTACCAAATACACTTGCATGAACACGATGACAATAGATATATCCTCGCTTAATACATTTTAAAGCAACACCTTTTGCAATGTCTTGTTGCTGCTCCATAGTACACGCCATTGGCATAATATATACTTTTTGGTTTGCAGAGCTATCATTAGCAGAATATAGTTTCATAACATCAGCAACTTCATCAAAATCTGTATCATTGTCTCCACATACAAACTTAAAATATTGTATATGTCCCGACACATAACGTTGCATATTAGCAATATTAGGATTAATAGCTACTTCTCGCTTTTCACCACTAACAGACAATTTTGGACTATTACTCCAAACAATCTTACGGTGTCTACCTCTCATGCTACCATTGTATTCCCATTCATTTAAACTGTCAATGAATGTTTGTTTTAATGGGACAGAACAGTTTGTTTCAATAATAACTGTTTCAACTGATACCAATATAGGTTCATTCAATAATTCAATAATTTGCTTTTGTTTAAGAGTTGGTTCTCCTCCTGTTAATGATAATATAATGGGAAGTCCTGATCTGGATTTCCAAGAATAATTTGGTAATAAACTTGTTACAACCTCTGCTAACTCTTTAATATCATATCTTTTCCAAAGATGTTTAAATCTTTTATCCCAAGAATAAATCGAATCACACCCACGAGTTATAAGAGGAATATCTTCTAATTTTGTATAATCTGCTGGGTCAAAACCAAGTACTTCATTCGTAATTTCAACCATTTCAGGGTTATTAAACCCCGCACATGTAAAATTGCAACCTGCAAATCTAATGTAAGCTGTTGGATATCCGGCAAACATCGCTTCGCCTTCTATACTTAAAAAAATTTCACTCACTGGTGCTGTCATATTATTTCCTTATATTTGATACTATTGTGCTTATTCTGTCTGCAAGCTTTGGATTTAATTCATCTCCATCACAATCTCTACGAACACACATATTAAACGCTGACTCTAAAACTTGACAAGCTTCATCAAGAAGTTTATTTTTTTCATAAGTTGCTTCATTTTCAACTTGCTTTAATACTTGTAATAACGATAAACTGTTAGGTATACCAACTTGTTCCATCAATTGTTTATAACGATTATCAGAAATCATATATTCTCCTTTTTATGTTGATATAAATTATACTATAAACCACCAAGTTAATCCACTAATATGTTAAATATATTACTCGGATGTAAAAGCATCTGAGTGAGTTGATTGAGAAATTATAAATATAAATACGTAATATTTATTAAAGGTAATTTCATGTTATTAATAGAACTTGTAGGAATAATAGACGGACAGTCAGCTGTTGCAGCTGCAAATAGTATTAAACGAGATTGTCAGCGTTTTATTAAAGAATGGGGTAGTATACCCATGCCTGATTGTGCTATATATAGAGGTATGATTAATAGTTGGCCTAATATATTATATTATACTAAACCTAATCGAACTCCAGTAGGTATGGATGTAGCTACCCAAAATAAACTCGATGATTTTTTTCAAGAAGAATTTGGTCACAGGTATAGAAGTGAACATTCATTATTTTGTACTGGTAATCCTGAACATACGAAATTATTTGGAGATGTACATGTAATTTTTCCAATAGGGAAGTATTCATATATATGGTCACCTGAAGTAAATGATATTAATTATACATTATTAAGTCAGTCTACTGATGAAATAATAGCTAATACTCATTTTATTCATAATAAATTACTAAATAAAGTGCTAGATCATGAAGTAATGATCAATGTTGAATCATATTACGCAATACCAATAAAAATTTATAAGAGATCTGTATATCCATTGCTCATTAAATAGGAATATATAATGAAAGTGCAAGCATTATTTGAAATGATGATAAATTTGCGAACACCACAAACTGATGATAAAGTTTTACCGTATGTTGATTTATATTAATTTATTATAATCAGATTCCCACATAACAACAAGATTATAACCTAAATTTTTAATTTTTTGTTCACGATCAATAGTTTTTTGATATAATTCACCCATTGTCTTGTATATTAATGTATTATAAAAATCTGAAGTATATATATTGGTATTTCCATGATAATAATCACCATAAAACTCATATATAGTATTTGTTGACTCACAATAACCATCAGCTTTATATCTTGTAGTTTTTATTTTGTGTTCTCCTATATTACCCGCATGTTGAATAAATATATTTTCACTTTGCATAATTGATTCAATCCAATTAATACTCTTTTGACTGTGTCCCATAGAATTACATTTACTACACCCACTACCATTTAAATGTGAGTTTGGTATTTGTGGAAAATCACCATGTTTATTACAATGTAATATAATTTTACTATCACTTTTTACATATACTACTTTTGAATAATCGTATTTGTTATTATGAATTAAATTTGCTTGAACAATAAACTCTTCAGTCGAACTAACACGACCAGTACATTTAATACATCCAGTACCGCACAAATGATAATGAGGTTTTTGTGGAAATTCACCATGTATTTTACAAAAAATAATTACTTCTGTAAGAGCATTGATAAAATCAACTTTTGAGTAATTATATTTATTTCCGTGAACTAATTTAGCTTTTTTAATAAAATCTGAAGTTGATTTAACTTTACCTCCACATAATGGACACCCACTACCACTCAAATGTGAATCAGGCTTTTGTGGAAATTCACCGTGTAGTTTACAAATTATTATCACTTCAGTGTTATTTTTTATATAGTCAACATTTGAATAATCGTATCTTTCACTATGAATTAATTTTGCACTTTTAATAAATTTAACAGTAGTAGATCTACGATTAACTATTCTACAAAAAGGACACCCATGACCAGTTAAATGATCTTCTGGTTTTTGTGGAAACTCTCCATGCTTATTACAAATAATAATAACTTTAATATTACTTTTTATATAATCAACTTTTGAGTAATCATATAAATCACCATGTTTTAACCTTGCTTTTGTTATAAATTCTGGTAATGTAGTTTTTCTTGTCATTAAAACGTTCCACCTTTATGGTTGTATTATATCATTATAAACTTTTATCAACTCATATATTATATAAATACACGAGTTGATTTAATATATTATAAGAGCTATAATATATTAAATCAAGAGAGGTCCATGCTCATCCCTCTATAAATATTCTGTGTTATTAGTTAACATTAATTATAAGGAAATTTAAAAATGAAAAATAACACAAATAAAACACATTTACGTGCCTCCATCTTCTTAAGTGATTTAACCGTTGTAGACCACGCTTACATTGATAATAAAGGACGAGTAGTAGGAGGATCATATAATCCTGGATTTATAGTAACAGGTGAAGTTTCAGATGATGAAAGTGTTGTTGTAGATTTTTCTACAGTAAAAAAAGATTTAAAAACCCACATGGATAAGCATATATTTGATATTGACTATAATGGATTTGATCATAAATTATGGATAATTCAAGGTTATTCAAATTGTAAATTTCATGATGATACAATTAATGATGAATGTCGTGTTGAAATTATAACTCCAGCATTTATAGGTATATTTCCAAGTGATGCAATCAGGTATATTAAAAACCCATTAGATGCTAAATTTAGTGATGCATTTATGGGCTCACAATTTGCTATACATTTAACAGATTGTTTAGCAAAATTATATCCTGATGTTAAGATTCAAGTTGAATGCACAAATACAACAAATGTACATTTAATGGACCCGTTTATGCCTATTGAAATGTTCAGATATAGCCATGGTTTAAAAGATAGCACTAGTTGGGGATGTCAAAATCTTGCTCATGGACATTTTTCTTATATACAATACTTTGATAACGAAGAGTGTAAAAAAATAGCACAAGATTTACACAATGCAGTTTTTATTAATGCTGAAAATATTATACATGAAGACAATGATGAAATAACAATTGAATATACTACTTCACAGCGTGGATATTTTAGAGGTACATATAATAAACTATTACATAAAATAATAGTATTATCCACTGAAACTACAATTGAATATATTGGAAATTTTATAAAAGATACATATAATATTTCTAATTTTTATGTAAGTGAAGGACTAAGTAAAGGTACATATATGGGATAATTTATGAGATATAAACAATTATTAGAAAATCCATTATTCGCTCCAATTTCGTCTCGAGATTATTGGGATAGTGATGATTATATTGATATTAGTGATATTAAACATAATTTTACATATTTATGTTCTGTAATAGTTAATAATATTGAAGTTAAATTTTTTGAATTAAATAATAAACAACAAATTATTGGTTGTATAAAATCAATTATGCCATATGAAAATAATAAACCTGGATATCATATGATATTTATTTTACATGTTAAAAAAACAAATATAAAATTACCAGTGGAATTTAATAATGATAATATTATTCAAACTATAGATGTATCTACAGATCGTAAATTTGCCTTCAGAGGATTAACTACGTTTGTATATTTTAATGTCCTTGTTGATAAATTAGGGTACACGGTAGTTTGTGGTGATGAACATTTATTTGGAGGTGTTAAACTTTGGCGCAAAATGTCAAGAGTTGCAATGCAGTATAATAAAGTAATATATCTTATAAAAGACGGACAATATGTTTTAGATAAAAATAATCAACCATTAGTATTTGATGATACTAATTTCCCTAAATCAAAAATTTGGAGCACTCTACCAAATGAAAGTGGTAAAAATGTATTATTCGTAATTAAAAATAAAGAATAATTCATGTTTAACCATTTTAATATTAACGAAACAGGACGAGATTTTGTAGTAGGAGATATACATGGATGTTTTGACCAACTACGAACAGCTTTATTATCAGTTGATTTTTTGTATGATACTGATAGGTTGTTTTGTGTTGGAGATTTAGTCGATCGGGGTCCTAATTCAGAAGAATGTATCGAGTGGTTGCAAAAACCTTGGTTTTATTCTATTCGCGGGAACCACGAGCAAATGGCAATCGATTATCTAGCTGGTTCGTATGCTACTAATATCTATCTCGCTAACGGAGGTGCGTGGTTTATCGGATTAACACACATAGAACAAATTGATATTGTAAATGAGTTTATAGCACTACCAATTGCACTTGATATTCAAACTAAAAATGGATTAATAGGGCTTGTACACGCTGAGTGTCCAGTAAATGATTGGACACAATTAGAAATTGAATTTGCTGGAATTAGTTCTAGAATATATATTGAAATATGCATATGGTATCGAACACGATTTAATTGTAACATTACCAGTCTTGTTGATAATGTTGCTCAAATTTATGTTGGACATACTCCAACACTTGAACCTAAGCAACTAGGTAATGTAAATTATATTGACACAGGTGCTGTATTTGGTAATAAATTAACAATTATACAAATTAATTAAACGGTGATTTATATGTCATATTATAAATTTTGGTATAAATTTTCTAAAAAATATGGATTTCGTTGGGTATTATCTCATTTTATTCGAAATTTATATTTTAAATACTATCGTATGCGTGCATGGTGTGCATATAAACGATATTGTTATAATCGTAGAATTATCAGATTTTTAAAATTATGAATCAGCAAATTGAACAATATATTAACGAAATAGTTGTTGATAAAGATTGGGATATAGATCACAATTATGAGTATATCCAGATCAATAAGAATAAATATTATGGAGACGGTCAAGGTGATTTTGAAAAATCATCTTATGATGTTACTAATAAGTGTCTTATAGATCATATAGCTTATTGCCGAGAGCAAATTGCATTAGCTAAAAACGAGTTAAAAAAGCGCAAATTAGCGAAAAAATTATGAAATCAAGGATAATATTATGACAACAACACAAAATATATTTTTAACAAATATTGTAACATTAATGGACAGTGTATATTCTAAACCCAGTTATTCAGTTAACATAGATCACCATGTTGATGTTACTGCTGGTCCAACTGAAGAAATAGCCAAATTGAGACAATCAAAACTATCTTTAAATATTAATTTGTTTAAAGATGCGGTTTACCTCACAGAAACATCTGACTACGCCGAACTAGGACAATTATGGAAATCATTACACCCGTTAAATGTTTGGGGTGGTGATTTTGGATATGGTTGTATTTTTTCTATGAGTCAATCATAAATTATAATATTAGTAGAGTAAAAACATAAATATAGTATACACTATACGAGGTACAAATTATGTCATTACTCCAAAAGTTGCTTGAAAGTTCTAAAAAAGATAAAAAAACTGAATTAAAAAAAGCAGTAGTTAAAACAATTGATAAAACCGTTAAAATAAAAAAAAATACTAAGAAAAAAACAGCTAATGAGAATCAAAATAGTACATCATTATTACATGAGTTAGTTGATGAGTATAGTGTTTGGCATAAAAAAAATAACCCTAATGATGAGATATATAATCCGGAAGAAACTAAAGACGAAATACGAGCTAAAATACAAACATTAACAGTAAAAATAAAAAAGTTAGAAGATAAATTACATTGGAGAGAAGCTGATTATGTTCGATCTAAAATAAATCAACTAAACTTAAAATTATATAAACTTATAAAAGTATCTGAATCTAAAAAAACTAGTAATACTTTGTTAAAAGAATTACAAGATTCAGACGACGCAGAGCATTTAAGTAAATCTGAAATAGAACACAAACTGGATAAGTTATTGAATCGACAACGTCAGTTAAGAAATGCTGGTGATAATGAAAAAGCTGAAACGTTAAATTTTGGAATAAAGCTGCTTGCACATAGATTAAGATTAACTGGTATGGTATCTAAAAATGATACATATGCTTCTTTATACCACCCCTGGCAGTTGCATGAATCAAAACAATTAAAAAATAAAGAAACAAAAAATGGTAAAAATACTATTTCTAAAATGAACGATAATGTAAAAGAATCAAAGACTCCAACATTATTACGTAAGTTGCTTGAAGGTGATGAACCTATGAGTAAATCTGAAATAGAAGCAAAAATTGATGAATTAAGTATAAGAAAAAGATATTTTCAAGATAAACGAGAACATAGACAAGCTGATTATGTGAACTCAGAAATAACACATTATATTCGTAAATTAAGAGCACTTGGTCCTGTTTCTGACAAAGACTCGTATGCTAGGTTATATCATACATCACAAATTATTAAATCTGAAGATGAAGAAGAATTAATTAATAGTCAACCTGGTATGGACCGATTAAAAGATAAAGTTGCATCTGAAGAAGCGCATAAGCAATATACACAATTACAAGCTACAAATAACTTATCGTGGGATGAAAAAGAAGAACTTGAAGCAATGGCTCATAGTAAAACTAAAGCAGAACCTGATCCAGTTAAAAAAATAGAATGGGAGTTGCATAAATTGGAAGCACAAAAAGCTCATCATCAAGCTCATCTCAATAGAGCTAATGCTAAATTACAGGATCTAGATATTCAAGATCATGTTCGTAGTATGATTAAACATATTACCATTCCTGAACAAGAAACTGCTATAAAAAAACTAACAGCAAAGATTTATAAGTATCACACAGAGTTAGATCAATTACACGCATAATATATTAATACTAGTTGATATTAGCAATATTATTTCATATAATATTGCTAGTTTTAATATAACTAGTATTAATAATAGATATGACGACACTTACCGCTGAATATATTTTAAAAATACCTAAAGATAAACCTGAAAAATTATTTACATATGATTCATATATAAGAGAATCTAAAGTTTTACTTAAAATTTGGCACCCTGATGTATGTGACCACACAGATGCTGATAAAGTAACAGCTCACATAAATGTTCTAGTTAAAGTTGCAAAAGAAAAAATAGCTAAAAATAATTGGAGTATTAATGCCGTATTTGAATTTATTTCTGATGGTACAACTTATCGAATGAAATATAAAAAACACCATTCGTTTGAATTAGGAGATATGTATATTGGAGATACAAAAGTTATTTACATCATAAAGGATGAATATAAAAAATTATCAGATAATGCAATTAATATTATTGCTAACTTGCGGTACGCGAGTGATAAAATGAAACAAGAATTTCAAAAATATGTACCCCACTACTTAACCTATTACACAGCAAATTGTGGTCAAGTTATTGTAATAAACAAAACTAAAGATTTATTGTTATTACATGATGTTATAGAGCATTATGAAAATCATATAATACCTAAAAAGCATGCAATGTGGGTCATAAGTTCACTTTATAATATTTCAGCATTTTTAGAGTTTAACAAAATTACTCATAATGCTATATCTCCCATGACAGTATTTATTAGTCCGGAATTTCATAGTGTTACATTATTAGGTGGCTGGTGGTATACACGTAAAAACGGTGAAAAATTATTAGGTATTCCCGGTAGTTTAATGAGCCTATTTCCAAAATCAGTTATAGAAAGTAAATTAGCTGAGTCAAAATGTGATAGATTGTTAATAAAAGGTACAGCTATTAAATGTTTAGGTGATGATACAATGACTGGTTCAAAATTATTATCATCGAAAGAGCTTCCGAGTGCTTTAGTACATTGGTTAAGACAACCAAGTAATAAAACTGCGGTTGATGAATATAAAGCGTGGATGCAAATATTAATAGACACAATGGGTCCACGTAAATTCATAGATTTACAATTAACTGTTAATGATATCTACTAAAAATCACAGTATTATCAACCGATGATTTAAATCATCATTTTTAAATGTAGTAATAATATTAATCACGAGGTATATATGGGTACAAAAAGATGGGATCCAGATGATTGGAGTAAGTATTCGGCAACAACATCAGCAAAACCAGCTGCAGCAATTTTTACTAGTCGTAATTTACATGAGGATTTAGATCCAAAAAAGATCACTATTCGTGAATCACGTGATTCGGATCTAAATCCAAATTCAACACCTGTAATTGCGGCTTGTGATGTAACTGGTTCAATGGGTATGATTGCTGATTATTTTGTAAAAACAGGATTAGGTAAGTTTTTTGAGGAAGTACTTGATCGTAAACCGGTTTCAGATCCTCATTTGATGGTAATGGGTGTTGGTGATTTTACATGTGATCACGCACCTCTACAAGTGAGTCAATTTGAGGCAGATATTAAAATTGCAGAACAGCTTGAAAAGGTTTATATTGAAGGCGGTGGTGGTGCAAATGATAGTGAAAGTTATGATATGGCAGTGTACTTTGCAGCGTATCATACATCGATTGATTGTTATGAAAAACATGGTAGAAAAGGTTACTTATTCACAATTGGTGATGAAATGCCACCAGATGGTACACCAAAATTGTTAATTGAAAAGTTCACTGCTGATACAGTACAAGCAACTGCTGATTTCAAAGATACTATTACAGCAGCTGAAAAAATGTATAATTATTATCACATTATCGTAGCTGAAGGTAATTACGCACGTAGAAGATTAGATTCAGTTAAAAAAGCGTGGACTGAATTATTAGGACAAAATGCTGTAGTGTTGGAGGATTATCACAGTTTATCTGAATTGATGGTAAGTCTTATAGAGATTAATGAAGGTCGTGATAAAGATGATGTTATCAGTAGTTGGTCAGGTACAACCGCCGTTGTTATTGCATCTGCTGTAAAAGATATTAAAACAACAGGTGCAACTTCAGCAACTGGTGTTGTGTTGTTTGATTAACATCGATAGTATTATACTCCCAGTGTAATATCTGGGAGTGATAAATTTAATTAATATAAAAATATGATAAATGTAATTGGAATTATAGGTGCGAGTTACGGTGATGAAGGAAAGGGTTTGCTCACAGATTATTTTGCTTATCATCATGATGATTCTATAGTTTGCAGGTTTCAGGGGAGTGCTCAGGCTGGGCACACTGTAGTTACTCCTGATGGTAAAAGACATGTATTTTCTCATTTTGGTAGTGGAACGTTTAGTAATAGACCTACTTTATTAAGTGAATTCTTTGTATGTCATCCTTTAATTTTTAAAAGGGAACGTATGGAATTATTACTTAAATTAAATGACACAGAACCTCGTGTGTTTGTACATAAAAATTGTTTAGTAACCACTCCCATCGATATGATAATTAATCAAATCTTAGAAATACGAAGAGATAGAGATGGATCATGTCATGGAAGTGTAGGTTTAGGTTTTAATGAAACAATTGAACGAAATTTAATTGGTGATTTTAAACTAACTGTAGAGGATCTAAGACAAGGTAAAGAACATCTTAAAACAAAAATACATCATATTAGACATAATTGGTTGAATAATAGACTACTTTCCGCTAATTCATTTGATTTTACAATAGCAGAACAATATTTATTGTTTGAACCTTGTTCACGTGAACAAGAATTGTTAAATTGTTTACGAAGTGATCGTTTATGGTTTGATTTTCAACTCGCTATTGATTATTTTTTAGATCACATAATAGTTTTAGATAATTATAATTTTAACGATTATGGTACAATCATTTTCGAAGGTGCTCAAGGACTAATGCTCGATCAAGACTATGGGGTGTTTCCACATGTTACTCGATCAAATACCGGTGTTAAAAATATTATTAAAATATTGGATCATATTGATAATATTGAAACAATTAATGTTTATTATATAACAAGAGCTTATGTTACTCGACATGGACACGGTCCTATGTTTGGTGAACAAGAACTTCCATATGAAATAATTGACGAAACGAATAAACCTCATGAATTTCAAGGAACTATACGGTATGCACCATTATCTTTCAATCGATTATATGATGCAATATTTACTGATTATGATCAATTAGCTAATGCTAGTAAGGAATATTCTGATAAATCGATGTGTCGAGTCGCTATTACATGTTTAGATCAAATTAAAGATGTTGGATTATGTTACGATTACCTGAATGAGGATATTCCACCACACCTTGTAACAAAACGATCAGGAAATGAATTTATTGATATTTTACTTGATCATGCTAATATTGTTAGTTATGGTCCAACTCGTAAAGACGTAGTAATAAATAATCCGTTAATTTATGTCGATTAACTTAATAACATGAGCCATAATATATCAGTGTCATTAGAAGATGCTCAACACGCAATTAATAAAGCTGTAAAGATTGCTACTAGGGCTGCGATGTATGGACACCCAGTAGCGGTAATACGATGGATACCATCATTATCTGCATCTGATGATATAGGTGGTGTATTTGTTGTATATGATGAACTACCATTAACTCCATCTATGACTCCAAGTTGGGATAGGTAATTTAAAGAAACAAAATATGCAAAAACTACCAATATACAACCCTCAAAATCCCCCAACATTAATCAGTGCTATTCAAGCTTGTATGGGGTTAGCAAATAAAACATTAATTGTCACAGTAAAAGAAATAGCAACACATCTAGTTCATATTAAAGGTAGTGAACAAGAATATGATTTATGGTTAATGCAAGTTACGAATTTAAAATAATTATTAATTTAAGGACGAATAAATGAAATTTGAAGATATAAAATTCCCAGATGTTAAAAAAGTAGCGGTAAGTCTATCTGGTGGACTTGATAGTACAACGTTAACGTATTGTTTAGTTAAAAGATATGGTGCTGAAAACGTGCATGCATTATCATTTTATTATAAACAAAAACAATATATTGAATTAGAAAAAGCAAAATTAACAAGTGTTGGGTTAGGTATAATTCATAAAATAATTGATATATCATTTTTAGGAGATATAGCTTCGGGTATATCATCTAACATTCAAGGAAGTAATATTCAAACACCTACAATTCAAGATATACTTGGTGATCCTGCACCATCTACTCAAGTACCTAATAGAAATGCAATTTTAACATCTATATTAGTAGCATATGCTGAAGCACAAAACTGTAATGCTATTTTTTCAGCAATACAATCACACGATCTTTATTCCTACTTTGATACAACACCTGATTTTTGGCAATGTATACGTAATATGGCTATGTTAAATAGAAAGCATTTAATTTTAGTAGAAACCCCGTTTATGGATTTAAGTAAATCTGATGAAATAGAAATTGGAACAGAAATAGATGTTAATTATACAAACACATTAACATGTTATAACCCTAACGAAAATGGAATTAGTGATGGTACTTGTCCGAGTTGTGCTGAAAGAATAATAGCATTTGCAAAAAATGGAATTATTGATCCTGTAAAATATGCAAAAAATATACCTTGGAGTGATTTAATTAAACAGTACTCTTAAATATGTTATATTAATTAATATTATTACTCCTAATGGGTTATATTAAAGTCTTTCAGTATATCAAAGACAATAATATTTATATATAATAATTTGGAGGTGTTTGATAATTGTAAGCAAAAACCTGGATAAATATAGTATTGACATTAAATGGAGTTAAACATATGAAACAAGATACAGGTATAATTGATATAAACTTATTTGAAGAAATTGGTAATATTGTAATGGAACCAATTGCTAGTGTTTGTAATATCGTAGATGCTGCGCTTAATGGTAAACTACCTGAAGATAAAGACATAACCACAATAGTTGGTGCTATTGCAACATTGTGGTTAATAACGAGAATATTTTAACTTGCAAATTATTGTAAAAGTTATTATAATGTATTGATTAAAAATTAATTATGCGAATTAAATAATACATTATATTAAACAAAACAATAGGTATTTGATGTGCAATTAAAAGATATTTTTTTAGATATTATCATTGGGACAACTTTGTTTGAAATGGCTCGTAGTAGAGCTGACGCAAAACAAGTGATAACAGCTCAATCACCACAAATATTTGAACATTTTGTTAAATTGTTTGTGTTTAATTTACCTGATGCGAGAGATCATTGGATTATAGAATTAAATGCATTTTTTAATATAATTAACCGAATATACCTCAAACCAAATAATAAAAAACCTGATAAAAATACAGTATATACATGGATGTTATTTGATTCGAGTCCACATTATGATATAAATTGGGTTAACGGTTACGTTCAAAATGCATTACAAGGTGAATATAAAGGTGTACAACTATATGATTATGATGCAGCAAATGTACTTAATAAAATTTTAAGTATTATAGATCGAATATTAATAGATATTGCACAACCTAATAAATTTATATCGGTTGAATATTATCTTTAATTTGAAATTATATTAAACTTATAACCAGTTTCTTTTCTTTTTTTAATTAATTAAAAACAATGACATACTATATTAAACAAAATAATACATATCGTGTTGGAAGTAATGATGCAATTGATATCAGTACTACATTGCCGCCGAATAACTATATTGTTCAACAAGATGCACATGAAAATTTTTTTTTAGAACATATTTCGGATTTTATATTACCTAAAAAAATCTATGGTAGTGTTAATAGACATACAAATCGAATTATAACGACATATAATGAAAGCAACAGCGTCTACTGGTGTTTTATTGATTGGGGAAAAAGGAGCTGGAAATACTATGTTGTCGAAGAACATATCTAGTAATCTTGCTAATAATGGAATACCTACTATTGTTATTAATGAACCGTGGCGTGGTGATAATTTTAATAAACTCATTCAATCTATTGAACAACCTTGTGTTATTTTATTTGATGAATTTGAAAAAGTATATAAAAAGGATGAACAAAAATCCATTTTAACATTATTAGATGGAGTATATCCTACTAAAAAATTATTTATTTTTACATCTAATGATGTTTATAATATAGATGATCATTTATTTAATAGACCTGGTCGTATATATTATAATATTCAATTTACTGGAATTGAAGACGAATTTATACGTGAATATTGTATGGATAATTTAATCGATACATCTTATATTGACCAAATTTGTAAAATATCTGTTTTGTTTGCAGCATTTAATTTTGATTTGTTACAAGCATTAGTTGAGGAAATGAATCGGTATAATGAGTCTCCACAAGATGCTCTAAAAATATTAAATGCAATCCCTGAAGATAATGAAAAAAATAAATTTAATGTTACGATAACTGTTAATGGAATTGAATATGCAGAAAATGTAATAGAAGATAGGGGTACATGGTATGGTAATCCGTTATCTCCAAAAGGGCTTTCAATTGGTTATAGAAAACCGAATGAAAATGATACCGATTGGGATTGGGAATACGTTACAATGAATTCTACAGATCTTAAAAATATTGATATTAATACTGGAGTATTTGTAAATAAATTAGGTACTGTTATAACTTTAACTCGTGAACGTTTTAAAATATTTAGCTTTAATGGTTTTTAAAATTATGTGTAGTATTATTGGTAGTTTTTCTAGTGAAACATTTAAAGAGCTATTAGAGTTGAATAAAAGTCGTGGATCATTTAGTTATTCATTAACAGTACTCAACCCATTTACTAATAATGCTGTAACAACTAAAGGATTTGGTGATTTTGATTTGTCTTTATTAGATGATATAACACCAAATTCATATTTATTAGGACATTGTCAAGCACCCACAAACGGTTTACATAAACTAGTTGAAAGGATTCACCCATATGTAAATGCTGATGGTATAAAACTATTGCATAATGGTATCATTAAATCAAAAAATATGAAAATATTAAATGAGAAAATGGGTACTAATTATGAGTGGGACACACAAGCACTTGCTGAATATATAATACCTGATTTAATTCCCAGATTATCTGATATTGAAGGCTCATTTGCATGCGTGTTAGTGGAACCACATACGTTTGTTAAAGTTTTTAGAAATGCAATAGCACCTTTATTTACTGATGGTAAAGGAAACCTAAGCTCAACTAAATTTGAACCATCTGTTTCAATAAAAGAAAACACATTTTATGTGTTAAGTTTTGCAACAAAAAGCTTTATGCCTGTAGGTGAGTTCATTAATACTCATAATCCATACTATTTCTAAGGCTATAATATGACCGATGTTATTCAAGAAACAACTATTAATGATCATACAATAATAGAACACGCAGGTAGGTCTAACAATTTAGTATACGTTGATGATCATTTAGTTGTTACAAATTGGGATGACACCATATCGATATTAGAAGCTGGAGGAATTCCAGTGAATGAAGACCCTATTCAATCCATGAATCGGGTATTGGGAGCAAATGGTATTCGGTATTAGTGAGTAAATTATGGAGTAAAACATTTTATTGTATAAATATATTTTTTGTAAAATCATATAAGGAAATAATATGACAGTTTTTATACCAAACACAGATGTGTTAGATGACGCAGAAGTGGCCTCGCTCTTGGAAGAAAGAGAACGAAATTCATCTATACAAGCAGTACTCCGTGATAAACCATCCAATACCCGCAACATCGAAGACTTACTAGACCCCGATAAAGAATGTGACGACTGTGGGGCAATCATCTCCATAGAACGACAAAGAGTTATATTAACTATTGCGCATACTTGTAATTATTGTGTCAATTGTCAAGAACTTATTTCAAAGGAACAAAAATTATATGCCAGAGCCTGACAGTACCACCAGTGTTGATTTTATCAATAAAGTCAATATTATCAAAACAATCCTCAATTTAACAATACATCAATTATCAGAGTTATTTAACGTATCTCCAAAAATAATATATGATTGGTATGATGGGATTATTCAACCTAATATATTAACGGAACAACGTATAGAAATACTTATTGATGTGTTGAATCAACTTCCATCTAATACAAATCCACGTAGATTAAAAAGTATATGGAAAATACCGGTTTCAAATAAATCATTTCTTAAAGTGTTTACAACTGAACATATAGATGTATTATATGAAAAACTTACAGAAAAGTTAACAGAAATGAATTTTTGGTTGTCAGTATCAGTGCCAACTAAACCAATTGAAATTACGTGTAAATCGTTTTTAGGTAATGCACATCTTGCAGAATATGATCGAATAATGACGTTTAATTAATTTTATTCACAATAAAAAGCTTTAAGTTATCATAGTTGATTACTGTATTTTAAAAATAACTTAAAATTAAATATTATTTTCCAGATAGTTATAAATAATTATAATATAAATAATTATAATATAAATAATTATAAGTAACTGGAGAAAATAACATGGCTTTAACACAAGCAACAACTGATGTAATTAATATATCTGATATATCAACAGCACTCGCAATAGATTCAACGTTAACAGGAATTAAAGCATACGTTGATATAGCGGATAATTTGAAAGCACCACTTGCAAGTCCTAATTTAACAGGTATACCTACTACACCTACTGCAAGTCTTGGTACCAATACAACTCAAATAGCCACAACTGCGTTTGTAACAGCTGCAGATAACTTAAAAGCATCACTTGCAAGTCCTGCATTCACTGGAGTACCTACTGCTCCTACAGCAAGTGTTGGTACGAGTACTACTCAACTTGCCACAACCGCATTCGTAACTACATTTCAAGCAGGTATTTTATATAATGTGGCGTTAATTACCTCTTCAGGTAATTGGACAGTACCTGCAGGTGTTACAAAAATAAAAGTAACATTAACTGGTGCTGGTGCTGGAGGTGGTTATGCTACAAGCGGTGCTGGTCATGCTGGAGGTGCAACATCATTTGGTGGTTATTGTAGTGCTACCGGTGGAGGTCCTTCAGCAATTACAGGAAATTTTTCTGCAGGCGCTAGTGGTAGTGGTAGTGGAGGAGATATTAATATAACACCCCCTAATGTAGGAGGTGGTGGTATACTAGGTGGTTATGGTAGGGGTGGTTATGGTTGGTGTGCATTATGGCCAGGAGGACCTGGTGGTATTGCTATTAAAACCATTTCTGATTTAGTATCAGGTACAACAATTTCATGTACTATTGGGGTAGGTGGAGCTGGATACAGTGCTATTACAAGTGGACCTGGAGCATCAGGTGCAATTATTATTGAGTATTAATTAACAGTAAAATTACTTACATAAATATTTTATATCAATTATAAAGGAGTATTTATGGAACTAAATTGTACTAATTGTGGTAGTATTATACTGCTTAATATATCAGCTAAATGTTATGATATGTGTACTATAAGTTTTGAAGAAAGAGAGGTAACTAGTTATGTACCAGCTAATGTGGGGTTAGGAACTAACCCCAATTATGTAGAATTTAGTTATTGTTTAAATTGTGGTACAATACAAGGTGATTTTCCAATTCAATTACCAATCACATTTAGGTCAACTGCTCCAGCTCCAGTTATAGAAAAAGTAGAATATGTATCTGATGTATTGCATGATTTTTATCATGAAGTTATGGACAATAGTAATAAATTAGCTGCTGATTTATTAATTCGAAAAGTAACAAAGTTTTTACAACCAATTGATGCATCTATATTAACAACTGCATGGCATAAGTTTGAAGAATTGCGTCGTATTCACCCAATAATGCCGGAATTTGATGAAACTGTTAATTGGGTGATTAAAAAATATAAAAATGTTAAAATAACAAATAATATGCGAGCATATTAATTTAATTGGGGAGTAATACTCCCCAATTAATATATTAATTTGGACCTTCATACCAAATAATACCGTCATTAATGATTGCATAAATGAACCGGGTTGACCAACATGGTATATGTGGATCTAACGCCAATGAAAATAAAACTTTCATCATCACATCATCATGTAAAAGATACTTCACCATAAATTCACCTGTATATAATGACCCAGGTGTACATAATCTTTCTTCAGCTAATTCATATCCAAATTTTTTGATATATTGAGGTTCAGTTGGTGAACAAAAACTTGCTCCATATTCAACAATATACATTCCTGATGTATTATCTACATCTTCAGGATAAGTTACATTTGTAACAACACTAATTACACCAGTGCTTTTCGCACTGCGTTGACCTATTCTAAATTTTTTCATATTTTCTTTCATTGTAGGCTCCATTTATAGCTCAGTTAAATTTATATTATATATTTTAATTCAATATTGAGCAACTAAAAAATATCAATATATAATATTAATATTAATTACATTATATATTATAAATGAGCAAATACTTAACATATAACGATGCGAAACAAGTTATACATACCTTAAAATTGCGAAGTCATGCTGAATGGGATGCTTATATTAAATGTAAGTGTCCCAATCCTATGTATGTTAATAGATCTGGTAATATTATACCTTATAGACCAGATAATATTCCATATGAACCAAGAAAATATTATACAAAAACAAATGAATGGGTTTCATTTCCTGATTTTTTAGGATACAAATCACGTTCTGAAATTAAATATTGGGATTATAACACCACTAAAGTATATGCACAAAAACATAATATTAAAAGTGAAGTTCAATGGTATGCGCATCATAAAAGGTATAAATTAAAACGAGTACCGAGAAAAGTTGCAATTCATTTTAAAAAAACTGGAGACTGGATTAGTTGGGCAGATTTTTTAAATCATAATATTGTACATTCAACTGAAAAAGTAAATATGTATTTGCCAGCTATTCAAGCGCGTAAATATATACATGCACTTAATCTACCAAATAAATCCCAATATTATAAATGGTGGGAAAATAATACACCATATTTTTTACCGAGAGGTATTGATATTATTTATGGAAGAACTGGTCAATTTTCCTCATTTGATGACTTTTTAGGTATTAGTACTTATAGTAGAATGCAACTAATTACAATTGATATAAGTGTATTATATATTGCAAAAATTCCAAATACTCCTAGTAATATTTATGAAATAGCAATTGAACCAAAAGGGGAAATTGAAGTAATTTCAAAAGCAAAAAATAAACAATTTCATTTAATAAAAATATATGAATATGATTCAAATGAATATCAACAATTAAATCAAATAATGAAAAGAAATTGTACAAATTGGTGGGAAGGTGAATCAACCCATTACATAGTACAAAATATACATCAATTAATTTATGAACTAAATATGGTATTTAATATAAATATAAATATATAATAATTAATTGGAGTATTAAAATGGCATTAACAAAAGTCGAACCAGATGTGATTAACATACCATCTCTTACACTAGCAT
>Ga0315274_10002541_pt1 | contig 27443 bp, 25 predicted proteins | sample YL17G02_20_MG_FD_203700 | JGI IMG/M metagenome (GOLD analysis project Ga0315274, IMG submission 203700) | Sediment microbial communities from Yellowstone Lake, YNP, Wyoming, USA - YL17G02_20 | ecosystem: Environmental > Aquatic > Freshwater > Lake > Sediment | place: USA: Wyoming | collected...
CCAAGTAGCCAGGCTGTCGAGGAGGCATGTATGTCGATACCAGAGCTTAAAGATGCAAAAAACGCGCTCGAAGAATTGTCGGCGCAAGATGAGGCTCGCGAAATCGCGCGGGTACGCGAGAAGTCACGGATTCATTTTGATTCGTTGATGGCAGAAGCCACGGCGAAGGGTAAGGCTGAGGGTAGCGATGAAAAAGCCAAATCAGTACTTCTGGCATTGCTAAGCGCGCCTGAGACCAAATCGCTTCCGGATGCGCGCATTGCAGAGCTTGCCGGCCTATCGGTAGAGGTCGTAGCGACGTTTCGGAAGCGTTAGGTACGGACAGTGACGAATGGCGCCTCATTAAGTTCTAAGAAAATGACTCTATCGTCAAAGCGGTAGCCCACGTCTCAGATGTTGTTTGCCAAAAGGACAATACAAAAAGACTGACGTTTTGCTGTCACTCCCAGTTAAATCACAATTCTCGAGTCATCCAAGAAAACGGGATTAAATCCTCTCGTGGCGGGTTTTAAATTTGCCTGTTCATTTATAACTCTGATTCATCCAGCCCGATTAAAGTGCCCGATGTCAAACAGACAGCCGGGCACTCTCATATCAGCGCTTCAATTTGGCGTAGCGAATCCGGTGCGGGGTGTCAGCTTCGCGGCCGAGACGCTCGCGGCGGTTCTTCTCATAATCGGAGTAGCCACCCTCAAATAGGGTGATCTTACTGTCGCCTTCAAATGCCAAGATGTGGGTGGCGATCCGGTCCAAAAACCACCTATCATGACTGATGACGACGGCACAGCCGGGGAAGTCCCCTAAGGCCTCCTCCAGTGCCCTGAGCGTGTTGATGTCTAGGTCGTTAGTCGGTTCATCGAGCAAAATGACGTTAGCCTCTTCGCGAATCAACAGTGCCAACTGAACTCGGTTGCGTTCACCACCAGATAGTTCGCTCACAGACTTTTGCTGGTCGGTCCCGGTAAAGTTAAAGCGGCCGGCAAAGGTACGGCCATTCACTTCGCGTTTACCCAACTTGACCACTTCGTTGCCGCCGGAAATCACGTCATAAACACTCTTTTTTGAATCAAGTGCCAGACGCGACTGTTCCATGTACCCGAGCTTGACGGTCTCACCAATCGTCAACTTACCGTTTGTGGGCTCTTCCTGACCCGTGATCATGCGGAATAGCGTCGTCTTACCGGCGCCGTTAGGACCGATGACGCCAACGATACCGCCGCGAGGCAAATCGAAATTGAGACCCTCATAGAGCAGCTTGTCGTCGTATGCCTTGCCCACTCCCTCAAACCGAATCACCACATCGCCAAGACGAGGTCCCGGAGGAATGAAAAGACGCATGTCGTCTTGGGTCTTGTCATGCTCTTGATTGGCTAGGTTTTCGTAAGCGGTGATTCGAGCCTTGCTCTTCGCTTGGCGAGCCTTGGGACTCATGCGAATCCACTCGAGCTCACGCTCCAGCGTCTTGCGGCGCTTATCTTCCGCCTTCTCTTCGTTGGCTAAGCGTTTTTGTTTTTGCTCTAACCACGAGGAGTAATTACCCTTCCATGGGATCCCATGGCCACGGTCCAGTTCCAGAATCCAGCCCGCTACGTTATCCAGGAAGTAGCGATCATGAGTCACGGCAATGACCGTGCCTTTGTATTCCTGCAAATGCTTCTCTAGCCACGCAACGCTCTCGGCATCGAGATGGTTAGTAGGTTCGTCAAGGAGCAGAATGTCGGGCTCTTGCAGCAGCAAGCGAGTCAATGCCACGCGGCGACGTTCCCCACCAGACAGCTCGTTCACCAGTTGATCCGGTGGCGGGCAGCGCATGGCGTCCATGGCGAAGTTAAGTTTGTCGTCTAAGCTCCACGCGTCGTGCGCGTCCAATTTGTCTTGGACCTCAGCCTGACGGTTACACAGCTTTTCCATGTCATCGGGATCGAGATTTTCATCACCTAACTTGGCGTTGATGTCCTCGAATTCCTTGAGCAGAGCCACAACCTCGCTGCAGCCCTCTTGGACGATTTCTTTAACCGTCTTTGTGCCATCTAATTCGGGCTCTTGCGGCAGGAAACCGACAGAGTAGCCTTCGGTCAGGTGAGCCTCACCGGCAAACTCTTTATCTACACCAGCCATGATCCTGAGCAGCGTCGACTTACCAGATCCGTTCAGACCCAAGACGCCAATCTTCGCTCCGTAGAAATACGACAGCGAGATATCTCGCAGCACCTGCTTGCCGGTCGACCTGTGAGTCTTGGCAACACGCACCATGGAATAGATAATTTTTTGTCCCGCATCACTCATTAACGAAGATTCCTCGAAAGCTTAGGCTAGGGCGAAGGTGACGCCCCGCTGATTTGTCTGGCTCGTCTAATTGAATAGGTGAATATAAAAGAAGGCTCCACTTTAAGCTGCAACAAAATTTGATAATCTGCTTGCTTTATCCCTTATTTGCGCTCACTCACACCTGCGCAATGTTTCGCAACCGACGAAAGCACCTGAGTCGTCGTTACCTGGTGCACCACCAAGCGAGTCGATCGATTGGGGTGTCTGGTGCGCCTATATGCTGGGTGGCATAATCACATGATTTTAGCCCCAAAGGCGCGCCCGATTATGGTCTGATGCCAGGTACCTCCGTCAACAGGTACCGCGAGCAGTTAAAGAATATTAAATAGCCGCTTTGTCTCTCTTACTCGCCTGCAAGTATCGTTTCTCTGGCTTCTGACATGTCAACTCAGAGTTCCGGAAAATTCGCCACATCGTGGGTTATGGAATCGTAGTAGCGGAGACCCTATCGATCGGATTACTGCTCAGTTTTACTTTGGTTGAAAAAGTAGTATTGTAATCATAAATATCGAGCAACAAGTTCAAAGGGAACGGGGCTATGGAAAAAAATACCACTGGCGGGGTGTCCTCTAAAAAGTCATGGGCGAGGCCCAAAACTCTCGTTCTCACGGCGGCCTTTGTCTCACTCCTACTTTCCGTTGGCCTTTGGTTTCTAGGAAACCATGACGCTGGTATTTTTGTAGGTCTGTGGGTGCCTTCCATATGCGCAGCTGGCGGGCTGGTCTTGTCTGGAGGACGCCATGACTGACCTGGTCGTACTCGTCGTTGGCTGCGGTGTTTCTTTCACGTTTCTAGCGGGCTGCTATATTTACATGAAGGAGAATTTAGAGACAGTCGAGTTTGAAGTAGGGTCGACGGAAAAGGTCGGCAAAGAGCAGTCGACAGAACGAAGATAGGTTTCAGAAGAAGGACTGGTCATTACATAGCGCTTTGCAATAAGGTTGCTCCGACTTTCCTAAGGGAGAAGTTCGAGGTGCCAGCAATGGAACCGAATCTTCGTGTTGCAGTGCGAGATGGTACGGAAGTCGTGCGCTGCTGACATACTTGCCGGGAAGGCCGGCTGCCCTCGCTTTGCCACTCGCACTGAGTAGGACGTCGATAGCAAAGCGCTCAAAAGAGTATTGTGGAGCGACTTTTGACGTCGACCTATGGAACCTTCAAGCTCCTGACGCCGTGGTCGCTGTAATTTACTCGACGTACAGGGCATACCATCCGTGGTTCGAACTATCTGGTGTCGAGATGTGTCGCCATTCGCTCACTTCAATCTGAAACGACAGTAGTTTATCATGGATGATTGAAGCTTAAATTAATCAAAAAATCGGCCTGAAATCTCGAGACCATTAAATGGTACGCGTTTACTTTTTGCCTTTTATATCGCCATCAATCGATTGCCTTGAACACTTGAAGCGTAAAATTTTCACCTCTCGCTTTTTTTCGTTTTTCAGATGACCCTTCTCCGAAATCCGCTTTCTCCAAAGTTTAAATCCCGAAGGGGTGAGTTGTGACCTCATCACCTTTACAAATTCATTAGGAGTAAGGCCGAATTGAGACTGGATAGCATCGAAAGAAGTCCTGTCTTCCCAGCCCATTCGAACAAGTCTCGAAAGATCTTCTGACGAAAATTTCTCCAGTTTTTCTTTCAGCGTTTTTTTCGGTTTCAGACAGGAGTCCCCGTACTTTTCAAAGTCAAAGATTGCCCGAGCTATTGAACTTGCAATCTCTCAGCGTCAACTGCAAAAAATAAAGCTCACAAATTAATCGCCTCTGGTATTTCAATATAATGCAGGCTCGCCGCGCATATAGCTGCATTTAAGATCATCAAAACGAAAGCTGGTAATACCAATAAAAGCGGATCATTTATGCGTATTCTAGTTGTGACTCCTAGTAACATAAGGAGGCTGAGGCAAGCGGAGGATACAACTAACAGCGGGTTAAAGAAAATTCCGATGGCCTCACCAGCCGCACCAAAAACTTGAAGCACTCCAACTAGTACTCTAAATTTCGACAGTCCATAGCGGTCGAATTCATCCACCATACGATTTGAAAAAATAGCGTCGCATCCATATGCAGCAAAAACTATCGCATTCACCAGCACAACAGTGTTCAACAACAAAGCTATTTCCCTTTTAATCCCAAGATTGATATTCTGATTTTCTTTAACCTTTTACGCGAAAAGATTAACCATGGCGACGGCTCTTATAGTCTTACAGATTTTTGTAGCTTTTGGGATTTATAATGTTTGGATTATCAGAGCGAGAAAAGCCACTAGCTACCGAGGCGGCGATGCAAAAACGATCGCTGAGGAGTTTAAACACTACGGATTGCCAGCCATACTAGTCCCAATCGTTGGAGGGTTAAAATTGTTAGCGGCAACGGCGCTTATTGCCGCCGTATGGTTTCCAGAGCTAGCAATACCAGCTGCAGGTCTGATTGCCTTTTTGATGATGGCGGCAATTGCGATGCATTTAAAAGTTGACGACGCTATTACTAAATCTATCCCCGCAACGGCGATGTTAATCTTGAATATTTTAATTATTGCTGGCCATCTTTAGTGCCATTAGGGTCAGGCGCTGAAGTCAACCTGTTGAGTGCTTGTCATTAGTCGCCATTCACCGAACTTGAGAGACCAGCGCGAGAAGCTGACTTGCTTTTCAATCGAAAAGGCCCCTGAGAGCCAGGGGACCCTTGCTCTTTGGTACCAAAACATTTTTTTGAAAGAAACGCAGAAGACCTTCATCCCGCATAGTAAAAAGTGTCTCACGCAAGATACCCAGTGCATCCCGCTCCTCTTTCAGATGAACTTCCAAAACGTCTAAGACAATTCTGGCTGAGCGCCCCGGACATATGCTGGCGCCTTTATCGAATTACATCATGCGCAACTTTCTCAGCGTAGCCATACGGATCTCATTTAACCTTTAACTGATCTCGGTTAAACTTAGCCTAAGACTTCAAAACTATTAAGAGTTTGCCACCCAGCTGGAGGCGCAAGTGACCCCTAGGCCATCACGCAGAAGATTTGTGCGTGCTTCAATATCCATGGGCGGCTTTGCTCTCATAGGCTGCAAGACGCTGAGTGACCAGGCATCTAGTCAACTGCGGGACGTCAACACTGCCACGCTACCGGTCCAGACAACTTATCCCCCGCTGCCGGCAAAATTGCGTCGGCGCAAAAATTTGAGTTCTGCGGCAGGAGCTAAAGACCTCGCTACCTTCCGGACCGTCGTTGGGCTCATGAAACAAAGCGGGCAGTGGGAGACTTGGGCCAAGATTCATAATGACTTCTGTCCGCACAATAACTGGTTCTTTCTGCCGTGGCACCGCTGGTTCCTCTTTTACTTCGAGGAGAATTGTCGGGAAATTCTGCGACAGAACAAATTAAGCGACGACTTCAGCCTCCCCTACTGGAACTGGCCCGATAACAACGGTGCCATTCCCGACGCTTTTTGGGGGGACGGTAACCCGCTGAACGATGCCACCCGCTATGTCACCAAAGGCTATATGCTGCCGATGGAGACCAACAGCGCCGAGGTCGTCCAGAATATCCTCGCCATTGATGACTTTTTGATTTTTGGCAGCGGCCGTTCCTCTAGCCCACGCGACTTTGGCACTACCGGGCAACTTGAGGGCACACCACATAACACAGTGCACGCGCAGCTTGGAGGTGACATGAGTACGTTTATGTCGCCACTTGATCCAATTTTTTGGGTTCACCATTCTAACGTCGACCGTCTCTGGAGTGAGTGGGCGGCAAAACACCCCGGCAGTATTCTGCCGCCAACGCCCAAACCTCGAGTTGCTCAAGTAACCGAGGCGATATTTGTCGACCCAAGTGAGCAACTCACAACTGAATTTTGGCAAAAATATAGTTTTAATGGATATCGGGATCCCCGCGGCAGCACGGTCTCCGGTACACCTGAAAATGCTTTATATACAGAGAAAATGCCGGCTCCATATACTTATGACAGTGTCAGTAACAAAGGCTTACTGCTCACTGACAGCGAAGCTCCGGTACCTAAATCAAAAATTCAGACCATACATATCGAGTCAATCAACAAGCAGGCAGTTAGGACTGTTGATTCACAGAATCTGATATTAAGCGCAAATATTTCCTATCCCGCGGAGCTTAAGCCATACGTCAAAAAGCTTTTGGCCGGAAATACTGATCGTGGGCAGCTCGTCTTAACCATTAACCACGTGCCAGTACCCACAGATCACATCAAACACACCATCATGCTGCGATTTTTCGCGAATCACCCGCAGATCAATAAAACCAGTAGCTACAGTGACCCACATTTCTTGACGACGCTGGCTTTTTTCTCCCATGGACAGCATGGGGACCATGGAGCCGCCGAATCTCTAGATTTCACGATTGATTTAACTAATATTCTACCTAGACTGGCCAAGGCTGGTATCGACGTTAGCGATCACTTGACCTTGGGCGTGGTTGTGGTCGACCGCAATTTGACTAGCCTTCCAGATCTAGATTTCTTTAAAAAGATTAGCCTACGCCTCGACTATACTGAGACTGAGGTCGGACAATAAGAGGCGAGAAACGCCGGCAGCTGTGGACTGCCGGCGCTAAAGATTCTTTTTAGAAAAAATTATCTGAATTCAGTCCGGTAGCTAGCATTACCAATCACGTAATAGACCGCAAAGGCAGTAATGTTACTTGTAGCTACTGAAGGATTCCTTGCGACGCCTTGATCATCTTTCTCATTACCGTCGAAGACTCCGGTAATCCGGTTGTCGTCTCCAATTTCAAGTTCCGTATTGATATCTGCGTTAGGAGAGGTCTGGGTGATCGAAGCATTGATGTCAGACACTAAGCGACTAAATCCACCTAAATCCTCGACTTTCACATATCCGGTGCCATTCCAACGATAGAGCTCAACTTCAACACCCGTAACTTGTCCATTGGATGTAATGAATTTTGCGCGCGGAATGAGAGTCACTGGCTTACCGTCGACTATTGGCGACGCTAAATCAAAGTCGTAACGCCCTACTTCTACATTATCCACCGTGAGCTTCCATAGGCCCTGTGGGCTTGTAGTAATTGAGCCACCGGTGCCGAAATTCAGCATGTAGCTGGTCCGACCGCCGTAGACATCCTCACGGGCATAATAGCTATTCGAAGTACAGATACGGTTGTTATTTTGCGTGCCGGGAGTGGCGCCAGCATTGCCAAATGATGCTGCTGTAGATGTTTGATTGCTGTCGTCAACCAAAGTCACCGGAGCTGGAGGAGTAAATACGACAGATTTAGTGCCACAGAGATTCTCGTAAGTTAATCCCTGATCACCGCTACTTTTAACGTAAAATCCATAACCTTTGTACGAACTGTTTGCAGGTTCAGAAAATTTATCAAGGGCGTCCGTATAGTGATCGCTCGATTTCCAAAAATAGAAGGGCTCTGCCGTCCATTTGTCGTTCATGTATGAGTTAACAACGTTTTTCAGCGAGCGGCCGACATCGGCCAAAGACTCCAATGCGCCTGGACTCAAATCAAGGGCATCGCTAGACGATGCTTCGCTGGTGACATCGCGCTTTGAGCCACTAATTTTCCCTAGAGAGACGTCCCCTTTGAGGCGCTCCGTGGGAATTGCACTTAGGGGTTTATTCTCAGGGGTTGGTAGGGAGATAAAGCGGAAAGATTGAGCTTCGGTGACTTTATCGCCAGTTTTGTCGTAAGCAACCAACAGCGTAACTGGTCCAGACTTCTTTGCTTTCGCAGCCAGCTCACCCACTCCGGATTGAATTTCGCTCTCGGACATCGCCTTAAGTCTTTCTACGGTCAAGTCGCTAGCTTCGCCGCCCATAAAGTTACGCGCAGCTTGCAACATCGCGTCCCAATTGCGATCTGCTGGAGCTTTACCAGCCTCGGCCACCAGTGTTGAGACTGCGTCTTCCGTACGGACCACGTTTACTTTGAATTTACCTTCGGCATCGACATCAATCACTTCAGGGGTACCGTTCACTGAACCTTGACGAGACTTGAAGGCCAAGACGCCTTTAGGAGCATCTGCGAGTGACAAACCAGTGATCGCCAGCTGCCCGGCAACTACAAGGTTATTGCCCGAGTTTGCAGAGATACCTGGAGTGCCTCCATCTGCAGAGATGGTGCCTGTGTCAGAGGAGTTCGTGCCATCCCCACCGCTGCTTTTTTTGCTACAGCTTGCCGAGAGAAATACAGCTAAAGTTAGACACCAACTTAGACGCTCAGCACCTGTAAAATAGGCTTTTCTCATCTTCCCCTCCTCTATTTTTTTTGCCGCAGATCGACGCCGGCCGGGGAAGATATCGGTTAATTTGCCTGTTACTTTAACTTCATGACACTTTCAGCTGATTATCCTCTGCTTTTTATGCCTCCACCTGCTCGCCCTCTTTCGCTTTCTCCGCTTCTTTGATCATTTTATGCACAGATCCGACGCTCAGTTCGAGTCGCACCGCAATGGCTTTGTAGGATAGTCCCTGGGCCTTCATCGCCCTCGCCTCTTTTTGTTTCTCCACCGACACCTTGGAGGGGGCCCCGAGCTTAACTCCCCGCTTGCGCGCTGCATCAAGTCCGGCACGGACCCGTGCGACGATGGTCTCGCGTTCGATCTCTGCTATCTCAGCAAACGCCGCCAGCATCGTGCGGCGGAATGGATTCTCGTGCCCCAGGTTTAAGACCGGTTGAGTCACGGATATGAACGCCACGCCTGCTTGGTCTAGGTTCAGCAGCAGATTGATTGCGGTCGTGGCATCACGGCTGAACCGGTCCAGCTTATAGACCATTATTGTGTCTATTTTTCGCGCATAGGCGGTCTCGAGCAACGCTTGGAACCCTGGTCTATTCAGGGTCCGTCCCGATATGCCCTCGTCTGAGAATACGAGTGGCTCTATGGTTGGTTTTTTTGCGGCAGGTAAATCTCTGAGCCACTGCTCTACTGCGTTTTTTTGGCTGTCTAGGTCCTGCCTCTCCGTTGATACGCGGTAGTAGATCCCAATCCGCTCCATCCCTGCCCCCTACTTTCCTACTCAGCTTTGTCCGCTGAAGTGTGCATTTTTTAAGCAGATTCCGTCACTTAGGCCTTATTTCGCGCTTACGACCCCTTGGGCGTTCATTTAACCCACCCTTTCATCTTATAACATACTGATATTATTGGCAAATTAGATTATCGCGGGGGCGTTCAAAATAGACCTGTTTATTGAACGATATCCCATGAGGATAGGGGACTTTGGTCGATTTGAGAAGATTTACGCTAAATTTGCTGTGTTTATATACAGCAACACCAGCACAAGTGCTGGTGTGTGGTTAATCTATAATCAACACCAGCAAAACTGTTGTTGTTGTGTTGTAATTTTGATCCCAAATGCACAAAAAATGCACTATGCAACCGAGAAAAAGCCCCTCACACTATGAGAGTGAGTAGGACCCCGATTTTTGAACGGAGCTTAGGTAAGATGTCGGCCCCCGACCGTCGCTATAATGACGCCCTGAAAGCCATGAAGAGCCTGGAAAAGGCTGGGTATAGGACCATGATGGCCGGTGGCTGTGTCCGCGACCGACTTCTAGGCACGACACCTGCCGACTATGACCTGGCTACAACGGCAACTCCGGAGCAGGGGATGCTGCATTTTCGCACAGAAAAACTAACCACCGTGCCGACTGGTGTGGATCATGGGACTTTCACGTTGTTGATGCCAAGTGGACCGGTCGAAATCACGACACTGCGAAAAGACGTGAGTACCGATGGCCGCCATGCAGAGGTCGCGTTCGGCACGGACTTCGCAGAAGACGCAGCAAGGCGAGACTTTACCATCAACGCCTTGTTTGAAGACGCGGACGGACAGATCGTAGATTTTGTCGGCGGCCAAAACGATCTAAAAAGCGGAGTATTGCGCTTCGTAGGCGAACCAGAGACACGGATCCACGAAGACTACTTACGGATTTTGCGCTTATTTCGCTTTTGGTCAACGCTAGTATTCACCCCAGATACTGAGACATTAGTCACGGTAGCCGATGCCCGCGACGGACTGGCGCGGATTAGCCAAGAGAGAGTGACGCAAGAGTGGTGGAAGATGAGCGCCGGTCCTGCACTCGCCCCAGCTCTACAAGCGATGATAGCAGCGGGAGTCTTCCGCACGATTTTGCCGGAAGTCACGCCGTGTGTGTTTCCCACATTGGTCGACTTGAAAGCGTGGCAGTCTACGTCATCACCACCAGTCGCGGTGCTCGCGGGACTTTGTTTAGCCGACGGATTGCACGAAGAGGCAGCGCTCACAGCTCTGGCAGAGCGCATGCGGATGTCGCGGCATGACGGCAAGCGCCTCGCATTCTTTGCGACAGCGAGACGCCAACTATTATTGGCTAAACCTAAAGATACAGCCGAGAGCCTCTTATTCTTGGATGGTTGCGAAGCAGCAGCGGGGCAGGGGAGCTTCGAAAAACTCTATGCTCCAGTACTAGGGTCCACACCAAACTTAACTGCTGCCCTCAAAGCAGTGCAATTAACAGAGGCGAAGTTTGGGCACCGGCGACACGCCGAGCTGCCGCTTAGCGGCAAGGATGTCGTGCGGCAGACCGGGCTGACACCCGGACCGGAAGTAGGGGCGCTTTTAGCTGAGTTGAAGCGCGCCTATTACAACGGCGAGTGGACGACCAAAGAACAGGGGATAGCTTTTCTAGCGGTGCGCCGGAAAGAGTGAGCCGAAAGTAGGAGAGCGACGGACCTGCGCCAAGTCGTTGGCTTATTGAGTCTTTTCAGACACATACGAGAAGTGCCTGACCCCATGGTCAGTATTTATAGGCGTCGCAGTTATCGGCGAACTGGTTGTTGATGGTCAGATTCACTTTCAGGTCGGCATCGACGTCAAAGGTGAAGACTGACCACACACGACCGTTCAAACCAACGGGAACTCGCAGCTCGCGCTGGATATTGCCGATAAAGAGCCTAACTCTGGCACCGCTGTCCTTCGATAAACGCGCCTGCTGCGGCTCAAAACTAGTAATGCAGTCACTGAAGTTTGCTACGCGGTAAGCATAGCGTCCAGGCACTAGCTTCGGAAGGGAGATGGTCTCGGGCCCAAACCCAGTCTTACTATCGTAGTCCATCACCGCCACTGGGCTTTTCTTCGCTAGATAATAAACATGAAAATTTTTGCCACCAGTCGGTTGCACGTAAAGATGCCCATCTAAATCCTTAGGCGTATCGCCCCATGACAGGATAATGCGAGTCTCCTCCGGCTTGAGCTCCGGACTAAGTAGAAGGACCAGTTCGGCCTTATCTGCAAGGAGCTGCTGACGGTCACCGACGTATCCGACAGCCGATGCCTCGAGATAAGAATCTACAGCTGAGAATGTGATCGAAGCCCTGCCTGCAGCATCCGTCGTTGCAGTCGTCTTTGAATCGCTAGTCGCTACGTTGGCACCAGCTATGGGTTTGTTGTTTGTCGCATCGAGCACGGTCACTTGAAGTGAGCCTTTAACTCCAACTGCCGTAAATGACGCGTCAGACGGAGCGTTTGTTTCGGAAGAGATCTCAATTTGACCGCCGATGGATTTTCCTTCGTTAGTCTGCTTGCTTCCAGAGACCGATTGATCCCCCGAGCCTTTTGGCGACTCGCTGGCAAAATTTGAGGCGTTACAACTCACCGCGACAAGGCACAAGAAGACATAAAGCATGTTAAAGCGCGTCATCGGTGCCCCGTATACGTAATAAGCTAAAGTCGATCTGGGCCTGAGGGTTGTGCTTCATATCGGCATAAACACCAAAAACCTTTAGCCTTTTACTAACTTTTCAGAATCGCAGCAAATTATAGCAATCAAACCGGCTCAGCCGAGGCGGTTTCCTTGTCTACCACGTCGGTATCCAACTTACGGAATGGCGCCGCCGGGGTCCGCATGGCCTGCCCTGCCCGCAACGTGACCGCCTGCCACTTGCCCACGGCACTGGCATGGTCGTAGCGAAGCACTTGATGCTGTAAGTCACCGTCCTCGGTCACGGTCTCGACATACTGACGCCCGAAGAGGTCGCCATCAAAGCCTAGTGTGGCATGAATTAGCTGCGAGCTCTCCGGTAGGATAGGCGCCCACATGGTACTCAGCCAAGTGATACACTGCAGAGCCACGTAGACAGCGGTTGCAGCTCGCGCTGGATCAGTCTTCACGACGGTCCAGGGTGCATTGTCACTTAAGTACTGGTTAACGCGCTGACTAAGGCGGCGAGCCTCATCCAGAGCGGCCCGCATTTTTACAGCCTCGTAGTGGTTGCCCACCGCCTGAAAACCAGCTTTGACCTCTGCCAGCAGTGCTTCGTCGTCTGCGGATAATGGGGTGCCAGGTTCGGGGATTTTCCCATCATAGCGCTTGAAGGCAAAGCCAAGCATACGGTTAGCTAAGTTGCCCCAGTTGGCTACAAGTTCGTTGTTTACCTTCTCAACAAAGTCGTCCCACGAGAAATCAACATCGCCAGTTTCCGGCGCGAGTGCCGTCAACACGTAACGCCACGCATCCGACTGGTAACGCTCAAGGACATCCAGGACCGTGATGGCGCCACCACGACTCTTACTGACCTTGCGACCACGGTTGCTTAAGTACTCATTCGCCGGCACATCGTAAGGCAGGTTTAGGCCGCCCTTGGCGATAAGATAGCCTGGCCAATGGATGGTGTGGAAGGTGATGTTGTCCTTGCCGATAAAATAGTAAGTCCGCGCGTCAGGAGCGGTCTTACTGTCCCAAAACCGGCGCCAAGCATCAGGCTTGCCGGAGACTTGTGCATACTCTTGCGTCGCACTGAGGTAGCCCATAACCGCCTCGAACCAAACATAAATGCGTTTGGTATCGTAGCCTGGCAACGGGATGCTGACGCCCCACTCTAGGTCACGCGTGATGGCGGTGCCGCGTAACTCGCGTTTTTCTAAAGTGCCGCGCGCAAAGTTGAGCACGTGCTTACGCCAGTGTTCTTTGCCGTCGGACATCCATTCGAGCAAAGGCTCGTTGAGCTTTCCTAAGTCGATGTAAAAGTGTTCAGTCTCCCGCACTTCTAAATCACGTGAGCCCGTCATTTTCGATACGGGGTTCTTTAATTCAACAGCATCATAAGTCTTGCCACAGTTGTCGCACTGATCACCACGCGCCTCTTTGAAGGCGCAGAAGGGACATTCACCCTCGATGTAGCGGTCCGGTAAAAAGCGCTTGGCCTGGAGGTCGAAAAGCTGCTTTGAGGTCGCCTTGTAGATGTAGCCCTTTTCCAAAAGATCGAGAAAAAATTCATGCACAACGCGAGCATGATTACGCGTACCCGTATGGGTAAAATAATCAAACGTGATGCCAATCTTCTCAAAACTCTCGATGAACTTGCCGTGGTAGCGTTCAACAACCTGGGCCGGGGTGCTCCCCTCTTTCTCGGCCTGAATAGTGACCGGAGTACCGTGCGTGTCGGACCCACTCACCATTAATACGTCGCGACCAGTCATCCGCAGATACCTAGCAAAGATATCCGGTGGCAAGTAGGCACCAGCGATATGCCCAATGTGCAAAAAGCTATTGGCATAAGGCCAAGCAACGCAAACTAGCACAGGCTCTTTGGCTACTTGAGTACTCGAACTATCGCTTGGATGATTGATCGCCGCGGTCATTTACAGTCCCCAAAGCTGGCCACAGTCGGCCTTTAATTGCGCGATAAACTCTGCCACCGGCATTGCAGCTAACTGCTTACCGTCGTGGAAGCGCGCCGCAACCGTCTGCGACTCTTTTTCCTTATCGCCCAGCACGAGCATATAAGGCGTCTTCATGACTTGAGCTTCACGGATCTTAAAGCCTAACTTCTCGTTGCGCAGGTCGATCTCGGTGCGCACACCAGCAGCCTGCAGTTCAGCTTCGACCGCTTTGGCGTAAGCTTCCTGTTCCTGCGTAATGTTGATGATGCGAACCTGCGTCGGCGCAGCCCAGAGTGGGAAGTGACCGGCATAGTGTTCGATAAAGATACCCATGAAGCGCTCGAGACTACCAAGCACAGCACGGTGGATCATGACGGGTGTGTGGCCTTTGTCGTCACTGCCGACATACTCAAGGTCAAAGCGGCTAGGCATCGAGAAATCTAGCTGCACTGTGCCGCATTGCCAGCTGCGCTCTAGCGAGTCGATCAGATGGAAATCGATCTTTGGCCCGTAAAATGCACCGTCACCGGGATTTAGTTTGTATTCGCGACCTGACTTCTCGAGAGCCGTTTTCAGGGCGTCTTCTGCCTGCGCCCAAATCTCGTCACTGCCGATCGATTTTTCCGGTCGAGTGGACAATTCAACGCGGTAGCGAGCGAATCCAAGAGCCGAATATGCTTGGTCAATCTGAGTCAAGACCCGGACGATCTCGTCTTGGATTTGTTCTGGTGCACAGAACACATGGGCGTCATCTTGGACGAACGTACGCACCCGGAAAAGGCCGTGAGTCACACCGCTGCGCTCATGCCTGTGGACGCGACCGAATTCGCTCAGGCGAAGCGGCAGCTCGCGGTAACTGTGACGGCCCGAACTGTAGAGCAAGCAATGACCAGGACAGTTCATCGGCTTAATTGCCGACTCCGAGTCGTCTACTTGGGTGAAATACATGTTCTCGCGGTAGTTGTCGTAATGCCCGCTCTTTTTCCAAAGGTCGACATCCATAATCAGCGGTGTGTTTACTTCGGTGAACCCGAACGCTGCATTGCTGCGGCGCATAAAAGCCATCAACTTGTTGTAAACAGTTGCCCCTGCTGGATGAAAGAAGGCGTTAGCTGGCGCCTCTTTATGGAACGAGAACAAGCCAAGTTGTTTACCAAGGACACGGTGGTCGCGCTTTTTAGCTTCCTCGATCCGGTGCAGGTATTCGTCGAGTTCTTTTTGGGTAGCCCACGCTGTGCCGTAGATACGGGTCAACTGCGCATTACGCTCGTCACCACGCCAGTACGCTCCAGCCACGCTCATCAGCTTAAAAGCACCGACCTTACTGGTCGCTGGTACGTGCGGACCGCGGCAAAGGTCGAACCATCCATTCATGCTGTATATAGATACTTCGTCCGTCTCAGGTATCGCGCTAACCAGCTCGACCTTGAAGGTCTCGCCCAGCTCGTCAAAACGCCGCACAGCCTCGTTACGCGACACAACTTCGCGAGCGACTTTGTGATCCGCTTTTACGATCGCTTTCATTTCGGCTTCGATACGCTCGAGATCTTTGTCGCTGATCTTGATGTCGTCGGAAAACTTGAAGTCGTAGTAAAAGCCATTGTCGACAACCGGGCCAATCGTGACCTGTGTCCCAGGCCAAAGCTTTTGTACGGCCATAGCCAAGACGTGCGCCGTGGAGTGTCTGATGACCTCCAGCCCATCAGCCGACTTAGCCGTGAGGATTTCGAGCTCGGTATCCACGCTCACAGGGGCGTTAAGATCCTGTAATTTGCCGTTGGCCTTCACAGCCAGAGCTGCCTTCGCTAGCCCAGCACCGATACTTTGGGCGACCTCGGCAAAGGTCACTCCCGGTGAATAAGAACGCTTCGATCCGTCCGGTAGACGGACATGCACCTGCGACATGCTTCCTCCAAGTTCCTCTAGACGACGCGCGAAGCCGCGCCGATCTATTGGTATAGCACGTCATTTGGATTGCACAACATGGGCTTACGAGAAAAACCGCGGGAGTCGGCCGCGGTTTCCTGAGGTTACATTGAGTTAGCTGATTTAGTGAATTTGACTGACGCCAAGTTCTTTGGCCATCCGAGACATGATGTACGGAGCTTGATCGAGAAACTCGGCAGCCTTTTCGTGGCCAAGATCATAGGCGGTAGCCACGGCATCGATTGCGTCAACGGCTTCGTCCGCACCTAGCCGAGATGCCATGTCGTCCAGAACGTGGCCGACCAGCAGGCCAGTTGACTCTTCAGCGTCTGAGATGATGCCAAACGGCAGCGTCAAACGATTCAGCGTCAAAGGTGAGTTTGAATACCCCTTGAGGAAGGCTAGATATTGTTTGAATGGCATGGACAATTTCATGCGTCATCATCTCCGTCCGGTCCCGATGCCGGTTGGTCTGGAAATATGCTAGGTACTTCTGGTCTATCGGCAGTACCCTGGGCGGCATTAATTGCCGGGAGGAAGTCGGCCGGTCGAGAATCTCCAGGAGTAGTGATGTTCTCAGAGATGTTGGATGGTTATAGCGCACCGCTAGCGGCGAGGAGTCGGCCGCAAGAACTCGACGACGTGGTCGGCCAGGATCAAATTTGGGCGCCGCAGTCCGCATTAAGGGCTCTGGTGGCGGCTGACAGATTCACGTCCCTGCTATTCTTTGGCCCGCCAGGAACAGGTAAGACCAGCCTCGCAAAGGTCATAGCCAGCGCAGGCAAGCGGCCCGTAGAGCTTATGTCGGCTGTGCTGCACGGGGTTAAAGAGATCAGAGCCCAGATTCAGCGCTCCGAGGCCCGTCTACAGTCAGGTCAAAGTGCACTGCTCGTATTCATGGACGAGATTCACCGGTTGAGTAAAAGCCAACAAGATGTCCTGCTACCCGCACTGGAAGCTGGCACCATAAAGTTCATTGGCGCGACCACAGAAAATCCGTCATTTACCGTAAATAACGCGATTTTATCGCGCACATTAGTATTTAAGCTTGAACGCCTGCAGCCAGAGGCTCTCAGGGCCATCATCGGCAAAGCCCTAAACTCACCGCAAAATGGGCTACCTCGCCGTGATGTTGAAGACGCTGTGATCATGGCCATTGCCAACGCCGCGGACGGTGACGCACGGCGAGCGCTCAATCTTTTGGAAGCTGTCGTCGTCAGTGCACCTCCCGACATCAGCCCGATCAGCCTGAAAGCTCTCGCTGCCGTAGCCCCAACCCTGAACCTGCGGTACGACAGCAGCGGCGATGGTCATTACGACCTCGCCTCCGCCCTGATCAAAAGTATCCGCGCCAGCCAACCGGATGCTGCGGTTTACTATCTCGCGCGGATGCTCGAGGGGGGAGAGGATCCGATGTTCATCGCGCGGCGATTAGTCATCGCTGCTAGTGAAGATATCGGCAATGCCAATCCAACGGCGCTGTTGCTCGCAACCAGCTGCATGCAGGCAGTGCACGCGGTCGGCATGCCCGAAGCGCGTATCATGTTGTCGCAAGCTGCGACCTATCTTGCCGCATCACCAAAAAGTAACCGCGCTTATTTAGCAATAAACCAAGCGATTGCTGATGTTCAGGCCACTGGCTCTCTTGAAGTGCCGCTACACCTGCGTAACGCGCCGACCAAACTCATGCGTGAATTTGGTCACGGAGTGGGGTATGTCTACGCCCACGATGACCCAGTGGGAGCACAACGCCTCAGCTATCTGCCTGGGGAGCTAGCCCACCGGCGTTATTACGAGCCGTTAAGTACCGGCGTAGAAGCACAGTTAAAGGCTAATTTGGTGCGCCTTCAAGCGACCACCAAAGGTCAGGGCGAGCCATAATCCGAGGAGTTTTCATGTCATCCGTCGTTCCGCAGCAACCACTCGCCTTACTGTCCGTCACCGACAAAACCGGACTCGTGCCCTTCGCTCGCGGCTTGAGCGAGCTTGGTTACAAATTGCTTTCGACAGGTGGCACAGCGAAGTTACTGCGTGAGCAAGGCGTGCCGGTGACGGATGTGGCTGAGTTTACCGGTAGCCCGGAAATTCTTGGCGGCCGGGTTAAGACCCTGCACCCTCAGATTCATGGCGGGATCCTGGTGGACCGGGACCGTCCAGAGCAGATGGCTGAGGCCGCAAAGCACGGCATCAAGCCGATCGATTTGGTTGTAGTGAACCTCTATCAATTTGTGAGTGAGGCAGTGGCGAAAGGTCTCGATCTAGAATTCGCCATTGAGTACATAGACATCGGCGGCCCCACCATGCTGCGTGCAGCCGCGAAAAACTGGCGCCATACACTGCCGGTGATGGACCCGAATGACTACGATGAAGTCCTGACGGCACTGAGCCGCCGCGATGTCAGCCGCTCGCTGCGCCTGCGCCTCGCGGTGAAGACCTTTGCGAGCATCTCGAGCTACGACCAGACTATTGCCGGCTATTTGGGCGGCGCTGACGGGTCAACCACGCCAGCTAGTGCCTTGACGCTCAACCTCCGCCAAGTCCAGGGTCTGCGCTACGGTGAAAACCCGCATCAATCGGCCGGCCTGTTTGCCGACACTTCTGTTCCAGCCGTGGGCTTTGCAAAGGTTGAGCTGCTTGGTGGCAAAGAACTCTCCTACAACAATATCCTTGATCTAGATGCTGCCGCGGCTTTAGCAGCCGAATTTGAGCAGCCGGCCGTTGTGATCGTTAAGCATACTAACCCCTGCGGCTGCGCTACGGATGTATCTGGCAACATGGCAGAGATTTTTCGTAAAGCCCTAGCCTGTGATCCAAAGTCGGCGTTCGGCGGGATTGTGGCTCTCAATCGTACTGTTGATGCTGCTGCGGCCACAGCGATTACATCGATCTTTACCGAATGCGTCGCAGCACCCGAGTTCAGCCCAGAAGCTTTGGCAATCTTCAAACAAAAACCAAATCTGCGAATTTTAAAAGCATCATTTGCGCGCCTTGGCCAACGACCTTTGCGTCAACATCTACGCTCAGTACACGGCGCCTTATTGGTGCAGTCCGAAGACGGCGGCAGCTTCGCAGCCGAATCGTGGAAAGCCGTGACCAAAAAGGCCCCCGACAAGGCGACGCTGAGCGACCTTGAATTTGCCATGATCGTGGCTAAGCACGTCAAATCGAATGCCATCGTCTTCGTCAGGGACGGCGTTACCGTTGCGATTGGCGCTGGCCAGATGAGCCGCATTGATGCCGCTAATATCGCCGTCGCCAAAGCCGCGTCAGAGGGGCGCGATGTTAAAGGTAGCGTTCTGGCCAGTGATGCTTTCTTCCCGTTTGGCGACACGGTTGAATTTGCGGCATCACACGGTGTGAAAGCCATTGTGCAGCCAGGCGGGTCTAAGCGCGATCAGGACTCAATCGACGCAGCCGATCTGCACAACATAGCAATGGTATTCACGGGCGAGCGCCACTTCCGGCACTGAGCCCTTGGGCCGATAAATGAGTCGGCACGCATGGGCTAGAGAGCGACGTGCGTGCCGATATCGATGTGAACCACAAAGTGCTGGTCTTCCGACCAGTTCAGATTGATTCCGCTACTGTAGCGATCGGAACGGCCGATTTGAATGAACACTAAGCGATCAAAAACGCGTAGGGTTTCGTAATTGTCATTATCTTGCAGGGCGAGCGAATCTATCCCAACCAGATAACCCAAGTCGGCCTCTTTCATACCTAGCCAACGCGGTGATGACCGCTGAGACGTTGGTGACTCCAAGGCATATGCGGGAACAGACGCACGCGGTGACACTAGATTGACGAGGCCGCTGGGTGAAATCTCGAGCACCCAAGTTTCCCTAAAAGACTCGGTCACCGTCGTGGAACTGCCGTCCAAAATCAGTGACCGGGTGATCTGCCAAGCCACGGGCAAATTGATGCGCTGAATCCTAGCATCGGCGAAGCCGACTAGGCTGATGCTCAGTATAAATATTAAACAAGTAGCTAGGGGTCGACTCATGACAATATTTTATCTATATTTAAGAACAATAGAAATAGCGATAACGACCATCATATCGAGCTGATTCTTGCGCCGACTTTTTGCCGTACTGCTGCTCATGGTCTGGGGCCTAAGCCCCACTGCTCATGCAATGATTCACTCGGCACCCGTCGTCATCAAGGGCGACGCCATCAAGCTGATCACGCACTACCCACTTGGGATGTACAGACTATTTCGCAGCAATGCCAATGGTAAAGCCGTCAGCATCCCGTTTCAAATTGATGAGATTAACGACTGGGGCGATTATGTGCTGCCTGACGGGGGCACCATTACCGCCAAGACCGGCAATGGCTTGTTTGATCCCCAGGATGAACTTTCATTTATGGGCGACGATGTTGGGCCGGCTGTACCCCCCAGTGACTGGACTGGGATAGGCAAACCACCCATCGTAATTGAAATTAAACTGAACTTCCCCACGCAAAATCAGTCGGGAGACAACGAGGGAGCGGTCTATTTAGGCGTCTACTTTATGAATGCCCCGCAGATCTCTGAGCGCAAATATGTCACTTTTGACCGTCAAAATGCGGAAGTAATGACGTCGCGCTACCGTTACAGCTTCGACCAGAAAAACTGGCTGGTAGCCCGCAAGGTCGAAATGGTCCGACGGGGGACAGAAAATCAGCCGCAGCGCGAGTATGTGCCGTTAATCGATTCGACCACCTTCTTCATGCGGGCAGACCTCAAGTATTTCCTCACCGTAGAGGCCAATCACAGGTCCATCGATAGTCAGCTCGAGGCTTATAAAATTGGGCCCATCCGTTCAATCATCCGGATCAGCTTTGTTTACACCTTCCTCAAGCTCAATTTTGAGTTGGGCATGTATACAGAGGTGAGCTTCTTCTCCAATGCCGTATATCTGCCCGCAGTACTATATAACCCGCTCGATGGAGCTAAGAACCTCAATCAAGGGAGCGGTTTCTACTACGGTATGGCGCTGCGCGAGAATCCAGAGACCTATAAGATCGAAACTAATATGCCACGCCAGAAAAAATCTGGTTTTTTAGACTTCCTGGGCGGGAGGCCACAGTCACAAAACACCTATTGGATCACCGCTGCAAGTAACGACCGAATCCTGTATATGGAGATAAATCCCTCCGAAGAAATGCGCAAGCGCAACAGCATCCCGCTCTATTACCAAGAAAACATTCCCGGCAGCGAAGTTCTCAAACGGGGCAATGATCAGCCTAAGGAGCTTGGCAAGAGCCCTGTGAATTTAGCTCTTTATTTTGATATGACGAAATTTGCTGAGGGCGAACACAACATGTCCTTGCGGCTCTTTTTTGAGAATACGAACGAGCAACAAAGACTGGCGTCCTTTAAAACTTTGCGTGACTGGATCGTTAAACCTAGGCGGGTGAATTAGCCGGTTGATGACAAGTCCGACACGGGCGGTTAAGATCGCAACATGACGGATACCGAACTACCCATGATTGTTTGGCTACGCGGCGACGAAGATCACTGCGCTGATTTTATATTGGACGCCGATGCGGTCATGCAGACGCTTGGTATCAAGCGTTCGCGTTTAACACAAATTTCTGGCAAAGAGCTGCGAGTTGGGCGTATTCGGCGAGGGCGCTACATCAGTCCGGTCTACCGCCAGGCCGATGTCGATGTCTACCTCGAGTGGACCCGGGCCAGCGCCTCTCAGCTTAAATCCGCTAGCGTAGTGACGGAGGCCACGGCTGGTTTATTAGAACAGAGCGAGAGACTCAGCGCAGCTCTGCGCTCGATTCCTGAGGAATTAACTAGCGTCATTCGCCGCGATTTGGCGCAGACAGCGGTTAGCCTCACCACTCACATGCATCAAATTTTGGAGCAAGCTCACGATGTGAGTCGCCAACATCAGGGTGCGGTTCTTGGCGTGGAAAACAGGCTTAAGTCTGTCATCGCTACGCAGCAAGAGTTCTTGACCCAAATGATGGGCAAGATGCACAAGCAAGACGCTCAATTACAGCAATTAAATCAAAATCTTACCGAGCTTAGCGCCCTGGCCCGCATGCAACGACAAGACCACCTCGAGCAAATCCAGCAGCAAAAAGCTGAGCAAGAGGCGCTGACCGAGGAGTTGGCGGCTTTAAAGTCCCAGTTCGCATTAGCGCCGAAAGCGCGCCGTCGAGCCACCGCCGACTCTCGCCGTATCAAGGGCGTAGCCGCCAGGCCACAGTCCATAATCGCCAAAGCCGCGCCGCGCCCGCCAAGAGCGCGTGCCTACGCAACCGCTCAGCCAACCAAATCGCGCTCTTTAAGCAAGCGAATCAAAGCCAAGATCGACTCTTCCATCGATAACTCGCTAGTATCTAGCACGACAGCGTCAGATGCCTGCTTAAGCGGTGCCGTATCACGGCCCTGATCTCGTTCGTCACGACGGGCGATGCCCTTGCGGATATCGTCTAAGGCCTGAGGCTCCGTGTCGGTTCCAAGCTGATGCATGCGCCGACGCGAGCGTTCTTCCAAACTAGCAGTCACAAACACTTTCAAATCGGCATCAGGGAACACTACGGTCCCAATATCACGACCATCGACCAAGGACCCTTCGGGGGCTGACAGAGTCAATTGCCTCTGCACCGGCAAAAGGCAGTCGCGAACCGCAGCCTGCTTGGCAACTTTGCTAGCGGCGTAGCCAGCCTGCTCTGAATTCATTTCTAAGGTAAGGTTGCGGTCTTTATACCAAAGAGAACGCTCGTCGGAGCGCCAGGTTAGACCCGGAGCAATCTCGTCCACCATGGCTGCCAGACTCGCGCTATCGTTCAAGTCAATCCCGCGGCTAAGTGCCAAAAGACCGACTCCACGGTAAAGGGCGCCGGTATTGATGTACGTCCACCCAATTCGCTTACTCACCTCATCGCAAATGCTGCTCTTGCCTGAGCCTGCAGGCCCATCCACGGCGACAATTTTGGGTTTTGAGTGAGTCAAACCTGTGCCCCTCGCGCATGCCGTAGCGTATACTTCGGCTAATCAATGACCGTCCACGACGTAATTTAGATCCTTGCCTATTATCCCAAATGGGACAAAACTTCAAAGAAATCTGGGAAACTTACAGCAGCACATTCTGGATCGGCAATGTCACAGGGACCAGTAGCAAACTTGGCCAAGATAGCCGCTGACATGGCTAAGCGGTGATCCCCATCTGGATTAAAAGTGAACGACGGCACCTGGCGCTCACCACCCTCAATTAAGAGGTCGTCCCCTTCAGTCCAGACCTTGGCACCGACCACCTTGAGCAACTCGACCACCTTCGCTAGCCGATCCGACTCTTTGACGCGGAGCTCACCGAGGCCGCGCATGCGGGTAACGCCTTGTGCAAAAAGTGCTGCGACCGCCAAAATGGGAACTTCATCGATAAAAGTTGGCGCGGCAGCAGCCTCTGTTTCAATAGCTTTAAGACTAGCGCCACCGTGAACCACCAAGTCCATCACTGACTCTAAGTAACCAGCGGTATCGTCGGCCGGTTGACGCTCGAAATTCACACCCATGCGACTCAATATATCGAGGAAACCCGTACGCGTATGATTGTCGAGCACACCTCGGATCGTTACCCGGCCGGAGCTTAGCGCCGCTAAGACGGCAAAAAATGCTGCCGAAGAAGGATCACCTGGTACTAAGTGCTGACGCGCTGGAGGGCGAAATGGCCCGCGCAAACTTACCGTTTCCATACCGCCTAAATGCGCGACGTCGATGTCGGCCCCAAGGGCCGCAAGCATCTTTTCGGTATGATCACGGCTCCCTGACGGCAGAGTCACCTGGGTAACACCACTGCAGTTCAGTCCAGCTAGTAGCAGGGCGGACTTAACCTGTGCCGTCGCCTTGTCAACACTGTGCTCGGCTGCTCGCAACTGCTGGCCGGAAATCGCCAGGGGCAGAAGCTTGCCGTCATCGCGCCCCATAATTTTAGCGCCAATTGCGCGCAGCGGAGTGACCACCCGCCCCATCGGCCGAGTGCTTAAACTGGCGTCGCCGAAGCAGGTCACAAAAAGAGCTGGAGTCGCCGCAAACAGCCCCGTCAACAGCCGAGCGGTGGTACCGCTGTTACCAAAGTCGAGCGGTACTAAAGGAGATGCCCAGCCATCCCAGCCCGGCGACTGGACCGTGATACTTGCAGGCCTAGCTGCCGATGCTTGGTGCTCTTCAATCCGGACACCTAATGCCCGCATGGCTGCCATGGTCGACTTACAATCGGCTCCCATCAGGGGATTGATCACTTCGCTCCTGCCCACCGCCATAGCCGCAAACATCACGGAACGGTGAGTTACAGACTTGTCTGGTGGGCAAATCAGGCGGGCATTTAATTCGGTTTGCCGCCCCTGCGGCAAAGGCCGGATGATCGCTCGTTTGCCAGATTCATTTTGCATTGGCCATGAGCTCCCGACCGTCACCCACACAACCTAAATTCATAAATCTCTTGATCCGATGCTCACGCATTTCAGGGCCTGACAAACGGCCCAGCTCCGCCAAATCAGCAATCAACTGCTGCCGAATGTTGCGTGCCGTGATCTCGATACTACGGTGCGCACCACCTTCTGGTTCGGGAATGATGCGATCGATCACCCCTAGCTCCAAAGCACTTGGGGCCGTCAATTTTAATGCCTCAGCCGCAGCGGCAGCATTCGAAGCATCCTTCATCAAGATGGAAGCGCAACCTTCCGGGGAAATAACTGAATAAATTGAATACTGAAGCATGTGAACTTTGTTGGCGACACCAAGAGCCAATGCGCCGCCGCTGCCACCTTCGCCAACGACGACGGCGATAATTGGCACCTTCAGTGTCGACATGATCATGATGTTCTTGGCGATCGCTTCCGACTGGCCACGCTCTTCGGCGCCAACGCCTGGATAGGCACCAGGTGTGTCGATGAAGGTCACAATCGGCAAACCAAAGCGCTCCGCCATGTTCATGATGCGCAGCGCCTTGCGGTAACCCTCCGGACGGGGCATGCCAAAGTTACGATAAATGTTGTCTTTGGTACCACGGCCCTTTTGATGACCGATGACCACGATGGAGCGCCCCTCGAAGGTGGCGAGACCACTGACTATAGCCGGATCATCAAAGAAGTTGCGGTCACCATGCAGCTCGACAAAATCTGAGCACAGCGTGCTAATGAGTTCCAGCGTGTTGGGCCGTCTTGGATGACGCGACAACTGGGTCGTCTCATACGCACCTAAGCGCGAGAACATCTCTTGCCGCAGCACACTAGCGCGGGCCTCGAGATCATGAATCTCTTGGTCTAGATTTATAGACTGAACCGTCGCCATCCGACGCAGCTCGTCAATTTTAGTTTCCAGATCGGCAATTGGCTTTTCGAGAGGAATGTATTCCATTTATTTTTCACCATCGAGTTGGAAAGGTCCTTTATCCCACAAGTCGATTAAGTTGCCAAGATCGTTCGGTTCTTGTTATGATAAGAAGGCTTCTGATTGTAGAAAGGGAGAGCTATGGTCAAGTCTGAGTTGATCGAAAGTCTGGCAGAGCGCGCTGATATCACTTTGGCCAAGGCCGAGGAAATCGTAGACCTATTTTTCGATGCCGTCGGCGATACGCTGTGCAACGGCCACCGAGTAGAGATCCGCGGATTTGGCGCCTTTACCGTCCGTGAATACAAGGCCTACGAGGGGCGCAACCCCAAGACGGGCGAAAGAATTACGGTGCCACCGAAGCGCCTGCCGTTCTGGAAGACCGGTATGGAGCTGAAGCAGCGCGTGGACTCGGCTTTCCCACCGACGCCGGTCAAAGCTAGCCGCTAGTCCCTTGACAACTAGCGGATACGGCCTCAAATAAGGTCTCATGGTTCTGCCATCAGGCAGTACGAAGCCGCGTTCATTGTCAGGAGACCGCCGATGCCGATTTATGAGTACGAATGTAAGTCCTGCAGCACCGTGCAGGAGGTCCTGCAAAAAATAAGTGATCCAGCTCCGGCGGAATGCCCTTCTTGTCATAAGGGCCCCCTAGTGAAGCTGCTCAGCCGTACTGGCTTTATCCTGAAGGGTAACGGCTGGTACGTCACTGATTTCCGCGACGGCGGCAAAAAGGCGGCCAGTGGCGCGTCTGAAGAGTCCTCGGGTGGCTCGTCAGGAAGCTCGTCGAGTGGCGCTTCGAGCTCAGAAAGTACTTCTAGTAGCAGCTCCAGCGACAGCTCAAGCACCCCAAGCTCGACACCGACACCGTCCTCCTCCGCGAAAGACGGCGGCGGTGGGTGTGCTATGGGCGGGTGCGGTACCGGCCACTCTCACTAAAACGTTAAAAATCATAAAATGTTTAAAATGATCTTGTTATTTTAAACAATATTTATTAGTATGCCATGTTAACTGAACCTATTTCAGGGGACCGGCATGCTAAAAGCTAGCGCTTATTTGCTACTTTCCCTTGTTTTTTCGTCTGCTTGCGGGTCGGATCGCGATATTTTTGGCCACCGCAAATCCGCTGACCCCGCGCCGGCTCCGGCCGATGACCCCGATAAGACAACTGGCACCTCACCCGGAGGCGCCAACGTCTCGCCGGGCAGCCCTATGACCACTAAGGCAGTGCTTGACCAGGCGGCCGGCGATTCCTATCTCACTAACGTCGCAGCTCTAATCGCTTCCGTTGGGCTGGGCCCCTACCATCAACTTGGTAAACACGGAAAAAATATCAAGGTAGCCATCCTCGACAACGGGTTCGGCGGGTTAAATAACAGCCTGGGTAAGCGCCTCCCTCCGGAAACCGAACTGGTCAAGTCCCCGCTGGATCAAATGGAGAATACAACGCACGGCACCAAGTTGGCCGAAGTTCTGTATGCCTTGGCGACTGGACAAAATAAGTACTCGGAGAAAGTGGACGGCCCAAAAATTATTTTGATGAACACGAATGGGTTTACCAACTTTAAGCATGCAGTAAAGCAGGTCATTGAACGCAAGGTTGATATCGTACTGTACGCTCAAGTCTGGCAATACTTCGGCAACTTCGATGGCAAAGGCTTTATTAATGCGGAAGTAAACAAAGCCACTAAGGCCGGCGTGCTGTGGATTAACGCAGCAGGTAATATGGGACAATCGACCTATAATAGCCCCGTGAACATCGGCAGCGACGGCGTCACCGTGACACTACCGCATGAACAACGATTCGTGCGCTTCACCGTTCCCCGTGATCAAACTCTAGTAAGCATCGCACTAAACTGGAACGACTATAAAGATACGACCAACTTCGCCACTCAACAAGATCTTGATTTGATCTTGGAAGATACGTATCAGCACCAACTTGGTACAGGGCGGCTGCACCAAACCGGCCCGAATGGCAACAAGAGTGATTCTCAGTACTCAGCTTATCCGCGAGAAACTATTTCCACCGTACTAAATACAGGCACCTATCTGCTCCGGGTCGAGGCCAACAACCGCAACTTTACAGCGGCCTCACAGCTAAGACTCAGCATCGACGGCGAAGGCGTCAAGATGCTGGATCAAGTGAGTGACAACAGCGTTGGCATTCCTGCAGATAATGCGAGCGTGCTGACGATTGGCGCCGGAGATGTCGACTATAGCG
>Ga0315274_10002544_pt1 | contig 27438 bp, 22 predicted proteins | sample YL17G02_20_MG_FD_203700 | JGI IMG/M metagenome (GOLD analysis project Ga0315274, IMG submission 203700) | Sediment microbial communities from Yellowstone Lake, YNP, Wyoming, USA - YL17G02_20 | ecosystem: Environmental > Aquatic > Freshwater > Lake > Sediment | place: USA: Wyoming | collected...
GATCATCGAGGTGGAAACCGGCCTGATCCGGTTCCAGAACGAAGCGATCCGCAGCAAGGCATTGGGCCGCTGAGCCGGCGAACGCAGAGGTACTGCGGCATGAACAGTCCGGCATCGGCACGATGTCACAAAGGCACATTGGTCCTCCTGGCGATGCTGTGCAGCGGCTGCGCCACCTACACCGACAGGGTCGGCAGGACCCACCGGGCCGTCGATGGCGGCGACTACGAGGCGGGCATCCGTGAGCTGAACGACGTCCTTGGGGTCGGCAGCTATGAACAGATGCCCGATGAATGGACCGCGCACCGGCCGCTGGCCGTACTGGAACGCGCGGTCCTGCTCCAGACAATCGGGCAACATAAGTACAGTGCGAGGGACCTGAGTGCGGCAGAGACGGAATTGGACTACCTCGACCTTAGCGCGGACACGCTGGGCAAGATGGGTGAGTATGTCTACAGCGACAGCGCGGAGAAATATAAGGCCCAGCCCACCGAGCGATTGGCGATCAATGCGTTCAATATGCTCAACTACCTGGCCTTGGGCGACTTGGAAGGCGCAAGCGTCGAGGCCAGACGATTCACGGTGACTCGCGACTATCTGCAATCGCTGGACCGGACGACTCACGGGGCTGTCGGCTCCTATTTAGCGGGCTTCGTGTTCGAGATACTCGGCGAGCCCGACCGGGCCTTGCGCTACTACGAGGAAGCGCTTGACGCCGGAGATATCCAGGCGTGTCGGGAGCCTATCCTGCGGCTCTCCAGGGTATCGGATTACCGGGGGCCCAGGCTGAAGGAGTACCTTGAGCGGGTGCCGCCGTCCATCTCGGATGAGGCCGATGAGCAACCCTCGAATGACGAGACAGACGGCGACATCTTGATCGTGTTCGGGTTGGGCCGCGTGTCCTACAAGGTTCCCAAACGAATCCCGGTCGGCGCTGCCATCGGCTATGCGGGCGTACCCGTGACCGCCGACCCCGAAATCCTTGCCTACACCGTGTTGAAGGTCTTCGTGTATCCGGAGATGGTCGCGCGTGACAACGCGGTTACAAACGCCGGTGTAAGTCTGGATGGTGGAAATGTGCCGGTAGAGCTGCTGACGGATCTGGACGCGGAGATCGTCAGGGAATACGAAGCGATCAAGCCCAAGATCATGGCGGCGGCCGTGACACGGATGATCGCCCGTGCGGTCGCCGCGGAGGGTGCCCGCCGATTGCCTGGCGAGTCCAAGGAGTTCACGCGGATGTTCGCCGCCCTCGCCACGGAGGCCGCTCTCCTGGGCATGGATAAGCCGGACACGCGATCCTGGACCTTCCTGCCGGCCAAGGCGTATGTCTGCCGTGCGCGAGTCCGGCCGGGACCGCACGAAATTCGCGTCACCTTGTCGGGCAGGACTCAGGAAATGCGCACAATTCGTACAGACGTCCCGCCGGGAGGATTCAGCGTCATCGTCCTGACTGAACCGCGATGAAGCAGCCAATCGGCAACCGTTCACGTATTCTCATAGGATTTGGCGACGATCCTGCGGAGAGCTTCGAGCTTTGCCTCGGAGTTGGCAAGAGGATGCTCGATGGCCTTCTGCCAGAGTCTTCTCATGTTCGGCTTGCCGGCCTGCTGCTCTGCGGCCCATTCGGCGTGGAACCGCCCCGAGGCAATTCCCTGTATGGCCTCGTCCACGCAGGCCAGCAGCTCCGGCGGCGCCATGCGGTCCATCCGTGACAACTGGCCGTACTGGCTGGTCTGGGAATGCAGCTTCAACTGGCCGAAGAAACCGTGAGTAATCATCGCCTTGGCGATCTCGACAAACTCGCCCGACAGGTGAAGTTCCGTCGCCACGATCTCCGGGTCACAGCCGCTCTCGACCAGCTTCTCGAAATAGAGCAGACAGAGCTTGATAATCCCCGGCCACAGCATCTGCTCCGCGAACAGGTCGATCACCACCTCTTCCCGGAACGAGGACTGGAACGCACCGAGCCGGGTGCTGCCGATGGCCTTGGCCAGTGCCAGCGCGATGGAAAGGCACTGCGGATCGTCCGTTTCCCGGCCGGCCACCAAGCAGGGAAAGCCGAGACGCTTCATGTACAGGTCGCGTACCGCCGCGCCGATCATGCGCGGGGCCACCATGATAGCACCTACCCCGGCGGGAGGCTCGATTGTCCTGTAAAAGACGTTGTAGCCGCTGGCGAAACACAGCACGTCACCAGTCTCAAGATGAGGCTTCACCTGGCTCTCATAGACCTGCGGCTGCACCTCATCTGGTATGAGCATCAAGATGACATCCGCCTCCTTCACCACATGGCCTATGGGATGGACCGCAAAGCCGTCCTTGATCGCCACGTCTTTGTACCCATCATCCCGGTTGGCGATCATTGGCTGGAACCCGCTGTCCCGGATATTCAGGGCCTGCGCGCGTCCCTGATTGCCGTAGCCAATGATGCCGATCGTACGCGCGCTCAGGGCCGACAGGTCAACGTCGTCGTCGCGACAAATCCTGGGCATAGAACCACTCCTTCTCTGCACAGACTTCGTTACACACCCTCTCAGGACGCCAGGGCGGCCTGCAGCATTGCCCGAGCGTAGGCCACGTTGTACACGATGCCCGCATGCCCGCCGCCGCCGGGATAACCGCTCCGAAAGCCCGGCTGCTGCCGGTCATAGTCCAGCGCCCGCGGATGCTCGGGGTAGATCGTCCCCGCGTATTTCTGCCGCACCAGCTCTCTCATGACGGCGAACATGTCCACTTCGCCCTCGTCCGGGAATACCTCGGCGTATTTCTCATAGGGCTTCTCCACGCGCACGTTGCGAAAGTGGACGTGGTTGATCCGTTTCCTGACGGCGAAGTAACGGCACACCTCCACCGGGTCCTCGCCCATTTCCTTCGTCACTCCACAATCGAACGTAATGCCGTTCGCCGGGCTTTGGACGATCTCGATGAGGCGCTTCCACCCAGCCACGGTGGCCATGATCTGTCCGCTCCCCCGGCTCAGCGGCGACGGCGGATCGTTGGGATGCAGGGCCAGCCGAACGCCCGACTCCTCGGCCACCGGCACCACGGCCTTGAGGAAATAAGTGATGTTGTCCCATATCGCTTCCAGACTGTGAGCACCCTCCTGTGGCAGCGGCGGCAGGTCCTTCATGCGGTCGTAGTCGAACGCCGTGTATCCCGCCCCCGCCCTGCCGGTCTGCTCGTAGTATCCCTCCATCGCCCGGTGCACATAGAAGTTGTACTCGATCACCGGCAGGCCGGTTTTGCCTGCTGCCCGTATGGACTGAATGACTTTCTCGATTTCTTCATCGCGGCCGGGCCTGCCGTAGATCGTGTTCGGGAACCCGCCGATCATCAGGTTGTACAGGGTCAGCCCCCCGGCCTTGAGACGCTCGATGCGGGTGCGAAGGTCGGCCTCCTGCCAGGGGATGCGCGGCCCCCCGCCCAGCACATAATCCACGGCAAGCTGCTTGATTCGCTGCATTCCGGCGTCCTCCTGGCCATCCGGGGCTCGCCCGCCGTCGCCCAATCCCAGGCAGAGCTTCGGCGTGTCCGGCCCCTCGACAATCGGCCACCGCGAGGCGGCCGCGGCCGCCGACACGATCACAGGCGTCAGAGCCATCGTCCCCGCCGCCTGCATCACGCTTCTGCGAGAGAGATTCATAGTCATGGCAAGCATCTCCAAGCCTACTCAAAAACAAGCGTGCCGAACTTGTTGAACTCATGAAAGCTCGGTCCGACCCGAGCCCAGTCCCAACTCGAGCTCTTGTTCTTGCCGTCGTCATAGTCCACACGGTAGAAGTTGGCTCGCCACCGCGTTCCGGGCTGTGGCGGAACATTCTGCAGGGGCTTGAGCAACTCGTACGGGACAAACACCTCCGCCTTCCAGCCCGTCACGCGGGCCCCCGACTGCTTTGGGCCGCCCGTGACCGTAGTGGCTTTCTGGGTCTTTCGCTTGCCCTCGTAATGCCAGGGCCGCCAACCGAGAAAGTCGCCGCCGAAGTTCGGGATCAGAATCGGCAGCTCGAACCCCAACGGTGAAATCTCATATTCGAAGTAGACGGAGTATCGCTCGTCCGGCCACAGGAAGAACTCGAACACGTCCTCATTCCACAGGTCAAGGAAGTCCTCGTTCATCGTTGCGCTAATCGCGCGATCCTCGCCGTCCATCAGCACGTACAGCCCGGTCCGCGAGTAGAGCATCTTGATGCGAGTCGCATAGGGCCTGCCATCGGCGACCCGCGGATGCAGCGGCTCCCACTCGGCCTTCGCCCAGGCGGGCGCGTCCCCACTGCCGTCTACAGTGAAATCCTCCGTCTGACGGACGCGCAGCACCTGGGCAGCCGGGTCCTCCCGGTCTGCCTGCTGCGTGTACACCCACGAGCCCCAGCCAATCACCACCGCCAAGATCGGCCACGCAAGCATATGCATCTTCATGATGATCTCCCCTTCTTCCTTGATGCCGGCCGGATTTTGTCACGACTTCTGCGACTTCGCAAGCTCATCCTTGTTCTCATGGACCTTCGCTATGGCGTCGGCGATGTCGTCGATATCGCTCTTGGTCCCGAGGAGCATGTTCTGCGTGAACCAGACCGCCTCCTCGCAGAGCTGGTCGTTGCCCGGATAGCGCAGCTCGTCGCGATACCGATCCAGCCTCTCCTTTGGAAATGCCCGCTTGAAGCTTTTCGAGTTGAGGGCCGCCTCGATCAGGCCGTCTCGGTACTGGGGGCCGTATCCGCCGGAGCATGGAATCCCCTCCCTGCTGAGAGCGGCGAGGAATCGGCTCCTGGGCAGGTTGTTGAAATGCTCCTTCTTGTATCGGAACGGATAGAGATGGTAGACGGCCCGGGTCGCACCCTCATACAATTTATGAGGCACAATGCCCGGAATATCCTTGATTCGCGAGGTGAGATAGTTGGCGTTCTGCACGCGCTTCTCCGTATCCGCCTCGAGCCTCTGTATCTGGTTCAGCAGGATGGCCGCCTGGTACTCCGTCATTCGGCGATTCGTCCCCACGATGGGGTACCCGCTGGTCGCTTTCACACTGCCGTAGGGCCTGCCGCAGTTGTGGTAAGACCACACGCGGTCCATCAGCTCCTCGTCATTTCCCGTGACGGCACCGCCCTCGCCGCAGGGTAGATGCTTCGACTCCTGGAAACTGAAGCAGCCGAGGTCGCCGAGCGTCCCGCACTTCTTGCCCCGCCATTCCGCCAGCCACGCCTGGCAGGCGTCCTCGATGACCTTCAGGTTATGCTTCCTGGCGATGGCGTTGATCTTGTCCATGTTGGCGGGCAGGCCAAGGATGTGGACCGGGAGAATCGCCCGGGTGTTTTCCGTGATCCTCTCCTCGATCTTGTCCGGATTGATGAGAAAGGTCTCGGGGTCCGTGTCGGCAAAGACCGGCAAGGCGACGGAGTTGAGGACGACGTTGTACGTGGCGATGAACGTATAGGGAGAGACGATCACCTCGTCGCCGACCCCTATGTCGAGCACGTGCAGGGCCGTGAGGAGGGCGTTCGTGCCATTGACCGTGCAGACGCATCGCTTCGCTCCCAGCAGTGCCGCGTACTTCGCTTCGAATGTCGACACCGTGTTGCCGCTGCCCCGGTACCATTGTCCGCTGCGCAGGACGCCGAGGACAGACTCCTCGGCCGATTTGTCCCAGACCGGCCAACTCGGGAATGGCTTGGCCCGAACAGGCTGGCCACCCAGAATGGCGCACTTGCCCGCCTTCTTGCCTGCGTTCGCATAGGCGGGAACGGTCCTCGTAGCGACAGCGGCGATGGTGCCGGCCGATGCCGTGGCCAGAAATTGTCGTCTCGTGAAATTGCTTCGGCTCATGGTTGACCTCCTTCAATTCACAAAAGTCCGTGATGTCGCCCTGAATCCAATACATGATACAGCATTATATCCATATGCTCGACATCAATGAAAGAGTGAATTCCTATCGGCGTGGATGGAATGCAAGGGCCCATTCCATTATACTCAGCATTTCGCGAGTGAGATGAGACAACAACAAGAGCGAAGGAGTGCTTTCCATGAAGGCGGTGGTGCTCACCCGGGTCGGCCCGATTGAAGGCCGGCCGCTGGAACTGAGAGACGTGCCTACTCCCAAGCCACAGGCCGGCGAGATTCGCATCAGGATCTCCGTGTGCGGCGTCTGCCATACCGATCTCGATGAAGCGGAGGGACGGCTTGAAATGAGGCTGCCCGTCATTCCGGGGCATCAGATCGTCGGGCGGGTGGACACCCTTGGGCGAGGGGCTTCGGCGTTCAAGCCCGGTGATCGCGTCGGCGTCGCCTGGATCTACTCCGCCGACGGCGTCTGTGAATTCTGCCGCGAGGGAACCGAGAACCTCTGTCCGCAGTTTCGCGGGACCGGCTGCGATACGAATGGCGGCTATGCCGAATACATGGTCGTGCCGGAAGCGTCGGCCTACCCGATTCCTGAGCCATTCACGGATGCAGAGGCGGCGCCGCTGCTGTGTGCGGGAGTGGTCGGCTATCGGGCTTTCCGGCTGGCCAACGTGAAGGACGACCAGGTACTGGGGCTCTTCGGCTTCGGCGCCTCGGCTCACATCGTGATCCAACTGGTCAAGCACAAGTACCCGGATTCGCAGGTATTCGTCTTCACCCGGTCCGGCCAGAAGGAGCACCAGGAGATGGCCACGAGACTCGGGGCCGATTGGGTCGGCGCAACGGGCGACGATCCGCCCGCAGGCTTGCATGCAGCGATTGATTTCACACCTGCATGGGCTCCGATCCTTGAGGCGATGCGCGTCCTGCGGCCGGGCGGCCGGCTGGTGATCAATGCCATCCGCAAGGAGGCCAGGGACAAGGACGCCCTGCTGCAACTGGATTACGCCACGCACCTGTGGCGGGAAAAGGAGATCAAAACGACGGCGAACGTCACGCGGCAGGACGCCCGTGAGTTTCTTCCCCTGGCGGCCGAGATCCCCATCCGGCCACAGGTCCAGGAGTTCCCTCTGGAACGGGCCAACGACGCCCTGCTGCTGGTCAAGCAAGGCAAAACACAAGGGGCCGCCGTACTGAGAGTCTCGCAGGAGGCTTCATAGACTCCCGAGAATCCAGTCGGCCGCCTCGCCGATGCCGGAGACGACGATCTCCCCAGCGGGCAGCTCTGCGAGATGCCTGTCGCCGTGCCCCGTTCGGACATACACGCCTTGTGCGCCGACGGCCCGGGCAAATTCGACATCATGCGGGTGATCTCCGACTGTAAAGGATCGCTGCAAGTCCACTGCATGTTCGTCGGCGGCTTTCTGGAGGAAGTAGGGACGGGGTTTGATGCAGTGGCAGCCGTCTGCCCGCTCGTGGGGACACACGTATACCGCCGTGATGGTTATACCGTGTTCGGCGAGGTATGAGAGGACCTGCGCATTTACCCGATCTACGTTATCCAGATGGATCACGCCCCGGGCCACCCCCGGCTGGTTCGTGACCAGGAATAGCAGGAAATGGTCCTGAAGGCGCCTCAGGGCGTTGACGGTATCGGGAAAGAACACCACCTCCGAAGGCTCGGCCAGGACCCCGCGGTCCTCAATCACGGTCCCATCGCGGTCAAGAAACACGGCGGGACGACGCGGAGCGGCCTGCGACGTGTTGGTCTCTCTTCGCATACGCTCACTCTGCCGCCGAGGCGGCCGGCACGGTCCTGCCCGACATGAAGCGTGCGATGCCCCACGCCAGCACAATCGCGAGGGACAGATAGATCAGTGAGGTGGCGCTGATGCAGGCGCTCATTCCGAACCGCTGCGACGCGGCGGCGACGGTCACCGTCGCCGTCCCCGCCCCCAACCAACCGATGGAGTTGATGACGCCCACCGCCGTCGCACGACGCTCCGGCGGCACAACGTCATGCACGGAAGCCCAGATGTTCGAATCGTAGAGCCCTTTGAAGAGCCCGAAGCAAGCCATCGCCAGGATGAGCAGCGGCACGTGCAACGTCCAACCGACGATGAAGATAAACGGCACGCCGCAGAACAGCCCCAGCGTCTGCGTCATCATACGTCCGCCACGGTAGCGTCGAGCCATCCGGTCCGCCAGCACGCCGCCGCCCAAGACCCCCAGCACAGAGGCTACCTGGAGATACGCCGTGGCGCTGAAGCCGGCCATCGAAAGGCTCATGTCGAACTTGTCGACGAGAAACTTCGGTAACCAGACGAGGAAGACCATCGCCACGAAATTGGCCCCAACGAACACGCCCGTAAGCACCCACACCATGGGGACGCGGTACACGTCGCCGATCGTCTTGACGATCTCGCTGAGGCTCTCCTTCCGTCGGGATTCCGCTCGACACGGCTGCGGGGGCTCCTTCAGGCACAGAAACAACAGCAGGCCGAAGACCAGCCCCAGAAGCCCCAGCAGCGTGAAGGATGAGCGCCAGCCGAAATGCTGACCCATGGCGCCGCCGAGCGTGCCGCCCGCCACGGTGCCGGCATAGACGCTGGACTGGTGAATCCCCATTGCACGGGAGCGGGTGTCCCTGCCGTGATAGGCACTGATGAGCGCCATGGCCGCCGGGAAGTAGAAGGCCTCGCCAAAGCCTTCGATGGCCCGCAATGCAACGATATGCCAGTACTTCGTGGCGAAACTGAAGGCCAGCGTGACCAGCGACCAGAAGAGAAATCCGGCCAGGACAACGTTCTTGCGCTGGAACCGGTCACCCACGAGTCCCGCGAACCAGCCCGCCCCGGCATAAACCCACATGAAGGAAGACGCCACGTAGCCCAACTGGATGGCCGTGAGCTGCAGGCCGGGGTCCTTCTCGAGCATCGGAAAGACCGAGTAAATGCTCTGCCGGTCCGCATAGTTGAAGAAGCAGACCAGCCAGAGCATGCCGACGATGGCCCATTTGTAGGTACGATCCGACATATTCAGACCAGCCCCTGCCGAGTGATTCCAAGTTCTTCCAGATGACGACGGATGATCTCTCGCTCCGGCTCGCGGAAACGATGGAACGGCTCCGCGAGGAAATCGCTGCAGATACCCAGGCACGAGAGCGCGCACTTGAGGCCTTTGAGAAAGCTCGATCCATACTGGCCCACGCTGTAGATCGTCGCGTCGATTCGCATGACGGTCCTGTGAAGCGACTCGACTCGCGCGAGGTCTCGTGAGCGGGCGGCCTCGTACAGGTCCACGTACAATCGCGGCAGAAGGTTGGCCCCGCCGCAGACCCCGCCGTGGGCACCCAGCAAAACCGACTCGGCAAGAAGCTGCTCCGGCCCCATCAGCAGCGAGAAATCAGGATGGTCCTCCAGGAGATGCTGGACCTGGCGGAAGTAGATCATGCTGGTGGAGCTGTCCTTGAGCCCGACAATCCCCGGCATATCGGCGGCGGCCCTCACCGTCTTCGGCTCGAATGCCGGTGTTGGGCGGTTCGGCATGTTGTACAGGAACAGGGGCAGCGGCAATTCGGGCAGCAGGTGTCTGACGTACTCCAGCAGCTCCGGCTGGCCGGTCGGGAAATAGTATGGCGGGGCCAGCACCAGCGCCTGCGCGCCGGCCTGTTCCGCCTTGCGGGCGATTTCCACCGACTCGACGAAGGATGTGTCCGTGATGCCCACGAGGACCGGCACGCAGCCACGGACCAGCGAACAGACGCGTTCAATAAGCTCGTGCCGGATGCGGTGACTGAGGCTGGGCGTCTCACCGGTCGTGCCAAGAATGAAAAGCCCGTGGACGCCCCCCGCCACAATGTGCTCGATCAGCCGCTCCAGACCAGGCACATCGAGCGTGTCGCGATCCAGTAACGGCGTCACCATCGGCGGGATGATCCCGCATAACGGTCTTGCAAGTGCACTGCTGTCCATCTCGGACTGCCTCCAATAGGTCGCTCTGTTCGGCGCGATTCGATTTGCCCCATAGTAGCAGAAATCCCATGAGAATACAGGGGGCACCGCGGACACAGAGATTGATTTTTTTCTTTTGGAATGGCTCTCACCACCGGATTGAGTATGGCGTCACCGAACGGAGAAAATGCTTGACAGCCGCTCGTCGGAAGAATACCATAACGAGCGTATGGTCGGCCGTGTCAGCCGGTCAGCCCCCTGAACAGATGCGACGTGAGATGGGCTCAGACCGCCACATGGGCCAACCTGGCTTACACGTTCCGACCCGGATCATGACGTACCCCGCAATTGGGGAGATGCCTGATGGTTAGAGACCCACGCGGCGGATTCAGTAAGGTGGCAGTTCCAACTGCGTGCTCGACAGCTCCCGCTGTGAGTTCACGAGCCTGCTCGCGAAGCGACGCCGCCTTCACCCTGATCGAACTGTTGGTGGTGATCGCCGTCATTGCCTTGCTCATGGGTATCCTCATGCCCGCCTTGAGCAAAGCGAGGAAACTCGGCCAGTCCGCTGTGTGCACGGCCCATCTGCGCCAGTGGGGAACCATTTTCCTGATGTACACCACAGACAATAGCGACAAGTTCTGGACGGAGCACAACGTCTGGCAGACCGGCGTAGCCCAGGGCGGGTGGATGCCTTACCTGAGCAGACTGTACGGCGATATCGACGAGTTTCGCGTCTGTCCCAGCGCCAGCAAGCGCAACGGCACCCAGGGCGGCATTGGCACGACGTTCCAGCAGTGGGGTCCCGGACCCATCATGCTGGCGCATCGCTTTGGCCCGGACAGCGAGAAGAATTACGGCAGCTACGGCATCAATTTCTGGATCAACTCCGTGGACCCGCCGTCCACGATGGGCTGGAGGAACCAGCCGCAACGCCAGTGGAAGACCACGCAGGTCAAGCACACAGCGGAGATCCCGATGGTCAGCGATTGCACCTGGTTCGGCACCAATCCGATCGGCCTGGCCGACACCTCCTGGGCCGACGGCGGCAGCCCCACTCCCACGGAAGACTGGTGGGAGCGGAAGAACCCGGATGAGCCCGGCGACTGGAACTGGGACATGGCCCGGCTTACCATCGACAGGCACAGCAGGGGCATCAACGCGACCTTCATGGACGGGTCCGCCAGAAAGGTGATTCTGACCGACCTCTGGGGCCTCAAGTGGCACCGGGAATACCAGCCCGTCTACGACGTCCACATCTCCTGGCTTCGCTGAATGGCCGCTCGCAGATCCTGACACAACCCAGGGTGTCCGCAGTTGGGGCCGGGAATGAAAGACCTCGGAGAGAACCCGGCGGTCAGGATTCGGCGGGTCGGCGTTTGGAGCGAGAGGAGGGCTTCGTGGTCTTCTTGGCCTTCTTGGTGAGGGGAAACCTGGTTTTCTCGCCGGTTTGCTCGTTGATGACGGCGAACTCGCCGGTATCGTCACGTCGCATCTGATCGTTGGCATTGAGCAACTCGATCCCGTACACCGTGCCGTCGGGGGCCAGGTCAATCACCAATTCATCGCTGAGCTTGATCGACTCGGCATCGGTCTTCTTCGCTTTGAAACGGATGTAGCCAACATTATAGCGGGGATCGTACGTGAATTTCATGCAACCCTGCCTTTCCATTCCATCAGAAATACCTTGTGACCACCGAAATGACCAGCCAGCCATCATACCGTCGGATCGCGTAGGCCTCAATCTGTTTCATCCTGTAGCGTCTGCCTCTCCAAAAGTCACCGAACGGGACATTGCGGCGGAATCCATACCGGCCGAACCTTGCCATGAATTTCTCACCGGTCTCCACCGTGAGGATGACTTCCTCCTCGGTGGTGCCGCGTTCCCCTAAGCGGTCGCGGGCATGGGTGTGAAAGCGAACCCTCATCTTCGTGGTTTCCCAGGCCGTAGAGCAAAGGCTAACGCAGTGCCGGTGCCAATAATCACGCCATTAGTATAGCATTGTGATGGGCTCTTCGCCAGTCTTTTCTGGCGGATTCTCGTCACGGGAGCCAGGGCGGGGGCACTCCGCGATCACTGACGGCGGGTCCTTAGATCAGGAATGGGTTGGCCCTTTTCTCCCGGCCGATGGTCGATCTCATGCCGTGACCAGGGTAGACCACCGTATCATCCGGCAGGGTGAGGAGCTTGCCCTTGATGCCGCGGATCAACTGACCCATATCGCCGCCGGGGAAGTCCGTCCGCCCCACGGAATCGGCAAACAGGGTGTCGCCCACAAAGACCAGGCCCTCCTGCCGGGCATAGAGGCATATGCCCCCCGGGGTATGGCCGGGCGTATGCAGCACCTCCAGCCGGATACCGGCCTCTTCGATCGTCTGCCCGTCGTCGAGAAGCACGTCCGCCGACTCGGCCGTGTAGGGCTTCTCCACCAGTGTTGAGAGGTTCGCCGCCGCGTTGGCCAGCATCTCCGCGTCGAGCTTGTGGATATGGACCTTCACGTTGGGAAACTGATGCCGCAGCACGTCCAGGCCGGCGATATGGTCGGCGTGCCCATGAGTCAGGAGCACCGCTATAGGATTGAGCTTGTGCTCGACGAGCGATTCCACGACCCGCTCAGAATCGAAGCCGGGATCGATGACCAGACAATCCCTGGCCGCTTCGTCGGCACGCACGACGTAGCAGTTGGTCTCGAAATCGCCCAGGATGAAGCGGTCAATCTTCATAGTGCGTCGCGCGTCCTCACCCGACATCGGCCGGTGAGCGGGGACGCTCGTCCTACTGCGCTGGTTTATTCGGCTCGGGGGCCGGAGCGGGTTGAGCGGCTGGCGGCGGCGCCTGCACCGGAGGTTGGGCCTCCGGCTGTTGCGGGGCGGTCTCATCAGAAGGCTGCGGCGGCTGTACTGCCGGGGGCTGATTGGGGTCCGCGGCTTTCTCTGGGGCTTCCTTCTTCACGTCCTCCAGGAGCGCCGAGCGATTCATCATCAGAAACTTGGCCTTCCAGTCCGGGATCTCGTACACCCAGCCCTTATGACGCGACGCGAATTTCACCGCGTTCTCCTGGGCCTGCAGCTTGGCTTCCTTCTTCTTGAGCTCGTCCTGCGAATCGACCTGGTTGGGATTGATCGTCACCTTGGCCGGGTCGGTGTACTGAGCCTCGCAAATCAGGTACGTCTTGGCGCCCTTCTTGGCGAGTTGGAGCCTGTACTCGGTGGAGTTGTTCAGCCGGCAGACGTAGCCGTGATCGAAGGCCAGCCCCTTGACGTCCTCGGGTCTGTTGACGTCGTCGAACCGAAGGCTGGCCAGGGCGTTGAAGACGCTCTTGGCGTCGCTGTCCTTGAGCTTCTTGTCGGCAGGCACACCCGCCAGAACAACGCCGTCCCCTTCTTTTTGCGGCCGCAACGTGTAGGCGCCCTCCAACGTGGTCACCGTCACGGCGTTGACATCCTCACGTTTGACCGTGGCGATCTCTTGATTGATGTAGTCGAGTGCCTTGTCGCGAAACCACGGCACGCTCCTGGCCAGGAACACCGTATCATCCGACGTCAGCCGGACATACGTGTCCTGCCCATTCTCCTGCGATTTGCCGATAACGATGCCCGTCAAAAGCGAGCCATCCTGCTTGAAGAACTTCACGACGTGCTTGGCCTTCGCCTCGGTCACCTCGAGCTCCTCATGGTTCTTCGGGTTACTCGTGTAGACCTCCGACGTCTTGATATCGAGTGACTTCTCGATCAGGTCGTTGATCTGTTTCGTGTCGGCCGGATAGTTCACCTCATTGACGACGACGAACTGGCCCTGCTGCCGCTCGATCTTGATGGCATCCTTGCCCTGCCCCACCACGATGCTTCCGATCGCCGCCGAGTCCAGGCCCTGGACGAGGTACGCCGGGCCCGACTGGTCGGCGCCTCGCCTGCCCGGCACCCGCGATTGAACCGCCGCCCATACAACCATCACTGCCGCAACCAAGGCCAATATGCCGAGTCTCTGGTTGTTCATCCAAGTTACCCCTAACAATATTTACGATCTACGATTTACTATTTACGATTCGGCTTCACTCAACACTGGATGATTCGGAACGAGCTCCTCAATGGTAAATGACAAATGGTAAATAGTAAATTCTAAGCGTCGCTCGCGTGGCTGATGTAGTGTCGCCGGCGAACACCTCGCCAAGTCCCCAGCACCAGCGCGATTACCATCACGACCGCGGGTACGGAAACCACGTTGGCCATCTTGAGGGTGCTGCCAAGCTGCTCGATCCGCTCGCGCCGCTTGGCCTGAACCGCCCGCAACTGTCTCTGGGCCGTGTGAATTTTCAATTCGAGCTCTCGCTTCTTCTGAACGATCGCGTTGCCCACGACGTCCTGCTGGTCCTCGCCCTTGGCAGAGGAAACCAGTTCCTGCAGCTTCAGGTTGAAGCCTTCGATCTGGGCGTTGATCAGCGCGATCTCGTCGGCGGTCTCCTTCTCCGCCTCCTGCTCGACCTCGTCCACGACGGTAAAAGGCCGCTTGTAGTTGCCTCGCGAGCGGATGGAGATCAGGTCGCCGGAGCCGCCCAGGTCCTCGACCGCGTTGACCAGCAACGCACTATTGTCGCCCGCGACCATCTTGCCGAAGAACGAGTTGGAATACGCCATCTGGTCGGTGAGGAAGTCCACGTCGGAGAACACGATGACGGCACAATCGGCCGTCGCCTCGGTCAGGCCGGTGATATGCTTCGTGACCATCTTTGGCTTGTTCGGATCGCTGTCCTTGTCGTCGTCTGCTTTCTTCGCCTCGACTTCGACCTCGATGCCTTCGGGGAAGCTGCTCGTGAACCGGCCCGTGACGAGATAGCCCATCTTCACCGGCTCGGTGCCCTCGATGAATCGGCCCATGAGCTTGGCTGGATCGGGGAACATCAGCTCGAAGGAGTTGGTGATCGTCCATGCGTTGCCCGTCGCCGTGGTCATAATCAGCGGCGTCCGCTGGATTGCGGGCGTTTCCACGGCCGGCTTCTCTTCCGGCGGTTTGTTCGGGTCTGTTCCCTTCACCGGCTCGGGCTTCTTCGCAAGATCGACCTCCTTCAGCACGCCGGCAAACAGCACCCGGACCTGGTTGAGATCGGTCGTAATCACGCTGTCCTTGTTGAAGCATCCGGGGGCCAGGTTCAGGTAGCCGATGATCGGCTCGGGCCTCTGGTCTCGAGTGATGGCGGCCTTCAGGGCAAGGCCCCGGTCGCCGGCAAAGGTATTCTTGGGCATCTCGAGCCCCCAGGTGCGCAGCAGCCTCTCCAGGTTCGAATCCTGATTCTGCGGCGTCATCTGCATGGGGTTTCGTTGCGGCTGGTCCGCAATGCAGTGCGGGTCCACGCACAGGATCGTTCGGCCGCCCTTGAGGACGAACTGGTCGATCGCAAACTGCGTCTTCTCGGGCAGGTCCTTCGGATGCACCACGAGCAGGAGATCGACGTCGTTGATGTCATTGACGTCCGTGCCGACCGTGGTCACGTCGTACTCTTTCCTGAGCTGCTCCACAATCGTCCAGGGCGGCGTGGGTTGCTGGCCCTGCATCTGCATCATGCGGGCCATGTAGTCGCTCATCTCCTGCCCCATGACCGGCAGCGAGCTCATCACGCCGATCTTCTTCTGCTTGGTGACGGCCGTGTCGATCAGGTAGCTGATGTCGTACTCCACGAAGTTCTGGCGGTCCGGCGAGAAGAACGGGATCGTCTTGTCCACCCCGAACTGCGTCTGGACGACCAGCCCGAAGACGAAGTTCTCCTCCTCGCTCATCGGGAACCGCTTCAGCCCGTACCGCATCGCCTGCTCCTCGTCATCGGAGAAGGGACGCGGATCGATCACTTCCAGCGTGACCATGCCGTTGGACGCCGCGACGTATTCTTCGAGAAGGGTCCGGACGAACACATAGTAGTTGTTGAAGAAACGGATCTGATCGGGGCCCTTCATCGCCGCCGTCTTGGCGTAGAACAGCTTCGCCTTGATCGGCTGATTCAGCCTGCCCAGAATGGCTTTTGTCCCCTTGGAGAGGGTATAAAGCCCCCGATCGGTGACATCCACGCGACATCGCCTGCCGATATTCTGGCTGATGCTGATGCCGCTGAAGGCAATGATCAGAACAAGAATTGCACCCATAGCCGCTCGCATTGTCCGATTCATCAGCTCGCCTTCCTTTCATCCAGAATGACGGTGCAAGCCGCAATCCAACCCGCAATCAGTATCACGAAGTAGGCAATATCCTTGAACTGCAGGATGCCCTTCTGCATGGACTCGAAATGCTCCTGGAAGCTCATGCCCTCGATGGCTGACACCAGCCCGCTCGGCAGGAATGAGGAGAGGTAATTCAGCGTCGTCGGCATCCCCGCGAACACTAAGACCCCGCAGGCAACCACGGAGAGCACGAAGGCAATCACCTGGTTCTTGCTCAGGGCGGAGAAGAAGGTGCCGATGGCGAGAAAGCCGCCGGCCATGAGGAAGCTGCCTACGTAGCCGGTGGCGATCAGCCCGCCGTCGGGATCGCCGAGGAAGGCGACCGTAATGACCATGGGGAACGTCAGGGCCAGAGCGATTCCGAGGAACACCCATGCGGCGAGAAATTTGCCCAGCACGGCCTGCGTGATCGTCACGGGCAGCGTGAACAGCAGCTCGATGGAGCCGACTTTGCGCTCCTCGGCCCACAGCCGCATCGCCGTCGAGGGCACCATGAAGACGAACAACAGCGGCAGGTTCATGAAGAACGCCTGCAAATCCGCCTGCCGGGCCTCGTAGAAGCCATCCCGGAAGGTCAGATAGCCCGCGAAGAATAGAAAGATGACCAGAAACACGTACGCGAGAGGGGTCGTAAAGTAGCTCTTCAACTCCCGCTTGAATACGGCCCAAAAGCTGTTCATGAGGCACTCCCGTAAACATTGACGATTTACGATTTATGAATTACGATTTGACCAGCGACGCCAAATCATAAATCGAAAATGGTAAATCATAAATCCTAAGCGCTCTTCTTCCTCGTGATCTTGCGGAAGACCTCGTCCAAGCTGACGTGATGCTTTTCCTTCAGTTCCTTCGGGGTCGAGTCCACAAGGACCTTGCCGCGGGCGATGATGATCGTCCTCGAGCAGATCGCCTCCACCTCCTCCAGGATGTGGGTCGAGATGACGATGCACTTGTCCTTGCCCATCTCGGTGATGAGCCGGCGCACCTCGTATTTTTGATTGGGGTCGAGGCCGTCCGTCGGCTCGTCAAGGATCAGGACTGGCGGGTCGTGGAGCAGCGCCTGCGCCAGCCCCACGCGGCGCTTGTAGCCTTTCGAGAGCGTCTCAATGCTCTGGTGATAGACCGAGTCGATGGAACACATCGGCACGACACGATCCAGGACCTTCTTGCGGTCCGCGCCCTTGATCTGCCGAACGTCGCAGATAAAGTTGAGGAACCCGCCCACCGACATCTCGGGATAGGCCGGCGAGTTCTCGGCTAAGTAGCCCAGCGAGCGGCGGACCCCAATCGGGTCTTTCAGAATGTCGTGGCCGCAAACGCTGGCCGTGCCGCTGTCCGGCCGGATGAAGCAGGTCAGCATGCGCATCGCCGTCGTCTTGCCCGCCCCGTTCGGGCCCAGCAGGCCTACCACCTGGCCCTTCTGCACGCTGAATGAGATCCCGTCAACCGCAACTACCGGCCCGAAGCGACGCCGAAGCTCTTTGACTTCTATCATATCCATCTCCAAACCAAAAGGACTGATGATTGACTATTGATAATTGATTATCGAAAAGGCCCCCTTGCCTTCTGCCTCAATCCTCAATCATCCATCATCGCTTAATCAATCCAACGGGTCCCCCTCACAATAAAACGGTATACATTCACCGAAAACCGCTTGACAGTCAAGAGCCCTGTACCGAATATTCTCAGGTCGTATCAAGACCTCGGGGCCGTGCCAAGGGGACAGCCAAGCTGCGTTGGAGGTTATCTACGAAACGCAGGCCGGAATTGTTCCGGACGGCTTCCGTTTTCGGCCGGATTGGAGTATCAGCAGGGACAATGAGCAACGTCGCCAAGGTAGCGTTCACGGACTATGAAGGCAGCATCCGCAAGGCACTCGATCTGATCGGTGCGGCCCAGGCCCTGCCCCGGGACGGTCTGATAATCATCAAGCCCAACCTGACGAACTCCTCGCCGCCGCCCGTGACAACGAGCGTGCTGGCGGCCGAGGCCGTCTACAAGTACTGCCGCGACCACACGAAGGCCCAGATCGCCATCGGCGAAGGGGCCGGCAGCGGACGCACCTGCGACGTCTTCGCCGCTCTCGGGTACACCGACCTGGCCCGCCGCTGCCACATCAAGCTCGTCGATTTCAACGATGCCGAAACCGTGGAGATCGAGCGTCCCGACGCTCTGCAATGGAAGAATTTCCACCTGCCGGCCATCGTCCGTGACGCCTTCGTCATCTCCCTGCCGGTGCTGAAAGATCATGACTTCACCAAGACGACCATTTCGATGAAGAACATGTTCGGCCTGGCCCCGGGCAAGTTCTACGCCGGCGGCTGGAATAAGGCAAAGCTGCACAGCCCCTCGACCGACGATTCCGTCGTGGATGTGTGCCTGTACAAGAAGCCGGACCTTTGCGTTGTGGACGCCTCGGTCGCCCTGCAGGGCGGCCACCTCTCCGGCCGAAAGAAGCACGTCGGCCTGATCCTCGCCGGCTTTGACCCGGTCGCCGTGGACACCGTCGGCAGTCAACTGCTCGGCCACGACCCCGGCTGGATCCACTACCTCACCCTCGCCGAAGGCCGCCTCGGCTCCATGCAAAACATCGAACTCCTCACCGACTGACCAACCATGCCGCCCTATCCTCGTTGCGCTTCGCACGGCAACGCGCCAGCACCGCAGCCCCCGTGGTCAAACAATAATTGCCAATTGCAGACCTGCCCCCCTGACCGCCGCCGCCACCAGCCGTGAGATATGAAATACGCCTGCGGAACCCCGGGCTGGCCCCACCCCGGCCCTCGGCCAGGATGAAAATCAACGCAACGAGGTCGGGCTCCTTCAATTGCCCGACGCTCGCGGCTCGTCATCCTTGGGCAACTCGATTCGCCAGATCTGAAGGGCCGGTTCGTTCTGTTTTCGGGCTCCGCGATTCGACAGGAAGTACACGTACTTGCCGTCACGCGAGACGACGGGTCGCGTATCGTGAGAGCCGTTGACCGTCAGTTGAGTGTTCTGTGTCCCGTCGCTTTTCATGATCCAGATGTCGAAATTGCGCTCGCGCGCGTCATTGATGGCCTGGTCAGAGGCATAAATGATTCGTTTCCCATCGGTCGTCCACACCGGATAGAGATCGTTACTATCCCCGGCGGTCAGCTTCGTGGGATTACTGCCATCCGCATCCATGACCCAGATCTTCTCACATCCGGCCATATCCGCTGCGACAAAGGCGATCTCGTTCCCATCAGGCGACCAGCAAGGGTGCTTGCCGATGCGGATTTGCGTCGGCAAGGTTCCATCGGCGTTGGAGATCCATATATGGGGCTGCCTTACGTCGCGCAAATACGACGTATAGGCAATTCTCAGTCCATCGGGCGAAACAGACGGGTCCGTGTCGATCAGCGAAGAGGGGCTGTCCGTGATCTTGACCAGACCGCCGCGTCCAAGGGTTCGGATACGCCAGATGGTGTACACCCCCGGTCGCAATCGATCCGAGCAGAAATACACCCATTGCCCATCCGGGGCGACCGTGGCTTCAATATCGTGTTGCTCCGCATCGGTCAGCCGCGTCTGCTCGTTGCCCCGGCGCATCCAGATATTGAAGTAGGGCGGACTGTCTCGTTGGCCCACTGAAAGCCACAGAGGCTCGGAGAAAACGATCTGGCCCGTCGTTGGCACCGTAGCAATGCGCGTTTCAAACCTGGCTCGCTCAAGCGCGAAGTCCGTAATCCTGGTGGCGCCGCCTACTTTGGGCTCACGCTCAGCCTCGCCGACCAGGGAAATCAGATTCGCTGTGATCATCGTCAGACCTTCAGGTGTTGGCACGAGCGCAGAGACAGGCGTTCGCACGGCCACGATCCGGTCCAGACGCGAGTCTAACACTCCCGTGCTCGCCTTCTCGATTGTGAGCGTCTCGGAAAAGGACGGATCGTCTGTGGATACGGCCTTGCCCGCGATGGAAGACCACCTGAATCCCTCTTTCTCAACAACAACCAGAAACGTGATCCAAGGATCCGATTCACGTGACCGGGTAAACACAAAACTGTGACGAAGAGGAGTTGTGCCAACGACTTCTCCGTTGACTTTGACCGTGGCCTGCTCTTGGTTGCACCTCACATCGACCATGTGTTCCTGACGCACTCTCGTCAATCGGAGCGCCACCGAAGGATTCGCGGTGATCGTTGCGTAGTCCAACTGGATCACCTGCTCGGCGTAGTCCGGCAGCGTCACCATGGCCATCACGGAAGCCCATGGAGTGGCCGAGTTGCGGCGCGAGAAGCGTACCGCCACCGGTGCTGAGGCCGCTACGGGCGCCCCGCCGTCCATGCTCACCGATGCGCCGACGGGATCCGTCATGAATTGGACATTACGGATATCCACAAGGGGCTCGAGCTCGATTGTGGGAATTCGCCAGGGATTGGTGGCGTCCTTCGCCGCCTCCCGGCACAACTCCACCTTCTTGGACTCAAACTCCGGATATCGCACCTCGATATTATGGCAGGGCTTGGGCAGCATGTCCTTGTCCCATTTGAGCTCCTGTGCCAGGGGCGCTTTCCCCTTCTCCACGCCGCCGACGAGTACCGTGGCGCCATTGGGGTCCGAGGTAATCTGCACCGTTCGTCGTATGGTGGAACAGCCGGCGAGCAGAAACAGGCATGCGACAATATGCAGCCACCTCGATGGTGCCGGCCGGCTCCCTTCCACGGCATACATGTGACTATCAACACAACTTGCCACCATAGTACTCCCCTTCCAAATTTGGATATTAGAATTCTGAAAGTATACTCTCCGTTGTCCCCCGTGTCAAATCCATGACCCCATTTTGGGGAAACCGGCGACAGCCACGAATGGCGGTTCCTTAAGCATTGCAGGGCCCAATTCTCGTTATTATTGAAGGTTTCGGGCTCGGATTGACGAAATCACCAAAAATGCGGTTCTTCCTGCGTTTCTCGGCAAAGCAACGTACTCGCCAACTCATACGCATGGCCTTGCCGATCCGGTTATTGTGTGTCCCCAAATCCCTTGAGGAACCGCCATTCGGGACAACCACCCAATTCGCCCTCGGCTCATCTTTCTCTCGGCTCTCGGACTTGGCTTGCCATGCCACTCATTTCGACTTCTCCAGAGAACGGCCTCGCCGCATCTGTCCGGCCGACAGAGAACCCAAGCCAATTTGTCGCAGCTTCATCAAAGGGGTGTATCTGGCGAGTATTATGTCGCACGCCTACGGGGCACGCAAGGGAAAAGTGACAGGAAAGGCAATAGTCGGTAGTCAGTAGCCGGTTGCCAGTTGAGAATCGGTTGTAAGTTGCCAGTTGTTGGTTCTCGGTTGGCATCCTTTGTGCTCTCGGTGCTTCGTGGTTTCACGGCCGTCTTTTGCATCTCGTCTAAATCCTTATGTGACAAGGATTTATCTGGGTTCATCTGCGTTAATCTGCGGTTCCATCTGCTCGGTGTTCTCGGTGCCCTCTGTGGCAAGACAATCTTCAGTGTCACTCTGCCGGCTCGACATGGGTGGCGGGCGGGGCTTGGGGGCGGGCGGCGACTCTTGTTTGTGAGGCGACGTGGATTACGATCTGGCCGACGATGCCCAGGCTGACGAGTCCGACGGCGAACCAGTATGGGGCATAGGGGCCGACATTTTGAGCCAGATGGCCGCTGGGCCAGGAGCCGGCCGTGACGCCCAGCGAGATCACGATCTCATGGATGACCATCCGTACGGAGCGTTTGCGGCTGGCCGCGGCGCCGTAGAACAGGTGGGAGCTGTAGGAGAACCCGAAGGCCACGCCGAGAACCACCGCCGAGAGGAACAGCACGCCCAGGGTCCTGCCGTAAATGACCAGCAACAGGGCCAGCAGGACCATGCCCTGCGCCCCCATCAGCATCCCCGCACGGAGATGCCAGAACGCCCAGCGTCCCCCGGCGATCAGGGCCAGGAAGTTGCACAGGGCAATCGTCGTCAAGTACGCACCGAACTGTGACTTGGAGTAACCAAGGCCGGTGAACACCAGGGCAAACTGCGACCTGGCAATCGCAAACGACGCCCACGCGCAGAACAGGGCGATTCTCGACAGCCAGCGAAAATCGGCGAGCATGCGGGCGTCGCACGGCGCCTCCGGGATGCCGTTCGCCGGCGCCGCCGAGCCACGCGGCTGGGCGGCATCTCGGCGGGCAAGCCCCAGCAGCAGAAAGGAGACAACGAAGCACAAGACGGCGGCGAGCATCGGCCACACAGGCCCCTTCTCGACGAGCCACGCCCCGACCAGCGGCCCCACAACCCCTCCGCTGGACCATGACCCGTTGTACCGGCCCAGCCGCCGGTTCAGTTCCAGACCCTCGTAGCTGCCGGAGACCCAGCTCATCAGGAAGGGCCAGAACAGGGCCATCGCCGCCCCACCCAACCCGCCGGCGGCAATAATCATCCAGATCCATACGAGGTGGCCGGCCCGGCTGTCGCTGGTCGCCCCGAAAACAGCCAGGGCCATGAGCGTGGTGGCCAGCAAGGCTACTACCGTCGCCGTCCGGGTTGCACGTTTGACGTCCAGGTGCCCCAGCCGCGAGCCGGTCACCAGGAGGGCCGCCATGTAGGCGAGAATGTTGACCGTCGGGGCATCGCCGACATGGGCCTTTGTGCCGCCCATGGCAATGAGCACGAACGACATGGCCGACCATGCGGTACTCAGGCTCAGGCCCGTTGTGAACGCCGCCCCATAGAGCGGCCACGCACGGTCAGGCACGCCCGGCAGCAGTCTCCTGCATCTATCAAACATCCAGCGTTGCTCCAAAGCCGCCGATTGTACCACCGGCACGGCAATGTGCCAGTGGTCAATCCTCGCCTGGCGTACCGTGTGCGACTACGTTCTGTGGCAGAACAGGCCCTTTCTGTCACCCCGAGCGTAGTCGAGGAATCCGGCCAAGATCGAGAGGTGCGCCGTTTGCGATGCCAGATGTCTCGACTGCGCTTCGCTCGACATGACAAATGGAAGGGCCGCCACTTATCTGCCATGTGCCCATGCACCAAGCTCAAACGCATGAGCCACCCTCCGCGGGTGGCCCATGTGTCTCAATGCCGGCCGGGCAGACATGAGAAGTGAACGGCTCTGAGTGTGCGCGTCTTGTTCAGTTGTTGGGGGTCTCTTGGGCGGCGCTCGCGGGAGTCTCGGCGGGCTTGAAGGTGTAGTTCTTCTTGGCGGCCTGCTCGCGGATGGCCTGCTTGACGGCCGAGCCCAATGTCTGGCTTCCCTGGTGTTTTGCCGTCTCCTCGGCGATGTACTTGCTCCGCTGCTCGTTGAGCTGCTGGACTCTGGCCTGCAACTCGCCCCGTTCCTTGGCTTTGGCATTCACGTAGTTGACCTTCTGGTCGGGGTTCATGCCGTGCATGTCCTTGGGCAGGTTCTCGTCCTTGAGGTTGCTGACGTCCACCGACTTGGCCCGGACCCCGTCCACGAGGTCCCAGCCGGTGTTCATATAGTTGTGCGACGACTTCGTCACGGCCCGTTGAACGACGGCCTGGGGCGACGCATGGCTCGCATTGCTGTCCTGTGCGGCCTGTCTCTCCTGCGCCGCCTGGCCCTGCTGGCCGTACGGCACGTACGTCCCATTGAGCCTCACGCCCAGCTCGGCAATCTCTTTGTCCTGCGGCGCGGGGATGTGCACGACCTGTCGGTTCTGGTCGATATTGAGATATCGCCCATCGGCAAGTACCGCACCATCCTTCCAGCGGCCATCGAGGCCTTCCCGCTCGCTGCCGCAGTGGATCGTGTTGACGAGGATCCCCTTCGCGACGGCCGCCTTACAAGTCTCGCGGTAGTCCAGGGGCCCCTGCGTGAACGGCTCATTGCCTGCGATGAAGATGACCTTCAGGTCGTCCGGCGATTCGCTCCATGCGAGTTTCTCCGTCGCCTCTTTGATGACCCAGCCGCAGTACTCGTCGCCGCCGTTGGTCTTGAGGGCGAACAATTGCTCGGAAATCTTGTCGAGGTCGGTCGTCAGCGGGGCAATCTGGCGAATCCACCCGCTTTCGGCTGTCAGGCCTGTGTTGCCATACTCATAGAGGGCGACCCGGACCTCCGGCTGGCGGCCGCCACGCTGTGCGAAGATGAACTCATTGACAATCGACCACAGCTCCGTCCTCGCCTGGTCGATCAATCCCGACATGCTCCCACTGGTATCCAGCAAAATCGCAATCTGCACCAGCGGCTTGTTTGGCTCGGGCGTAGTTGCGGCGGCCGGTACCGTACTTTCGGCTGCGTACGCGACGGAGACACAGGACAAGACCGCAGTCACAACCAGAAGTTGAACGAACGTTGCCTTTCTCATTGCTGCTGCTCCTTTCTCAGTTGGGTTGGTTTTCAATTCCTGCTCGGCGACTTGATGAGCACCGGCTCGCCGTCCACCACGAGGAGGATGTCGCCGCTCAGGGCGATGCTGCCCTGGCGGTTCTCTCTCGCCAGTCTTCGGGCCAGCTCGAAGTACTCTTGGGATCCAAACTCGATCACCTTGGCGGGCGTGGCCTGTTGCGGCTGAGCCACCAGCCGGCTGTCCACCCACTGCCCGCCCCGACGATAGTATGCGTTGTCGTTGATCTGCTGCACGGAGCTGATGGAGACCTCGTTGAGCCTGGCGTCATAGAACCGGTTGTCCATGTTCAGTGTCTCCTGGCTCTTCTGTTTGACGCTGTTGAGTCCCTGGTTGATGGCTGCCGGACCGGCTCGCGACTGCATCGCCCGGGAGGAGAAGTTGTCCCCCGCTTCTCGGTGCACCCTGTCTCTGTCGTGCAGGTCCGTGCCCTCGCGTGCCAGGAAGGCGGTGTATTCCGTCAGGATGCCGAACTCAGTCGAGAGGCGGACGATCTCGTCGATCAGCTCTTTGGCCTTTGGATCGTTCACGGAGGCAGCCGGGTCGGCCCCCATCTGGCGAACCGCATCGATGAGTTCTGCGATCTTGCGGCTGGCCCACAGCCGCGGCACGAAGCCATTCTTCACGCTCGCCTTGTCGAAGTCGAACGCGGACTTGAATGTGCGCTGCTTTCCGAAGAAGTTGCCCGTGATCTTGACGGCAAGGGGCTCTTCACCGACATACTGGCCCAGGAGGATGAGCCGGTCGCCCTCGAACAGGTCGGGCAGCTTCTCCGGCAGGATGTCACGGGTCCTCCCGATGGCGGTATCGCCGTCACGGTCAGTCACGCGCAGTTCCGGATCGGCCAGGACCGGCCCGCTCAACTGCTTGAAGACCCGCCCGATCTTGACCTCGACGTCCTCTTTCGGCAGCACGAACTCTACCCGCCCGCGCGACTCGGCGGCGATTCGCTCCAGTAGTGGTGCATTGACATCGAAGCCCACGCCGAACGCGAAGACCCGCCGCTTGTGCGGATTGGATTTAGCCACCAGGTCGCGGATCACAGTCTCCGCCGTCTGCCCCACGGTCGGCAGCCCGTCCGTGAGGAACAGAACAATCGGCAGCATTCCTTCCGTGGGTTCCTGGCTCAGGGCCGCCTGCAGGGCATCATACATGTTCGTGCCGCCCGTGGCCGTAATCCCTTCGATGTACCGCTGGGCGGCCTTCTCCGTCGCATCGCTCTTGATCACGGGTTTTGGCGAGAACCACTGAACGGTGTTGCTGTAGAGGATGACGTTGAAGGCTTCCCCGTCGCGTAGGCCGGCGATGGTCTGCAGGGCCGCCTCCTTGACCTGTTCGAGTTTCTCGTTCCGCATGCTGCCGGAGCGGTCGATGACGAGCGTGACTTCTCGCTTGAGGGCCGATGCGTTCGACTCCCCTGTCATGTCCACGGGCAAGCCCGCCAGCAGGAGGAAGTAGCCGCCACCGACCTTCTTGTCGGGATAGGCGAACATGGAGGCCGTGACACCACCTTCCTGCAGCAGGTAGGACATCCGAAATGGTCCCGGCTCCTTCGTCGCCTCATCCGCGATCTTCACGGACACTTCCCGCTCGTCGAGCCGCTCCATTTCAAGCTTGTGGCTGGCCGAGTAGACGGTGGAGATCGCCCGAGCCGCCTTGATTCGCGCCGTCACCTTCCACGGCACGGCGTACTGCAGCGATTCCGTGCGGGGCAGGAGGTAATCGACGCGGGACCCGTCCACTTCGAGCAGATGCTCGTACGTGATGCGGACGGTCTGCTTGCCGTTCGGCTCGACGGGGAATACGCTCGACTGGATCAGGTTGTAGCCGACGAACTCCACCAGCGCAGGATCGCGAATTCTCGACACCAGGTTTTCGTAGATCCGCTTGGCTTGCTCTCGGGGCAGGACCTGGGCGGTGATCTGGCCGCTCGGGCCATCGTAGGCAAAGCCGCGTATCACCGCCCCATCGGGCACCGGGACGATCAACTCGGCCTCCTGCCTCTGGGCGGTCCGATTGGCCAGATGGATTTCGATCGTGGTCGTCGCCGTGACCTCGACGATGTCGATATGAACATCGACCTTCGTGATCTCGACGGCCCCCTGATGTTCCGGCGCGAACGCCAGGGCCCGGCTCTGCGGGATGAGAACATTCGAGAAAGACGATTCCATCCCTATGTGGCGCATCTGTGCCGACGCATCGTGCAGTAGTGCGAGCGCGAAGACCATCGTCACGATAGCCGGAACTGCTTTCGACCTGTTCATCTCTGTGCCTCCTGTTGGGTTATCGCTAATGAGCCAAGGGCAACAAATCCTCAGCCTGCCCTATATACTATAACGCACAAAGAAGGTCCGGTTTTGTAAATAGAACGTAAAAAGAGGGGATATGGTGACATCGTGGATGTCTGTAAAAAGCATGTAAAAACAGTTGCAGGATGGGCGAGTCCCCCGTCCATGCGAACATCTGAGCAGGATCTCGGTTATCCGCCGCCGGTGTCGTTCGCGGGACTCGCTGGAGGCTTGCTCTGCTTGTAGAGCGTAGTCTGTTTTGTGATCTTCCCGATCAGTTCCTGATCGCCGGCGGCTTGAGCGATACGGAGCGCTTCTTCCAGAGACTTGAGGGCCTCGTCGAGTCGGCCCGTTTCCGCATAACTCGCCGTAAGGCACGAAAGCACGCCCGCATTGCGCGGCTCACGCTGCAGGATCTGCAGCCACTGCGCGATGGCCTGGTTGTGCTGCTTCAGGCGGGCCAGGGTAATGGCGAGATTGTAGCGCACCGACGTGTTGCCGGGATCAAGATCCACGGCCCTGGACAAATGCGGCAGACCGTCCTTGAAGGCCCCTCTCTCACACAAGGCAAGCCCCAGCCTGGCATGCGCCATGGAATGATCCGGCTTCAATTGCACGGTTCTCCGGTAGTGTTCCAGGGCTTTCTCGATGTCCCCCTCCTCCTCCAGTACCCGGGCCAGATCGTAGTGGACTTCGTGATCGTCCGGCTTGAGTCGCGCAGCCTGCGACAAGTGCCGTATCGCCCCCTGCTTATCTGACCGGCGAAGCATCACCACGCCGAGGTTGGAATGCGCGCCGGCGTCATTCGGATC
>Ga0315274_10002545_pt1 | contig 27428 bp, 20 predicted proteins | sample YL17G02_20_MG_FD_203700 | JGI IMG/M metagenome (GOLD analysis project Ga0315274, IMG submission 203700) | Sediment microbial communities from Yellowstone Lake, YNP, Wyoming, USA - YL17G02_20 | ecosystem: Environmental > Aquatic > Freshwater > Lake > Sediment | place: USA: Wyoming | collected...
TCATGTTCTTGATGTAGTCGCGGTGACCGGGCATGTCCACATGCGCGTAGTGGCGTTTGTCGGTCGAGTATTCCACATGGGCAATGTTGATGGTGATGCCGCGTTCCTTCTCTTCCGGGGCATTGTCTATGGTGTCAAAGGCACGGAATTCGGCTCCACCCTTGAGACTGCAGTATTTGGTAATGGCTGCGGTCAGGGTGGTCTTGCCGTGGTCAATGTGCCCCATGGTACCCACGTTCATGTGGGGCTTGTTACGTACATAAGTCTCTTTCGCCATAATTGCTCTCCTTAATTAATCCTGGATAATTTAATTCAATACTTTTTGCTGCACAGTTTCAGACATAGGAGAATAAAAAGTAAACTCCATGGAGAAAACTCCGCGTCCCTGCGTAGCTGATCGTAATTCAGTTGCATAACCGAACATTTCAACCAGAGGAACCTGGGCATTCACTTCCTGGATTTTGCCAGGTCTAGGTTCCATACCCACAATTGTAGCGCGTCTCGCGTTCAACTGAGCCAGTACATCCCCGAGATATTCTTCAGGGGCAATCACCTCGACTTTCATGATTGGTTCCAGAAGGATTGGCCGGGCTCTTTGGGCGCCTTCGCGGAAAGCAAAAATGGCAGCCATTTTAAAAGCCATATCACTGGAATCCACTTCATGGAATGAACCATCATAGAAAGTGACTCCGATGTCTGTCATTGGGTATCCACCCAGAACACCAGTTTCGGCAGCTTCATAAACACCTTTTTCAACAGCATCAAAATAATCACGGGGAACCTTTCCCCCAGTAACCTTGTTGACAAAGCGGATACCGCTACCTCGTTCCAAAGGTTCCAGGGCAAACACCACGTGCCCATATTGACCATGTCCACCGGTCTGTTTGATATATTTATATTCCACTTTAGGAAGAGCCGTTGAGATGGTTTCGCGAAATGAGACGCGCGGACGTCCAATATTTGCTTCTACATTGAATTCACGTTTCATGCGATCCACTAGAATCTCAAGGTGTAATTCACCCATACCAGAAATTATAGTCTGACCAGTATTTTCATCCACATGCACACGAAAAGTAGGATCTTCCTCGGCAAGTTTTTGTAAAGCTTTTCCCAATTTATCCTGATCCGCGGTGGTCTTGGGTTCAATAGCAACCATGATGACCGGTTCCGGAAAAGTTATACGTTCCAGAACAATGGGATGATGTGCATCTGAAAGAGTATCTCCGGTCGACACATTTTTAAAACCAAGTACAGCGCCAATATCCCCAGCACCAATTTCAAGAACATCTTCACGATGATCAGCATACACACGAATCAACCGGCCAATCCGCTCTTTTTTATCAGAAGAAGAGTTATAAGCCATCAGACCCTGTTCTAATTTTCCAGAATAAACACGGATATAAGCCAACCTTCCAGCGTATGGGTCTGACACAATTTTGAAAACAATGGCACTCAATGGAGCATTTTCATCCGTAGGACGAGTCACTTCTTCATCATGGCGGGGGTCAATCCCTTTAATCTCTGGGACTTCCATAGGAGAGGGAAGATAATCCACGACTGCATCCAATAATGGCTGAATGCCTTTATTACGTAAAGCAGTCCCACAAAAAACTAAACTAACCCGGTTTTCCAGCACAGCTTTCCGAAGGGCAACTTTGATCTCTGGGATTGTAATCTCTTCCTCATTGACAAATTTTTCGAAAAGATGTTCATCCAGTTCAGATATCTTCTCAATCATCTTTGCGCGACGTTCATGCGCTCTTTTCTTTAATTCTTGCGGAATTTCATCATAGCGTAACTTCGTTCCCTGTTCATCTTCCCAATAGATCGCTTTTTGTTCAAGTAAATCAATCACACCACTGAAATCTGCTTCAGCTCCAATCGGCATATGCATTGCAATAACATTGGCACCCAGGCGCTTCTTAATGGATTTGATGGTGTAATCAAAAGATGCACCCATACGATCCATTTTATTAACAAAACAAATGCGGGGAACATGAAAACGATCTGCTTGCCGCCAAACGGTTTCGCTTTGCGGTTCAACCCCCTGCACAGCATCGAAAACCACCACACCGCCATCCAGTACACGTAAAGAGCGTTGCACCTCAGCGGTAAAGTCAATATGCCCAGGCGTATCAATCAGGTTGATTTGGTAACCATTCCATTCTGCAGTGATTGCAGCGGAAACAATCGTAATTCCCCGCTCACGTTCCTGAACCATCCAGTCTGTAACTGTCGTACCTTCATCAACGTTGCCCAGACGATACGTTTTACCTGTATAAAAAAGAATACGTTCAGTTGTAGTGGTTTTACCAGCATCAATATGCGCGATAATCCCAATATTCCTAATCTTTTCCATCGGAAATTTTCGCGCCATATTAATTACCTGAATTGCCGAATCTTATCTATTAATTAAATTCTAAAATGAGAGAATGCACGGTTAGCCTCTGCCATTTTATGAGTTTCATCACGTTTATGTACTGCTGCACCCTGATTATTAGCTGCGTCTAACAATTCAGCGGATAATTTTTCAGCAAATGATTTGCCTGTCCGTGCCTTGGCGCCTTCAATGATCCAACGCAGAGCTAATGTCAAACGGCGATTATCTTCTACTTCCATGGGAACCTGATAAGTTGCTCCTCCCACACGGCGTGGACGGACTTCCATAAGAGGACCAACATTTTTCAATGCCTGGTCATAAACTTCAATTGGATTACGTTTGGTTTGTTCTTCGAGCAATTCAAACGATTTATATACAACTGAAGTTGCCGTGCTTTTCTTACCGCGCCGCAAAATATGATGAATCAGAACCTGAACATTTTTATTCTGATACCGGATATCTGGGGTAATCTTACGTTTTTCTGGTTTTGTCCTACGCATTCAAATTCTCCATTAATTTCTAAGCAGCCTTTGGCCGCTTGGTACCATATTTTGAACGACCCTGGTTTCTAACGGCTACACCGGTAGTATCCAGCGTCCCACGCACAATGTGATAACGAACACCTGGTAAATCTTTCACACGTCCACCTCGTACCATCACCACAGAGTGTTCCTGAAGCTGGTGCCCTTCACCAGGAATATAAGCAGTCACTTCCATTCCATTTGAAAGTCGAACGCGGGCAATTTTTCGCAGAGCGGAATTCGGTTTCTTGGGAGTCATAGTTCTTACGATAGTGCAAACGCCTCGTTTTTGAGGAGCACCCCTCAATTGACGCACCCGACGCTGCTTTTTTGAATTAAAAGTATACAGAAGAGCCGGAGCCTTGCTTTTTTGTCTTTTCCTCATCCTGCTTTTCCGTATAAGTTGATTAATAGTTGGCACTTTTTTTAGCCTCCAAAATAGATCGCTTACTTTCTTATTCTAAATTTATACACTGAAATTTAATTTTATCACACCGGTTTTTAATCGTCAATGAATTTTCAAAGAAAATCATCGAACTTTGGCTTAATACCCATCAACCCGGTGCTTGGTCTGGGTATCTTTTGTTTCTCCTCATCTTTACCAAAGCGGATAACCTCACCAGAAGCCATTTCAGCTTCCACTGCCAGGCCAAGACTCTGCAATTCCTTTACTAAAACACGGAAAGAAGCAGGCAGGTTCGGTTCTTCAATAGGATTTCCTTTAACTATGGATTCATAAGCAGCCGTTCTGCCCTGAGTATCATCTGATTTGATGGTTAACATTTCCTGAAGAGAGTAAGCGGCACCATAAGCTTCCAGAGCCCATACTTCCATCTCACCAAAACGCTGCCCACCAAATTGCGCTTTACCACCCAGCGGTTGTTGGGTAACCAGACTATATGGTCCAGTGGAACGAGCATGAACTTTATCTTCAACGAGGTGGTGCAGTTTCATAACAGTCATCATACCCACGGTTACTGGCTGATTAAAGATAGTACCTGTTTTGCCATCATGCAGCCTTTGTTTTCCCAAAACTGGCATTGGCTCAAATTTACCCTTTTCAAATTCTGCAGATTTCATAAATTCTTCGGATTTTTGTCTTAGCTTGTCATCACTAATTCTTCCTGGGTGCTGACCAACTTTTTCCAACCAGATTTTCAAACAGACATTGATGGCTTTTTCATCTTTTACAAGATACGAATTATCACCAATTTTGACACTCTCAAAACTTAGTATTTCATCCGGATTGAAACCTTTTTCACGCAGCCATTCTTCCAACACAGATCGGCGTGCATAATTTCTATCAATAGGGAAATTTGATACCTCATATCCCTTATCACCCAGCCAATCCTCCAGGTAGAGAAGCCGGACTTCTTCATCATCTTTAATATTTTCCGGCGAATACTCTTTTGTCTTAATCCACTCCCAGGCACGCCCTACTGTTTCATTCCAGGCTGTGTCCATTAGCCATGCTCGGGCAAGTTCTGCTTCTATTTCCTCTTCGTTGGCACCATCAAAGACTGGTGTTATTGCTCTAAATCCTAAGCGGCTGGCAGCCCAGCCTAAATGTGTTTCGAGGACCTGACCAATGTTCATACGTCCAGGAACGCCGAGAGGATTAAGAATAAGGTCAATCGGTGTTCCATCATCCAGATAGGGCATATCTTCAACAGGAACAACTTTGGAAACCACACCCTTGTTTCCATGACGTCCTGCCATTTTATCCCCAGCAGTAATCTTTCGTTGCTGAGCGACTGCCACACGCACCATTTTGTCGACACCAGCAGGCAGGTCAGGATTATCATCACGAGTGTACACTTTTACCTCAACAACCTTACCGCGTTCACCATGCGGCATACGCAGTGAAGTGTCTTTAACATCGCGGGCTTTTTCCCCAAAGATTGCCCTCAATAACCTTTCTTCGGGAGTAAGCTCTTTCTCACCTTTTGGGGTAATCTTTCCGACTAAAATATCATTAGGTTCTACCTCAGCCCCGATGCGGATGATGCCATCCTCATCTATATCTTTAATGGCTTCATCGCCTACATTAGGAATATCACGCGTAATTTCTTCCGGTCCTAATTTTGTATCGCGTGCTTCCACCTCATATTTTTCGATATGAATGGAAGTGAAACGATCATCCTGTACTAATTTCTCAGAGATGAGAATTGCGTCTTCAAAATTACCACCTTCCCAAGAGACAAAGGCGATAACCACATTTTGACCAAGAGCAAGTCCACCATCCACTGTAGAAGAAGAGTCAGCGAGAATTTTTCCCTTATAGACACGATCACCTTTTTCAACAATCGGCCGCTGGTCAATACAAGTGCTCTGATTGGATCGTTGGTATTTCCGCAGGTGATAGGTATGGATTTCCTTACCAGAACGGACACTTATTTGACGACCTGAAACAGAAACCACCTCACCGTCCTCTTTGGCCGTGAGAACCTGGCCTGAATCGCGGGCGGCATATGACTCCATGCCAGTAGAAATTATGGGCAAATCAGGTTGAATAAGTGGGACAGCCTGGGCTTGCATATTGGAACCCATCAAAGCACGGTTGGCATCATCATGCTCAAGGAAAGGAATTAAGGATGCACTCATACCAACAATTTGGTGAGGAGCGACATCCATATACTGGACGTTATCAACAACTGAATTAATAAAATCTGAATGAAGACGACTGGAAACTTGCTCAACAGTAAATTCATCATATTCATTAAGCGGGGAATTGGCCTGGGCGATTATGTATTTATCTTCTGCATCAGCTGATAGATATTCCACTTCTTTAGACACAAAAGGCACTATAGCTATTTTGCCATCTTTCTTGGCTTTCTTAATTTTTGAAGATAAATCTGATGAAATTCGTTCGCCTTCTTTTGCAATAATTTCATCTGTCTTTAAGGAGACAATCGCTTCACGTAGTGTTCTATTTATCAGGCGGTCATCATCTGCATTAAGTTCACGCAGCACTTTACGGTATGGGGTTTCGATAAAACCATATTCATTCACTCGCGCATAATTTGCCAAACGACCAATCAAGCCAATATTTGGACCTTCAGGTGTCTCAATCGGGCAAATGCGCCCATAGTGCGAATGATGAACATCGCGCACATCAAACCCTGCCCTTTCCCGGCGTAATCCTCCTGGACCAAGCGCTGAAAGGGTGCGCTTATGGCGTAACTCGGCTAATGGATTGGTCTGATCCATGAATTGTGAAAGTTGGCTGGAACCAAAGAATTCACGTAAGGCGGCTACCAGAGGGCGGATATTGATTAAATTCATAGGAGAAACTTCACCCTGGTCACGGATGGACATTCTCTCTTTGATAACCCTTTCCATGCGGCGCATACCTATGCGCAACTTGTTTTGAATCAACTCGCCTACTGTTTTTACACGCCGATTCCCCAGATGATCAATATCATCTTTATCTTCCATCTCATTGTTGATCATGATCATACGGCGAATTAGATACACCACATCCCATTTTGTTATAGTTCGGTGTGTGACAGGAATTTTCGAGGTTAGATCAAGTTTTTGATTTAGTTTGTAGCGACCAACCTTTTCAAGATCATAATGGCGCTGATCAAACAATTGTTCAGCAAGAAATTCGCGCGCATTCTCCAAGGTCGCTGGATCACCTGGGCGCATTTTGCGGAAGAACTCCAATAAAGCAGCTTCAGCGACTGGTTTTTTTTCAGTAATTGTCCATTCCGGTTCCTGTTTAATTGTGTTCATAATAAATAGGCGATCAGGATCATTATCTACATCCTGAAAAATGGAAATAAGCTCTTCATCTTTTCCTGTTTTAATAGGAGTGTCATTTAAGCCATCATCAACCATTGCCAAAGCACGCAGAAATACAGTAATAGGTACAGTGCGCTTTCGATTAAATTTCAGAATAATATAATCGTTCTTGCGAGTTTCAAATTCCATCCAGGCGCCACGGTCCGGGATTAATTTGGCGGTGGCAAGGCGGTGTCCTGTGGCACGGTTAACTGGTGCATTGAAATAAACACCCGGGGATCGGATAAGTTGAGAAACCACTACTCTTTCAGTACCATTGATGATGAAAGTACCTTTTTCAGTCATTTCCGGAAAATCACCCAGAAAAATATCCTGTTTGATGGGTTCTGGAACTTCAGGTCCAGCAATCAAAACTGACACATACAATGGACAAGCGTAGGTCAGGTCTCGTTCTAGGCATTCTTCAATTGTGTTTTTAGGATCTTCAAACCAATATTTCAGTTTGAATTGTTTACTCTCAGATGTGTCACTTGGAAAATAAAGCTTAATACCTTTGTTATAAGATTCAATTGGTGTAATCTCATTAAAAAGGTCTTTCAATCCTTCCGCCTTTAAACGCTGGAAAGATTCAAGCTGTACTTCAATTAAATTGGGCAGATCTAAGATTGACGGGATTCGCGCATATGACTTGATGGGTAACGCTGAAGTCATTTATTTCTCCTGAGTATGAATCAATTAAAACCACCCAGCACAAAACAGCCGGAATGCTGGCAAACGATTATTGTAACAATAACTATCATTTTGGTCAAGATATTGAAAAATAATGTTTTATCAATATTAATCCTCCCCATAAATATCTCTATTTATAAAAATGCATTAAAATTTATGGTAACTGCCTGAGTAAATTAATTATAAATTAAAAAATATAAATCTAAAACACTAAATTCCATGAAAAAAATCTCCAAGCATTCATCCTGGCTGGAACAACCATTAGCCCCATTCCTTTCAAAAATTACAGTTGAACACATTTTAATCGTTCTGATCATTTTGATTACTGTGCTTTCCCGTTTTTATAATTTAGATTTGCGGGTAATGAGCCATGATGAAACCAACCACGTAGTGCCTTCCTATGACCTGTATATGGGTAGAGGATATCGCCATGATCCTGTGACTCATGGACCGTTTCAATTTCATATCGTCGCTCTCACTTATTTTCTACTGGGAGATAACGATTTCACGTCACGAGTCCCGGCTGCATTATTTAGTACAGCAGCTGTCGCATTTGTATTGATCTTTTACAGACGTTATCTGGGAAAAGTTGGGGGGATTCTGGCTGGCATCTTTTTTATGATTTCCCCTTACATGCTATTTTATGGACGTTATACGCGTAATGAAGCCTTTATTATGCTTTTTGGTGTTGCCATGTTGTATTCAGTTCTTAGATACATAGAGGACGGTAAAAATAAATGGCTTTATTTACTCACGCTTTCATTAGTTATGCATTTTTGTTCTAAAGAAACTGCTTATATATATTCAGCGGAATTATTGCTTTTCTTAGGGGGACTTACCTTATACGACTTGATCCGTTATCAATGGCAAAGCAATATTCAGCGAGCTCGATTTATTGTAAATACCATTTCTTCAGCATTTATCTTCCTGGGTGCAATAACACTTTCTATTTTCTTCTTTAGAATTTCAAGCAAAGTATTGCAGCCTACCACTCTCCTAACCTCACCTATTTCAAACCTTGGTGGAGCAGTTCAGCAATTAGGGAATTATTTACAAACATATGGACTTTATTTTCTTCCAATAATTCTTCCATTGATTGTTGGTTTATTTTTACTGTTGTGGATTAGGAAGCATCTGGTTTGGAATGCACTTACTGATCTACGCTCGTTTGATTTGTTAATCCTTGCGGGTACGCTTGTTTTACCACTTCTAAGTCCCATCTTTTCCAAATTGGCTGGCATCGACCCCATTGATTACACTAATCAAATGGGCATTTATACCACTTTCTTTTTTATCTTATATATGTTCGCTGCTGCTTTCATTTTTGGAACCGCTTGGAAAAAAGAAGTATGGCTTAAAAATGCCGTATTATTTTTTGCCATTTTTATCATTTTTTATACTACCCTATTTACAAATGGATTTGGCTTTTTTACGGGAATCGTCGGCGGATTGGGATACTGGATGGCGCAGCATGGGTTGCAGCGAGGTAATCAACCACTATATTATTATGCATTAATTCAGATTCCCATTTATGAATTTCTGGCTGCCTGCGGCACTATCCTCGCATTAATTCTAGGAATTCGCCATAAAAAACTTTGGCATGGGACATATAAGGAAGAAAAAGCAATCTCTGAAAAAAAGCCTATCCTCAAACCCACACCGGTATTATGGCTTCTTTTATTTTGGAGCATCGCAAGTCTTGTCATATTCTCCTTTGCTGGAGAAAAAATGCCATGGCTTACCGTTCACATCGCCCTACCCATGCTGCTGTGTGCAGGTTGGTCAATGGGTTTTCTTTTTAACCAACTTTATACACGTCGAGATTCAAAGAGACTATGGTTAGCATTGTTGGCTGCTCTCCTTCTGATAATTTTCCTTGGTAACGCACTCATTATTCTATTAGGTAATCATCCGCCCTTTCAGGGAAAAACCCAGGATCAATTACAGCGTACCAATTATTTCCTTTTTACACTTTTAATGACCGCCGCATTATCTTATGCTGTTTATTATTTCACCAGAAAATGGGGCTTAAAGCGTATCGGGCAATTGCTTATTCTGGCTGTATTCTGTTTAATGTTCTTGCTGACTGCCCGAGCAGCCTATTTTGCCTCATTCGTCAATTATGACTATCCCACAGAATTCCTTGTGTATGCACATGCTGCCCCGGGACCAAAAGAAATATTATCCCAGGTTGAAGAAATTTCCCAGCGCACTACTCTTGGTCTTGGAATTAAAGTGGCCTATGATAACCATTCCCGTTATCCATTTTGGTGGTATTTCCGCCACTTTCCCAACCGAAATGATTATTCGGAAAATCCCACCAGAAGTCTGGAAGAGTCACCCGTAATCTTAGCGGGTCAGGCGAATTATTCCAAATTAGATCCAATAGTTCAAAACAATTATTACACTTTTGAATATATGCGCTTATGGTGGCCAATGATGGATTACTATAACCTGACCCCGCAGCGCATTTGGGATGCCATCCGTAGCGGTGAGATGCGTCAGGCTTTGTTTAATATTTGGCTTAACCGTGATTATTCGCTTTATGCGCAAACAACCAATAATCCAAGTCTCACACTTGAAAACTGGTCACCGGCTGAAAAAATAAGGCTTTATATCCGCAAAGATATAGCCGCTCAAATCTGGAATCTTGGTGCTTCCACATCAATTTCCCAATTTCAAACTACAGACCCGTATGCCGAAAAAACATCAAAAATTCAATCCAGTCAAATTATCTCTGGCGGTGGAAATGCTCCTGGTCTATTGGCAGCACCGCGAGGAATCGCTTTCGCCGAAGATGGCAGTATTTTTGTCGCCGACTCACATAATAACCGCATTCAGCATTTTTCAACTGAAGGAAAAATAATTAATTCCTGGGGAACATACGCCAATATTCTCGATGGTGCAGCCCCAGCGGGCACATTTAATGAACCATGGGGGATTGCCATTGGTCCGGATGGTTCCGTTTATGTAACAGACACTTGGAATTATCGCATTCAAAAATTTACTCCCCAGGGTGAATTTATTCGCATGTGGGGTAATTACAATATTGGGTCAAGCCCTCAAGGTCTTTATGGTCCACGCGGAATTATTGTCAATAAGGATGGAAAGGTATTTGTCACTGATACTGGAAATAAACGAGTTGTAATTTATGATAGTGATGGTAATTATCTAAGCGAATTTGGCTCTGGCGGTTTGGATGTTGGTAACTTTGATGAACCTGTTGGAATTACAATGGATAACGAAGGTAAGATCTTTATTGCTGACACATGGAACCATCGTGTTCAAGTTTTCCAACCAGATCAAAGCGGATTAGTCTTTTCTCCTGTGACAAGTTGGAATATCAATGGATGGTTTGGCCAGTCGATTAACAATAAACCGTTCATCACCATCAGCCCAAATGGGAATGTCTTTATTTCTGATCCCGAAGGTTCTCGTATTCTTGAATTCTCATCGCAGGGTGAGTTTATTCATGGTTGGACTGGTTTTAATTTATCAGAGGATATTTACAGTCAACCGGTTGACCTCAAATTCGATTCACTGGGTCGATTATGGGTTAGCGACGCTGCCAGCAATATTTTAATGACTTTTAATGATCTGCAAAATCAATCCGTTCCCTAGAAATGTAAGGTTTTAATTAATCTGTTTTTTCATCCATTTCAAGGTATGCATCTTTTCGAATCCGACCTTTCGCAGAGCTTTGTTGCCAATCCCTTCAGGCAGATTAATCATTAGTGGTTTTTTCTTCATTAATTGTTTTTGAATAAAAGGGAAGGCATTAACGATTATTTGATCCTCTAATCCGATCCTCGCTGCCAGCCAAAGTTGATCCGCAAAACGAAAAGACGGCTGCCAAGTGATTAATCCTACCAATTGCTGCTGATGAGTAAACGACCAGTGATGAAAATATCTGCCAGCTATCGAATTAGCAATCCTTTGCCAAATCTGTGGTTTAAAATTCGAAGGAGTAATTTCCAATTGCCATTGAATTTCTACAGGGTACATTTTCATCAACCATTCTTCTTGTTTTTTCCAGTCTTCGGATCTTCGCTCAGTGATCATCATATTCGTTAATTTCTCATCTGTTCTTAAGGAAATTGGTTGCATGACCCAGGTATCGCGAATACCCCATTCCTTAAAACCCATTGATGAATAGAGGCGATAGGCAATCTCATTTTCCATCCGCACTTGCAGCCAGACCGAGGAGAAGCGAAACTGGAAAGCATAATCAATCACTTGTTGAATCAATCGTTTTGCCACACCTTTATTCCGAAAATCTGGATGAACCGCTACATTTGAAATAAAAAGGACCTGATTTTTATGATCCTGATATAGAGAAATATTTACATTTCCAATCAATCTTTCATTTTCTTTACATACAAAACCATCAATTGAAGGGGAGTAATTGAAAGAATCACTTAAGGATGCAACAAAAGGATGTTTCGCCCTTGCCAAATTTCTTAAATAATTCAAGTATTTTTTTCCATCAGGGTCCATCTGCTGCCCAAAACATATATCAAGCAATTCAGCCATCTGACCAAGATCTCTGGACTTATTTAACCTTTGAATGGAGAAATTAAGATCATCAATCATCTTATTTGATTTTACTCTTGAGTGTCATTGCGGTTTAAGTTGAATTGATTTTTCTTATATTGTTTTAAGAAATTTCATATACACTATTAATTAAAAGCAATTATTTTATTCAAATTGCTGATGTTATAATCTCAAAAAATTGGAACTAAATAAAGGTTTAAACCTATGATGCATTTTGATAAATTTAATGGGGAAGCAGAGCAGGTGGCAAAACGAGCAGCCGAACTCATCCAGCGTTTTGGCCACAACCAGATTGATACCGAACATATTCTATTGGCTCTGATTGAACCTTCTCAGGGAACTGTCTCTAAGATCCTTGAAGGATTAAAAATCAATGTGAATGATTTTGAACAAAAGCTTGAAAACCTTTTGCAAACCAGCTCAAGAGCCAGCATTTTCAGCGGAGGATCCGGTCAGATTTTCATTACCCCGCGGGTTAAACGAATACTAGAACTCGCTAATGAGGAATCAACCAAAATGGGGGTTCAATTCATTGGTGCTGAACATCTATTCCTGGCTATTCTATCCGAACAAAACACTCCCGCTGCACGCCTGTTACAGGAGTTCGGCCTCGACCATCAAAAGGCGATGGATTACGTGATGCAAGAGCATGGCGGTCAAAAATCCAGCGATTCACGTTCGGATGGACGTTTCCGCACCTTGGAGAAATATTCCCGTAATTTAACTAAACTTGCGGCTGAAAATAAACTGGATCCTGTCATTGGCAGAGATAATGAAATATTACGGGTTATTCAAATCCTTTCACGACGCACAAAGAATAACCCTGTACTGATTGGGGAAGCAGGAGTTGGAAAAACCGCTATTGTTGAGGGGTTGGCGCAAAAAATCGCCACAAATGATGTTCCTGAAATCCTCTCGGGGAAAAAAGTCATTTCCCTGGATCTGGGTGCAATGATTGCCGGATCAAAATTTCGTGGTGAATTTGAAGAACGTCTCAAAGCATCCATTGAAGAGGTACAAAAATCCGCTGGAGAAATTATCCTTTTTATTGATGAATTACATACCGTGGTGGGAGCCGGCGCAGCCCAAGGTGCTATGGATGCCTCCAACATGCTTAAACCTGCCCTGGCGCGTGGTGAATTACAGTGCATCGGGGCTACCACATTGGATGAATTCCATAAATATATAGAAAAGGATGCCGCACTCGAAAGGCGTTTTGCTCCTGTTTTCGTTGAAGAACCCAGCGTGGATGAAACCATTCAAATGCTCAAAGGTCTGCGTGACCGTTACGAAGCTCATCATAAAGTCAGTTTAACCGATGCAGCCCTGGAAGCAGCAGCACGGCTCTCTTCCCGATATGTGACCGACCGTTTCCTGCCCGATAAAGCCATTGACCTGATGGATGAAGCCGCAGCAAAATTACGGGTAGCGTTATATTCCATGCCCCCTGACCTAAAAAAATTGAAAATTGAAATAGAGCGATTGCGTGCTGAAGAAGAACAAGCGGGTACAGCCAGAGATTATGAAAGTGCAGCCCGCAAGAAAGCCGAACGTCTACGCCTGGAAACCGAGTTTAACCAGAAACGGGATAAATGGGAAGCCGAACATAAACTGGATGAAGTGGTGGAAGAAAACGACATTGCAGAAGTCGTATCACAGTGGACTGGCATCCCGGTCAGTCAAATGATGCAATCAGAGGCCGACCGATTATTAAAAATGGAAGAAAAATTGAGTGAACGAATCATCGGCCAGGAGGAAGCCATTCATGCTGTAGCAGATGCCATCCGCCGTTCACGCTCAGGACTAAAAGATCCTCGTCGCCCAATCGGATCCTTCATTTTTATAGGTCCTTCCGGAGTAGGTAAAACTGAACTGGCTAGAGCTCTGGCCAAATTTATGTTTGATGATGAAGAAGCTTTGGTCCGGTTGGACATGAGTGAATACCGTGAACAGCACACCGCTTCTCGCTTATTTGGTGCTCCACCTGGTTATGTGGGTTATGAGGAAGGCGGTCAATTGACTGAAGCAGTTCGTCGGCGCCCGTATCGGGTCATTCTTTTTGACGAAATAGAAAAAGCTCATCCTGAAGTGTGGAATTCCCTTCTGCAAATCCTGGATGATGGGCGCATGACAGACGGTCAAGGCCGAGTTGTGGACTTTCGGAATACGATCCTGATCATGACCAGTAATCTGGGTACTGAATTCATCAAGAAAGGTGGAACTTTGGGTTTTCTTCAAAGTGAAGGTACAGATGAAGACCGTGAATCTCACGAAAAAATTGAAAAAGCGCTCAAAGCAACTTTTCGTCCTGAATTCTTAAATCGCATTGACGAGGTGATCATTTTTTCACCACTCACGCGTAAGCAAATGGTTAAGATCGTGGATTTACAGATGAAGGAAGTGGAGGGGCGATTGCAGGATCATGATATTACTGTTGAATTGACAGATAAAGCGCGTGAGTGGTTGGCGAACGTAGGCTATGATGCCAATTTTGGAGCCAGACCTCTTAAACGAACCCTGCAAAAATATATTGAAAGTCCTCTTTCCACTAGTATTTTGGCAAATGAATTTAAGAATGGTGATAAGGTCTTGATAGATCTTGATGAAAAGAAAAAAGAAATCAAATTTAAAAAAGCATAATTAGATTTGATGGACAAAAAGCCGCTGTTTTCAGCGGCTTTTTTCTAATCGATAAGTATCTCTCTGTTTATTAAAATTACGTAATTCGATAACTTAAGCCTAAGAAACCCCTGGATACGAAATAGCAAATGTTTGACAGCCTCAAATGGCATGGATATACTATTAGTCATAACTGAAATAGATCTGGGAGTAAATTTTGAAAAAAGCACTTCTTACTGGAATCACAGGTCAGGATGGTTCATATCTTGCCGAGTTATTACTGAGTAAGAATTATGAAGTACATGGGATTATTCGCAGGGCAAGCACCTTTAACAGCCGGCGGATTGACCATATTTATCACGACCCGCATAATGGGAAAAAAGTTCATCTGCACCTCTATTATGGAGATATTTCTGTTGGCGAAACCCTTTTAAATATCATCTATAACATTCACCCCAATGAAATTTATCATTTGGCAGCCCAAAGCCATGTTCGGGTTAGTTTTGATATGCCTGAGTATACCGGCGATGTGACCGGACTTGGCACTACTCGAATTTTGGATGCCATTAGAAATGCGCATTCTGAAGCGCGTTTTTATCAGGCTTCTTCCAGTGAAATGTTTGGCGCTGCAAAACCGCCCCAAAATGAACTGACACCTTTTGAACCGCGCAGTCCATATGCCGCTGCCAAGGTGTACGCCTATTGGATCACCCGCAATTACCGGGAAGCATATAAGCTATTTGCCTGCAATGGCATTCTTTTCAATCATGAATCACCCAGGCGCGGTGAGACCTTCGTCACACGCAAAATCACTCGCGCAGTAGCAGCAATTAAAGCTGAGGAACAGCGTCATCTCTATTTGGGCAACCTGGATGCCAAACGCGACTGGGGATATGCCCCTGAATACGTGGAAGCGATGTGGATGATGTTACAGCAGGACACACCCAAGGATTATGTCATTGGAACTGGCGAATCTCACACAGTTCGCGAATTTCTGGAAGAAGCATTTACCTATGTTGGATTAAATTATCAAGAATACGTCCAAATTGATGAACGCTATTTCCGTCCCACTGAAGTGGATTATTTGTTGGCGGATCCTTCCAAAGCGAAGAAAGAACTAAAATGGGCGCCCAAGATAAAATTTCACGAATTAGTACGCATCATGGTGGATGCCGATTTGGAGTTAAAGGGGCTACCCTGCCCAGGAGAAGGAAAGAAAATTGTAGAAAAATTTTTCGGGGAATGGCATCGCTGGGAACATCAAGTAGTTAGTATGGAGCGCTAGTGGGGACAAGGAAACATGAGTCCGGAGAAAAATATTCAATTCTGCTCGTTTGTACCGCCAACCAATGCCGATCGCCAATGGCGGAAGTATTATTTAAAGAATTCCTAAAATCACAAGGTCAGACTGCAGCTAATTGGAGAGTTGAATCGGCTGGGGTACATGCTGCACAAAACTCTCCTGCAACAACTTATGCCCAAGAGGTCGTTGCCGAACTAGGTTTGGATCTAAGTCAGCATCAGTCTCAGGTGGTTACAAAAGACCTTGTAAAATCTTTTCAGCTCGTACTAACAATGGAAAAAAGGCACCGGCAATTGATCCTTCAGTTCTGCCCGGACATTTCCGATAGAGTCTTAATGCTAAGTCAGATTGTCGGAATCAAAAAAGATATCATTGATCCAGTCGGAATGTCGAAAAACGACTATCGTGATTTTCTGAAAGAAATTCAATCTTATTTTAAACAAGGGTGGAAAAACATTCTTCATCTGGCTAAAAAATAATCATTTTTTTTCACTCATTGATATATATTTCTTTATTCTAATAGAACTTTTGTGCTATAATATCAGGTAAAGAGGTATTATCAAAATGAAAGCGAAAAATCTGATAATTCCAGGCATCACTATTTCCATTCTTTTTCTTTACCTGTTTACCAGTTTAATTTCCAATCCACAAGTGGTATGGGCATCCAACGCTGATCCAAAGCTTGACCCGCCTCCGGTTACTGAGAATTCCAAATTAGGATTGAGTCCCAAATTCCCCAATTCCATCCAGCAATGGAAAGAGATCATCGAACGTAACGCCTTAAAATTCAACTTGGATGCGAATCTGATTGCTTCCGTAATTTTACAGGAAAGCGGAGGAGATCCACTTGCATATTCTTCCAGCGGGGCGGTTGGTTTAATGCAAGTAATGCCAAGGGATGGATTAGCGGCAGGTTTTATTTGTGACGGAAACCCCTGTTTCCGATTGCGCCCAAGCATGCAGGAATTGTATGATCCTCTTTTTAATATTGAGTATGGTTCAAAAATGCTTATGGGCTTAATTAATAAGTATGGGGATTGGCGTGAAGTCCTACACGTATATGGCCCGATGGATGTGGGTTACGAATATGCAGACCTTGTTTTGCTAATCCAAAATAATTATCAATAATGAGAATAATTTCAGAATAATCTCATCACTTTTTCCACGAGGTTGACAACAATCTGAATTTTGCTATATAATCTAGCCTACTTGCGGGCGTAGTTCAATTGGTAGAACGCTTCCTTGCCAAGGAAGAGGTTTACGGGTTCGAGACCCGTCGCCCGCTCAGAAAGAACCGACTCCAATTAGTCGGTTTTTTATTCCAGTCTTTATAGGTCTGTGTTTTAGACTTCGACTAATAATTTTCAAGATAAACCATAGTCAATTTGATTGACAAAGCTTCCCCCTGATTTTATAATCTTTATTATCCATGGCGACGTGGCCAAGCGGCAAGGCAAGGGTCTGCAAAACCCTGATCATGGGTTCAAATCCCATCGTCGCCTTTTTTATTTTAACGGTAAGGTTGAAATTCCAAATTTCTGCATCTTTGAATAGGGAGTTTCGATAATAAAAAATTGGATGAGGATTTGATTTTTCTCATTACTTACCCTTAATTGCTTGTTGCGCCAACCAATTTACACGTTCGTTATAAACATTTCCGGCATGACCCTTTAGCCAATGCCATTCAATAGAATGTTTTTTTGAAAGTACTTGAAGACTTTGCCACAACTCAATGTTTGCCAATTTTCCCCCTTTGCGCTTCCAACCGCGTTCTATCCAATTAGACATCCATTCTTCGATTCCCAATTGTAAATATTTTGAATCCGTATAGAGGTTTACTTTGAATGCGACCTCAAGTACTTTCAATGCCTGAATTGCAGCCATTAATTCCATGCGATTATTTGTCGTTGAACTTTCGGATCCTTTTATCTCTTTTTTAGTTTTTTGAAATATTAGAATTGCTGCCCATCCCCCTGACCCGGGATTTGGATCACAAGCTCCATCTGTATAAATAGTTACTTCTGGCAAGTTTTCATTCATTATTTATTTTTGATAAATTTCTTTTATGAGTTTATCTACCTCACTCAGAATAACAGGAATATCTCCGGACTTCACATTACTTTGCGTAAGCTGCCAGGCAGAATCTTGAAGAATCCTTCCCACATTTATCCACGAACTAAATAATGGTGTAGATTTTGTTAATGGTAAATATTGAAGAGCAGTATCCCAGGCTGGATTTAGATGGCGGAATGAAACCATTTTTTTCAGGGTTGAGGAAGTTAAATAATATGTACTTGTTACATTTATTAATTTAACCTGAATTTCGGATTTTTGCATCCAACGTATAAAAAGCCAGGCAGCCAGATCTTTTTCTGGAGTGGATTTAAGTACTCCATATGAAAAACCGTCAGTCAAGACTATGTCATTTCCCTGTGTTGATGGATAAGAAATGATAATCCAGTGATCTTTCGTAGGATTTTTTTTCTGTATTAGCAAATCTTGCAAAGTGCCACTATAAAATAATGCTTTTCGTGATGCGAAATATCGATAAGGATCCGAATCTTTTCCAATCCATGCGCAACCTAATTTAACAATTTGTTGAAGAAAAGTAAAAGCGTCAACATTGGGTTGGTTTTCAAAGTTATACTGATCGTCTTCATTTTTTGGTAATTCCCCACCATTGAAAGTTTTCATCCAGCTTAATACGGTTAGAGGGTCTGAATTATAGATCCATCCACCAGTACCATTATTATCTGGATCATCATCAAAAGAGTTCTCACGGGCTGCAGCGCAGGATTGATTGAGAAAACCATCCGGGGTGGCTGGCGGTGATTCAAATCCCAGTTCTTTTGCCCAAGATTGATTATAAAAAAGCACATGCGCATCCCTCTGTGCAGGCATACCATATCTGGCACTATTAATAGTATCCTGTTGCCAAAAAGTAAGAGGATAGGATAATTTTTCTTCCTCAGTCAAACCCCACTGGGGGTGATTAACATAAGCAGACAGGTCTACTATTTCATTTCCATTAATGAAAAGATTTCTTAAAAAATTAATGGGTGCAGCGATGACATCAGGATTTTGATGATTCTGCAGGGCATTGAGAACCTTATCAGATAAATAATCTTCATTTCCATAAGAGAATGCATTAACCTGAAAATTCCAGATATTGGAAGAATTAAAATCTTTTATTAAAGAATCAATTACTGAAGATGCTTCACCTGACCAAGGATGCCAGAATTCAATCGTGATTCTGTTGCTGAATTTTTCAATGTCAGGGATTTCTATCTTTTGTTGAGAGAGTGGAGTTGGGGTTTCGGGGATTCTGGTGAGGGTAGGCAATATTTTTGTTGAGGTTGGGAGAATAGTCACAGGCTGAATGGGACTGCAGGAACCAACTGTCAAGAAAATCGCTAATAATATAATCATTGCGAAATAATGGACCAAATTTTTCACCATTAAGGATAATCTTACCAAAGTTTATTTGTCTTTATTCATCACATTCAAATATTTATTGACAGAGAAGGTCTAAATCGCTATAATTCTAGTAATTGAATAACAAAAGCAGGAGGAGTAATCGGTTGGATTTATGACAGAAAAGGATGTCAATGACTGAAAGCATCCAAATGAATTCCACCGATGAAGTCGCCCGCATAGTTGCCGAAGAAATCTCTTTGAAAGTAGACCGGCACGGGTAAGCCCGTTATCGCGAAACCAGGAAGATAGTCCTGGATTGAGTGTGCCGGGAAATAATCCTGGCAAATAAAGGTGGTACCGCGGAAGCTGAACCTTTCGTCCTTTGGATGAAAGGTTTCATTTTTTATAGGAGAGAAAATGGACAATTTTAAATTACCCAAATCATATGACTATAAAAACACTGAGGGGCGCATCTATGATTGGTGGGAGAAAAACGGTTATTTCCAACCCACCAATGACCCACGTAAAAAGGGGTTCGATCCCAGCCGAAAACCGTTTGTTATTTCCATCCCTCCCCCCAATGTGACCGGTGAATTACATTTGGGTCATGCCATGTTTATCGCCATGGAAGACTTGATGATTCGATATCATCGCATGAAAGGAATACCAACACTTTGGGTGCCGGGTACTGACCATGCTGGTATTGCCACCCAATTGCAGGTAGAAAAAGCTTTAGAAAAAGAGGGATTAAAACGGGAAGACCTTGGCCGGGAGATATTTGAAAAAAGGGTGGGGGAATGGAAAGAAAAATATGGGGGGAAAATCACTCACCAAATCCGCCGGCTTGGGGCTTCCTGTGATTGGACCCGCGAACGATTCACATTGGACGAAGGGTTATCCCGTGCTGTGAGAGAAGCCTTTGTGCGCTTGTATGAAAAAGGTTTAATATATCGCGGTATTCGGCTTGTCAATTGGTCTCCTCTCTTAAAAACTGCTGTCTCGGATTTGGAAGTGGATTATTCCCAAGAACCGGGTAAATTATTCTATTTCAAATATGTTTTAGCGGATAATCCCAAGGAATTTATCCCAGTTGCAACAACCCGCCCCGAGACTATCCTGGGGGATACAGCCGTTGGTGTCCACCCCCTGGATGATCGTTATAAAAAGTTCGTAGGTAAAAAAGTTCTTGTTCCGATACTCAACCGACAGATACCCGTTATAGCTGACGACTATGTGGATCGGGAGTTTGGCACAGGCGCTCTTAAAATCACGCCCGCCCACGATGCCAATGATTATGCCCTTGCGCAGAGGCATCAACTTGAAATGATCAATATACTCAATAAAGATGTAACCATGAATGAAAATGCCGGTCCCTATCAGGGGCTGGATCGTTTTGTGTGCCGGAAGAGAATTTGGGAAGATATGAATTCACTAGGATTAGTGATCAAGGAAGAACCTTACACCCTAAATATTCCCCGTTCTCAGCGTGGTGGTGAAATCATTGAGCCTTTAATCAGCACCCAATGGTTTGTGAAAATTCAACCCTTGGCAGATGCAGCCATTAAAGCAGTTCGTAATGGCGAGGTAAAAATTGTCCCGGAACATTTTACCAAGGTGTTTTTCAACTGGTTGGAAAACATTCAGGATTGGTGTATCAGCCGCCAGCTGTGGTGGGGTCACCGCATTCCGGTGTGGTATTGTGATGAGTGTGAAAAAATGACCATAACGCGTACAGATCCAAAGGTTTGCGAACACTGCCGGAGCAAAAAGATTCATCAAGATGAAGATGTTTTAGATACCTGGTTTTCCTCTGGATTATGGCCTTTTTCAACCCTCGGTTGGCCGGAAAAAACGCCCGATTACCAATATTTCTATCCCACTTCTGTTCTTGAAACCGGTTATGATATTTTGTTTTTCTGGGTAGCGCGAATGATCATGGATGGTCTTGAATTTACAGGTAAAGCTCCATTTCAAACTGTCTATTTACACGGTTTGATTCGAGATGAAAATGGACAAAAGATGAGCAAGACCAAAGGTAATGTCATCGATCCTTTGATTGTGATGGATGAAATGGGAACTGACGCCTTACGATTCACTCTATTGGTAGGGTCCACACCTGGCAATGACATGAATTTGAGTGTCAAAAAAGTGCAGGCCAATCGCAATTTCGCCAATAAAATTTGGAATGCCGGACGTTTTATCATCAGTGCCTTAGAAAAAGCTCCCGAATCAACATCCATTGAACTCTCACCAACTCTTGCCGATCAGTGGATTACTGCGCGTTCTAACCAACTCATTAGAGATGTGGAACGGCTTTTCACGACCCACCAATATGGAGAAGCCGGCCGACAGATTTACGATTTTTTCTGGAGTGAATTTGCTGATTGGTATATCGAAACAGCCAAAGTTCAGATTTTAGAAACTGAGAGCCGTGCTTTCTTTACAGCTCGTGTGCTTGTTACAATCCTTGATCGATGTCTGAGATTATTGCATCCCTTCACCCCATTTGTAACTGAGGAAATTTGGTCCTATTTGAAAAAAGCCTGTGTAGAACTCGCCATAAAACCAGAATCCGGAAATGATTGGGAAACAGGATTGATAAATGCCCAATGGCCAAAAACCATTCAAAAAGAAGAATGGGAAACTAAAGCGATCGGCCTGTTCACTAATTTAATCTTAGAACCCGTCAGGGCTTTGCGTAATATAAGATTAGAGAATGATCTCACACCTTCGGATAAACCCAATGCTTTCATAATATTTGAAAACAACATAAATGAGCTCAAAAACCTCAATCCAGTTATTTGTGCGCTGGCACACCTGGATCGATTATCCATTCAGGAGACCCAAATGAATCCTGAAAAGATGCAACAATTCCCAAGTACAACCTTAAGTTCCTCGGGGATGGTGGTTTTTCTGCAATTGGAAGGCCTGGCGAATATTGAAGATAAACTCAATAATTTGAAAAAAGAGTTGACGTCAATTGAATCACAGATTAATCGTATAGAAATATTGTTGAGCTCGGAATTTGCATTAAAGGCACCCGTAGAAATTGTTGAAAAAGAAAAACAGAAATTAGCTGTCTTTAACGAAACTGCTGATAAAATTAAGGAACAGCTTAATAATATTTAAATTGCCCTACATCAAATATATTCTAAAAATATTTCGTATCAGGATTCAAAAAATCAAAAAGCCGATGGTATCAATCGGCTTTTTATTAATGAATGTAAACTGTATCTAATAGCTGACTGCTCTAGGAAGTCTCTTGGCTTGTGAAATCCAGCCAGCCACCTGTTTTTCCGTTGGCAGGCGGCGCACAACTTTTCTCTTGGTGTTGGCTTCCGCCATTTTTACCGTTAGATTTTTGGCATCCCGCTTGGATAATTCCACTACAGTGTCGACACCGGCATTTTCCAATAAATCAGAATATTCCGAACCAACCCCTTTGATCCGATAAAGGTCCGCGCGATTTACCCATTCTAAAATTTCTTTGTGCCCTAAACCTGTTTCCTTGGCAATCTCTTCACGTCCTTTAGGGGTTGCGCCACGCTTTAAAAGTGTTTCTACTGATCGAATCCCCGCGGCGCTCAATTTTTTTGCAAATACAGATCCAATTCCTTCAATATCAATAATTTTGGTCATGACTGCCTCCTTTGGCTTATTGATTTTTTAACCTTAATAAAAAACATTGTAGCATAAAAATATTTCTAATTGCAAGAACTATGTTAGGTAATTCGGGGTTCCAAAAATATCAACGACCTCTCCAATATAAAAACGGTGATAATCGCGATTCAAATATTTGCCAAAGATGCGGTCGTCCAAAAAGTGAGCCGGATTAATATCATTCCAATAAATTTTCTTGCATTCAATCACCAATTCGGCCTCTAAAAAGCTGGGCGCTCTTACTTGTTGTGATGCGATGGCTGTGATATCTGAAGAATGAAGCTTATCTAACTCTTTTCCGGAGTGGCTGCCAAACTCATTTAACAAATCACGATACTTTTCCGGAAAAGCGTTTAGTGTAAATGTATCAAATCTTTCCATGAATTGGAATGTGTATCGGGAAAAACGAACTGCTACGAGCGCAATAGGCAAACTCCACATTGTACCCAATCCTCCCCAGGAAATAGTCATAACATTAAAATCCTTCTTTTCAAAATCTCCACAGCTCAACAGAAACCACTGCATATTAAAAATTGAATGTGACCTGGCAGTAAATTTCTCAATGGGGATTTGAATCCTTGGCTCCGTTTTCGGTTCTTCCGAATTAGTAATTATTTTTTCATTGATCACGGCTTCTAGATTGATGGGTCCATAAACATGAGGGAATAACTCCTGACCGCCCTCCAGGTTTTCAAATTTCAACTCGGCTTTTAGTAAATCTGGATTAATTTCCACTAAAACCAGGTCTGTTTGCCCTTTAAACCATTGTTTTAAGACCTCATCGATCTGAACCGCAGTGCAGCAATGAATAAACCCCTGCGTTTTTAATGATTCGCTTTGATAAATAAGTTGTGAGGGTTTTACCCAATCCTCATTTTTTACGATGTGAAATATGTTCATATTTGAACTTTCGACCAATTATGATAATTTTATGGTTACAGCCACTCTTTCCTTAGCAGCTTGGATTAAATCCTTCTGAATGGGGAACCCGGTTGCATCCAAACCGACATTTAGGAATTGGGCATATTTCGGATTTTGCTTGCAAATCAGATCCAACTCTTTCGTGACTTTTGCTTGCTCATCCATCAGGACTGCCCAACCATTTCGCTTCTTCCCTTTGAGCAAGACTTCCACTGACGCGCCACCTCTTAAGTTACGCCACCAATTCCGGTGACGAAAGCTAATCACATGTATCGTTTTCGCTTCTTGTAAATAATTCACCGGTACCGTATTTGTTTTACCAGATTTACGACCCATATAGGTAATCAAAATTACACCTTTATCCACAAGATTATGCAACGGTGAACGAGCTAATATCTTTACAAAAGGATTGGCAAAAGAATTCATAAAATTTATTGTAGGCATTTTTCCTTTCTTTTATTATGGTTCTATGGATTGATCATTCCTTACCTTTAATATTCCCCTGAATGACCACACCCATGATAAATAAAGCTACTAATAAAACCAATGGAAAAGGTTGTGGTAGAGTGAGGTGGTTGGTAATCACACTCGCTCCAATGGCTGAGGAAAGGAGAATGAGTGCCAAATCAAACATTGTGCTAGACAATACTGCTCCAATAATTCCTCCAATAATTACAGCCAACCAGAGATATGTTCCCAAATTTATCGAAAGCGCCGGAACCAGCAAAGAAACCAAATACCCCCCGGCAATGAAACCCGCCAGACTAATGGCAATTTTCTGAACCATAATCGCCAGAACCGCTCCCAGCCCACCGATGATCAGGGCAACCAGCAATATAATAGTTTGGGATTGTCCAGGTAATAATTGCTGGGCAATACTCATTCCAAATAAAAAACCAATGGCGGCAGCAAACAACCAGAATAACTTCCTCCCCATGATTAATAAAGCAACGCCTGCGACAAAATAAAATATGCTCATTTCACCCTCCAAATAATGATCCTATAGGAATATCATATTTTATATCACTGATTAAATTAATAAGGAGATGATCCCTCATCTCCTTGGGAAAAATTATATTCCGCTCAGCGTTTGATAGCAATCGCTTTGATCAAGATCAAAATACCTATTCCAATTAATGCCACTGGAATAACAGGAAGACCAAACCTTGATATTCCGAAGCCGTTTAAACCAATGATCAACTCAAAGAAAATAAATCCTACCGCAAAGATTCCTAAGCCAACTTTTACCATTTGCAAACCGGTTTTGACCAGTGATTCTTGTTTCTTAATATTGCCATAGATAATCTGCCCGATGCCAATGGAAGTGGGAGCGATCAACGCCCAGGCATATGCCCAGCTTGACCAGGTATTCGTCAATTGCTGTACAAAAAGGAGTAAACCGACACTGGTCAGGATTGAACCGGTAACAGCAAGGGCGTCTCCGCCAGCACGCTCCATATTCAATGCAGAAATGAAAACAAAAACACCCGGGATGATGATGGCGAACGGCCATAAATAATCTGCCAGGGGAATCTCTAAGAATTGGCTGAGGATCCAAACAGCGCCTATTACAAGCAGTGTAGCCCCAAATAATATTGAGCCACGATCCACGGAACTGCGCGGTTTACTTTCTGGGGGATTTATGTCAGATTTTGGTGCTTCAACCACCGGTTCAGTCCTTTCTGTCAAATCCTGCTTGACCGGTTCAACCACACCAGCTTTTTTAGTTATTAACTTTTTTACTTCTGATTTAACCTTGGAATCAATTTCTGTTTTTACCACTTTTTTTGCTGCCATATTAACCTCACTAAGAATAACAATTTCTTATTAAGAATACGCAGAGCGATTAATTAAGTTGCTTTAGGAAAGGATTATCCATAAATCATTTCCTCTCCCTCCGAAGCCGGCGAATTTCCAAAATCTCCACTAGCCCATACCAAATGAGAATAGTGGCAGCTCCTTCATCCAGATTTCCAATAAAAGGGATGTTATCTGGAATCAATTCAAAAACCCCCATTCCGGGGTTTAATAGATAAATAAACCCTGCCAGCGCCATTAATAAGATAATCCAGGAAGGCCAACCTCTCAGAGAAAGAGGTTTGGTCAGAAAATTATATTTGGGTTGAGAATTTTCCTCTGTTTCTGATTTCATTTTTGGTGTCCTGTTGAATGGTGATTATTCATTGAGCAATCTTCATCAAAGTATTCAAATTCGATGGTAGTATGGGCCAGGTCATACCTCGGGATCAGTTCATGAATAAGGCATTTGATTTCACGAATCTCCTCGCGTTTTGCACCGGTTTCCAGAACGATGTGGGTAGTAAGGACATTATGTTCACCATCTAATGACCAGATATGCGTGTGGTGAACATCCTTCACCTTGCTCATCTTCCTGATTTCACTTTCCAAATCAGTTATTTTTATTTTCTCAGGCACTGCCTGTAGAAATAGAGAAAATGTTTTTCGAAAATTTTTAACTACATTGAAAATCACAAATGCTGTGATTAATATGGAAAAAATGGGGTCAAGAATATGAATATCGGCAAAAAGCAGGATGAAACTCATCAACAGCACTGCTCCCCAGCCCAGAACATCATCCAGGAGGTGCCAGGCGATCATACGAGCATTCATATTTTTGTCTTTTCGAATTCTTAGGACAGCCGCTCCATTAACTACAATTCCTACAATTGCAAAGAGAACCATTCCCTGTGCATTGGAATGCTCGGGTGTTAGCAATCTCGGGACTGTTTCCAGGAGAATAAAAATGGACCCGGTGAGTAAAACAACTGCTGAAATAACAGCACCCAGCAGGGAAAAACGTTTGTACCCGTAAGAATATTTTTGATCCTTCCCCTTTTGCGAAAAGCGCTCCAAATACCAGGAAATTCCCAGTGTGATGCTATCCCCTAAGTCATGCAAGGCACCGGCCAGAATGGCGATACTATTGGTCCACAATCCGCCAATTATTTCAAAAATTGCAAAACATAAATTGAGGAAGAAGGCCAGACGGATATTTCCAATCAGGTTGTGTGAATGATTGTGAGTAGACATTGATATCCAATAATTAAAGTGAGTACTTTATTTTACTCTGCAAAACTCTGGTTTAATTAATGAAAGATCTAACAGATCAGGAGTAGACCATGCAAAAAATTGGTTACATTGGCCTGGGTTTAATGGGCAAATCCATGGCACGCAACATTTTAAAATCTGGATTCCCGCTAGTGGTGCATAATCGCAGCTGTGCAGCTGTGGATGAATTGGTTAAGGAAGGAGCCCAGTCCGCTTCATCGCCATGTGAAGTGGCATCCCAGGTTGATGTGGTTTTCACCAACCTGCCTGATTCATCAGATGTGGAGCAGGTAGTACTGGGTGTGCATGGAATAATCGAGGGTGCACTTGCAGGTTTAATTTTTGTGGATAATTCCACCATCAAACCTGCCACGTCACGGAAAATTGCTGCAGTTCTGGATAAGAAAGGGGTAATGAGCCTGGATGCACCGGTCAGCGGGGGAGACATTGGCGCAAAAGAAGGGACACTATTAATCATGGTTGGTGGACCGACGGATGCATTGGAAAA
>Ga0315274_10002546_pt1 | contig 27423 bp, 31 predicted proteins | sample YL17G02_20_MG_FD_203700 | JGI IMG/M metagenome (GOLD analysis project Ga0315274, IMG submission 203700) | Sediment microbial communities from Yellowstone Lake, YNP, Wyoming, USA - YL17G02_20 | ecosystem: Environmental > Aquatic > Freshwater > Lake > Sediment | place: USA: Wyoming | collected...
CTCCAAACCCGCGAGTCGGTTTAACTCCTCGTCCTCCACGATGACGATGTTGCTCTCCGTCACGAGGCTGAACCGGGTGTCCGCGGTCTGCCTCCCGAGTGTTTGGCAGGTCTTATAGTAGAACTCTGAGAGGTTTACCCCGGTGATTTGCCCAGAGACTTCCCCATCGCCGATCTTTTTAAAATAAGGGAAGACACGGGCGTCCCTCAGGAAGAATAGGGTGAGGATGCCTGCGTCGAGGACTAGGTCATTCTTCACGGGCTTCCCGCCTGTGCTCCTCTTCTAGTTCACGTATGGCCTGTTTCAACTCCTCGGCGTGTGCCTCATCCACGCCATAGTAGTCGATGAGGTTTTTCCTAGGAACCATCAAGACGCCTATATCTTGTTCGATGAAGGCAACCTTGCCTCCTTCCTTGAAGCCGTATTTTCGCTTAATGTTGGCAGGTATCGTGATCATACTCTTGCTGGTTATGGTTCCAGTCACCATCGTCTCATACCATGTATTCTTGGGAAAACCATGTATTTATTCATTTACATGGTTTTTACGGCGACGCATGGTATGTAGCCGTGATGTAAAAATTAGAACTGCTTGAGCGGCGGCTTGAGGTCGAGTGGGATCGGCGGCTTGTACTTCCTGCCTGCGAGCCTCTCCTTGAACTCGGCCTTCGTCGCCTTGAGGAGCTTCGGCTTCGTCATAAGGTCGAGGCCGGCGCCGGCCATCGTCTTCGTGGCGAAGATGAGGCTCTTGTGGCCTATGCTCATTCCGCCCTGGGCGGTGAACTGCCAGCTGTGGCCGGGGGTTCCGAGGATGCAGGTCGTAGTGCTGAACTCGTTCGTCGGCGTCACCCAGCTCACGTCGCTGACGTCCGTGCTGCCGGCGCCGACCTTGCCGGCGCGGTAGTCGTCGAGGACGCGGTCGTCGAAGAGCTCGCCCACCAGCTTCTCCCAGCCGGGGCGCTCCGACTTGCGGAGCCCCTCCTTCTTCTGGGCGGGGTCGATGCTCTTGTTCATCTCCTTGGCGAACTTTAGCTCCGCCTCGTCGTGGGTGGGGGCGCCTATCTCCCTCATGTTGGCGACTATGAGGTCGGCTAGGGCCTTGTTGGGGAGCTCGTTGTAGCAGCCGGTTAGGAACTCTATCTTGTGTGTTGTGCGCGCCATCTTGTCTGCGCCGTCGGCGATCTGGAGGACCCAGTCGTAGATGGGCTCCATCTGCTCCCTCTCGGGGGCGCGTACGTAGTACCAGACGCGTGCGTATGCGGGGACGACGTTCGGCTGCCCGCCGCCCACCTCTGTGACGTAGTGGACGCGCGCCTTCTCGATTATGTGCTCGCGCATGAAGTTGACGCCGTTGCTCATCAACTCCACGCCGTCGAGGGCGCTGATGCCGTTCTCGGGGTCGCCGGCGGAGTGGGCGGTGCGCCCGTAGAAGTGGACCTTGAAGCTGTTCATGGAGTTGCTGCTGCCGGTGCCTGCGGTGTTGCTGCTGCCGGGGTGGTGGCTGAGGCAGGCGTCGACGCCCTTGAAGAGGTCGTGGCGGACGAGCCAGACCTTGCCGACGAGGGTCTCCTCTGCGGGGCACCCGTACATCTTGACGGTGCCCCTGATCTTCTTCTCCTCCATCGCGTTCTTCATGGCGACGGCGGCGGCGAGGGCGGTCGTGCCGTGGATGTTGTGACCGCAGCCGTGCCCCGGCGCCCCCTCCTTCATGGGCTCCTTGTAGGGGACTGCCTTCTGGCTGAGGCCCGCGAGGGCGTCCAGCTCACCCATCAGTCCGATGGTGGGGCCGTCGCCGTTGCTCCAAGTCGCCACGAAGGCCGTCGGCATATCGGCGACGCCCCTCTCCAGCTTGAAGCCCTGCTTCTCTATCCAGTCGGCGAATAGCTTGCTCGTCTTCGCCTCCTGCAGGCCGACCTCGGCGTACTCCCACGCCTTGTCGCTGATCTTCGTGATCTCCTTCTCGTTCTCCTCGATCCAGTTTAGGGCTGCTTTCTTGACCAATATAATCGGGGAATACTAACCCTAACAGGGTATAAAACCAGCGACTAGGGGCGGGGGGTCGGGAAGCGCTTCTTGACTGCTTCGTCGAGGAATACGCCGAGGAGGATGGTGATGGCGCCCCCGGCGACGTTGAAGGCGGCGATTAGGGGGAGCATCCCGAGGGCGACCACCTCGGGGATGCCGTAGAAGTTGGGGAGGACGACCATGTTGGCGAGGCTCATCGCCGCCACCCGGAAGACTATGCCGAGGACAAGCCCCGACCCCTTCCGTATCCTGGGCGCGAACCTACCCGTCAGCCTGAGCCCCAGCGCCAACCCGAGGACCGTCGAGAACTCCGCCGCGAACTTCATCGAGGCCCCGACCACGTCACCGCTCCGGGCGAGTATGGCGACGAAGGCGACGAGGCTCGTCGTCAACGCCGAGGGGAGCCCGTACATGAGGAGGCTCAGGGCGATTGGGATGCCGGTGAAGTCAAACTTGAGCGTCGGCATCCAGGGGAAGGGTATCTTGAGGCCGCTGAACTTGAGGGCGTAGTCGAGGACGATGACCAAAGCGGCGAGGAGCGCCGTGCCCGTGATCCTAGAAGACCTGCTGCCTGCCAAAAAACCTCAACCCATATATAAAACCCGACGAGGTAATAAAACTAACAGCCTCCACACGCGCCTAAAAATAAATTTTTTCCGTTATCGTGTGTAGCACCCCATAAGGGCAGCGCCTCCTGCCCAACACGCTTTTAAACGCCGCCAGAACAATCCCCACAGGCGAAGAGAGTGACCCACCTCCAATATCCACCGGCGGAGTCGAAGACCTCCGCAGACTCCTTCTAAGGACCCTAAACGATAACCAACTCCTGATACTCAGCAGAGTAGCAGCGAACAACCGCCCCCTCACGGGCCTCCTCATCAACCTCTCCCAGGAGACGGGCGTCCCCCTCTCGACCCTGAAGCTGAACGCCCGCATCCTCCGCGAACTCCACCTCATCAGCTACGGCTCAGTCGGGGAGAGGAGGCACGCCGAGGTCGAGCCCGTCGGCGCACTCGTGCTCAGGCTCATGGAGGCAAACGAGAGGGCGAAGATCAGGCTCTACGACTAGCCGACGAGCCCCCGCACCCACCTTTTAGCGCACCGTAAACCCTCACTCATTTAAGCCTGTGAAGCCACTACAGATCATTCTCGGCGGGTGAGAGCATGGGCGAAATAAAGATCCTTCTGGGCTTCGAGGTCGGCACCGGCAAAGAGGTACACATGAGCCTCCACCACACCGTCATAACGGGGATGACACAGCTATCCGGGAAAACCACGACCCTGGAGGCCATCATCAGCCGCGCCAACAGGCGCACCATCGCCTTCAAGACCAAGCGCGGCGAATCCGGCTTCAACAACTACCGCGAGATCCCGCCCTTCTTCGAGGAGCGCGCCGACTGGCAGTACGTCTCCACCCTCCTCGAAGCCGTGATGCGGGAGAAGATGAAGTTCGAGCGCCCCTGGATCATGAAGGCCACGCAGGGCACGAAGACCCTCAGAGAGGTCCTCGAAAACGTCCAGATGCTCCGCTCCGAGGCCACAAAGCAACTTCCCGAGAACGTCTACACCGCCCTAGAAGAGTACCTGAAGATCGTCGTTCCCCAGATAGAGAAGTTCAGGTTCAGCAAGACGCTCCAGATCATAGACGGCATCAACGTGATGGACCTCACCGAGATGACGCTGGAACTCCAGGGACTCGTCATCCAGAGCACCATGGAGTACGTGCTCACTAACCTGCACGAGACGATCCTCATCGTCCCCGAGGCGTGGGAGCACATCCCACAGGGCAGGAACACGCCGGTGAAGCTCTACGCGGAGACCTTCATCAGGAAGGGCGCAGCCATCGGCAACTACCTCTTCATCGACAGCCAGGACATAGCGGGGATAGACAAGATGCCCCTACGCCAGTGCAACAACTGGATACTCGGCAGGCAACGCGAGGGACACGAGGTGGAGAGGGTCCGGGAGCAGATCGGGAGAACCAAGATCGACGCCGAGGAGATCAGGTCACTGCCCCTCGGCCACTTCATAGCCATCCTAGGCGACGACATCAAGAAGGTCTACGTCCTCCCCGCGGGCGTCCCATCGAAGATAGGGCGCCGCGTGGCCATGGGAGAGATGACCGTCAGCGACGCGGGCAAGTACATGAACAACCCCTCCGGGGAAGAGGAGACCCCCGAGACACAGACCGGCATACGCAGGTTCCTACCAGCCCCCACCTCTGACCGCGCCATACGCCGCATAGAGGAGCTCGACATGAAGCTCGCCCGCAGGGACAGCGAGATATCCCTGCTGCGCTCCGAGGTCGACGGCCTCAGGACGGAACTCATCACGAGCACGGCGAAGCTCGAGCAGCTCATCAGGCAGCAGGAGACGGCGGAGCAGAGGGCGGCGAAGAACCAGGTCCCCGCCGTCCGCCCCGGCTTCACCGTCGACGACCTCAACCAACTCATCGACCAGCGCATGCACCAGATAATACAGTACGACAAGCCCACCGTCTTCACGCAGGTGGACGTCTCGGGGCGCTTCAAGGAGGTCATAAAGGAGCGCTTCGTCAGGGAGATCGGATTGAGGATAAGGAGCCTCCCCCTGCAGGTGGCCCACGCCGCCATGGTCATTTATGAGAAGAAGGCGGTGAAGCGCGGCGAACTCTACAGCTTCCTGCACGGCGGCAACGGCAGGATAACCGACGACTTCTACGCCGAGCTGCAGACGCTCGAGGAGACGAGGCTCGTGGTCTACAGCAAGGAGACGGGGATCATCCACTGGGCCCTCGGGGAGTACCTGAAGAGGGAGCTCGGTGGCATGTACGACGAGGCCACGGTGAAGCAGGCCGAGGACTATCTGGCGAGCCTGCTTCTTCCCCCTAGCTGACCCTGTGGTCGTAGTCCATGTCGGGGGTGACGACGGGGCGGGTGACGAGGGCTCCGCCCTCGATGCTCCACTCGCGTAGTCCCGCGTACTCTATCCGGTTCTCCTCTAGGAGTGCGCGTGCCTTCGCCCCCTCACCGGCGGGGACGTAGACGAAGAGCTTCTTGTACTTCTCCCCCCTGCCCGTCTTCTCGGAGAGGAGCCTCCACTTCGCGGCGAGGCTGGGCTTGACCTCCATCTCGACCTCCCCGATCTCCCGGATGGCGCCGTCGGGGTTGAGGACGACGACGCTGGGGTAGACCTCGCCGCGTGGTCCCTCGACGGCGTACGTCTTCTCCTTGCGGGTGTTGACGAGGGTCTTCCGGTCCTCGTCCCATGTGGTCTGATCGATGAAGGGGAATCGGGTGGCGGCTATGATCCGGGCTATCCTGTCCCTGAGGACATCCTTGGGCGGGAGCATGGGGGATAATGGGTCGGCGCGCTTATGATTTCTGCGCCGCGTGCTCCCGGGCGTAGTCATCCATCGCCTTCTGGACGCGCCGCTCTATCTCAGCCTCGACGGCGACTCGGTCGACCTTCCCCATGTTCGTGAGGGGGAGGCTCTCGACGACGTCGATCCTCCCCGGGACCTGGTGGGGCTGGAGCTTGCTTCTGCAGAGTTCTATGAGCCTCGCCTCGACGCCTTCCGGGTTCGCGCTCTTCTTGAGGACGACAAGGGCTTGGATGTCGGTGTTGCACCTGAGGGGGTCGGGTGCGCCGACGGCGACCGCCACCTCGACCTCGGGGCTGCTGAGGAGTACATCCTCGACCTCGGTGGGCCAGACGGTGTGCCCGGCTGCGACTATGCGGTCCCTCTTCCGCCCCACGATGTAGAGCCACCCCGCCTCGTCGACCCTGGCGACGTCGCCGGTGTGGAGCCAGCCGTCCACGAGGACCCTTGCGGTCTCCTCAGGAGCCTTCCAGTAGCCCTTCATAATCTGGGGGCCGCGTACGAGCAGCTCGCCCTCCTTACCCACGGGGACCTCGACCTCGCCCACCTGGGTGTCTACGACCTTCACCTCTGTGTCGGGGTAGGCCATGCCGGGGCTGAGGTAGTTGTGTTCCCCCTCGATGGGTGTGGCGTGTGTGGCGGGGCCCGCCTCGGTGAGGCCGTAGCCCTGGTAGAACTTGGCGCCCGTTATCTCCTCGAACCTCTTCATCTGCTCGGGGGCGATGGCTGCGCCGCCGCTTGAGGCGGTTGTTACGCTACTAAGGTCGTAGCCGCTCAGCTTGGGATGGGTGAGTATCTCCGCCACGAAGCGGGGGATGAGGGGCATGTGTGTGACGCGGTGCCTCTGGACGGCCTCAAGGATCGCCTCCGCCTTGGGGTCGGGTACGAGCACGAGTGTGCATCCGAAGCTCACCGCCTCGTTTAGGATGTTGAGCCCGTAGCTGTGGAAGAACGGGACGGCGCAGAGTATGAGTGGCCACCCGGCGGGCTGGGGTTTGGCGCTGTACCCCCAGCCCCTGAGCCAGTAGTAGCTCTGCAGGGCGTTGGCGGTGAGGGTGTAGTGGGTGAGCATCACACCCTTCGGCTGCCCCGTGGTCCCCGAGGTGTAGAGGATGGCGGCGAGGTCCTCCCTCGCGTCGACGGCGACGGGCTGGACCACCCTCCCCGCGGTCAACTCATCGAACTTTAAAGCCCCGGTGGGGACGGTCCCCCTGTAGGCGAGGCCGCTTAGGAACCTGAGGTGGGCGGGCGCGTACTCCGCCGCCTCAACGACGACCACCCTCCCAGTATAGCCAGCGGGAAGTTTCTCAAGGAGCCTATCGAGGATCACTAGCGCCATACACTCGGTCTCGGCTAGCTCCCTCCCGATCTCCTCGACGGGATTGAGGGGGTTTATCGCAACCACGACGCCGCCCGCGGCGAGGACGCCGTTGAAGGCCATGATGAACTGGGGCGTGTTGGCGAGGAGCAGGCCGACGCGGTCCCCCTTCTCCAAACCGAGGCGCCCAAGGTGCCCAGCGAAGCGCAGGGCCTTCCCCCAGAGTTCCGAGTAGGTGACGCCGTTGCCGAGGTAGAGGGCGCCGACCCTGCCGGGGAACTTGCGAGCGCTGTTCTCGAGGAATCCGTATAACGGCATCTCCGGGTACTCGATGCTCCGAGGCACTCCAGGGGGGTAGAACCGGGCCATCAAGTGAGAGGATGCAGACGGGGAGCGTATAAAGTCCGCCCCCGAACCAGTTTTAACCACGACGGGGGAGTCATTACCATGGCAGGGCTGAACCTAGAGGGCGTCTACGTCCCCAACGTCACCCCATTCGACGCGAAGGGGGAGATACAATACGAGGCGCTCGCAGAACTCATCGAGTACTGGATAGGCGCAGGCGTCTCCGGCGTCGTCGCAAACGCGAGCACCGGGGAATCCCCATATCTAAACAGGGAGGAACTAACAGAGGTACTCACCTTCGTCATCGATCAGGTGGACGGGCGGGCGCAGGTAATAGCGGGCACCGGGGCGATGGCGACGAGGGAGACCATCGAACTCACCCGGGACGCGAAGAACGCGGGCGCCGAGGCCGCCCTCATCACGACCCCCTACTTCTACCGCCCAACCGAGGAGGAGCTGCACCGCCACTACGCCTCCGTCCTCTCCGCCGTCGACCTCCCAGCCATACTCTACAACGTCCCCAAGTTCACCGGCTACAGCATCGCCCCCAAGACCATAGCCCGCATCGCCGAGGACTGCAGCGGCCTCGCCGGCGTCAAGGACAGCAGCGGCAGCCCCGGCAACATGGCGGAGATAATACGCCTATGCGGCGACAGGATCGCGTGCCTCAGTGGTGCCGCGGACATGTTCCTACCCGCCCTAAGCCTCGGGGGGAAGGGCGCCGTCCTCGCCATCGCCAACGTCGTTCCCGGCACATGCGTCGAACTCCACCAAGCCTTCAAACGGGGCGACGCAACCACGGCGGGAAAGAGGCAGCGCACCGCGAGCCACGTAAACAACGTACTCGTCGCCAGCTTCCCGCAGGTCGCTGCCATAAAGTCCGCCCTCAACCATATGGGCTACAAGGCGGGCTCCCCACGCCAGCCCCTCCTCCCCCTCAACGAGACACAGGAGAAAGCCGCAGCAGAATCCCTCAAGAACACCAAACTATACTAATAAAAAAGAGGGTACACTCAATACCCAGTTTTCAAGCCTCTTCCACCGAGAGGGGATCAAAAACCGCCCCGATCGCTCACCGATCTAGGTAAAAGGAGCATATATTCGCTCCTAAGCTAGCCCTTCTTCTCGGTGATGGAGAGGAGCACCGTCACGGCGAGTGAGAGGGGGATGCTCACTATGCCCGGGTTCTCCAACGGGAATATCGCCCCAGCCCCCATCACGGTGGGGCTGATCAAGATGAGGAATATCGAGGATATGAGCCCCGTCCAGATGCCCGCGACGATGCCGCGCTCCTTCGCCCCCTTCCAGAAGATCGTGCATAGGAGAGCAGGGAGATTCGCCGAGGCGGCGATGGCGAAGGCGAGCCCCACGAGGAAGGCGACGTTCTGCCCCTTCGCTACTATACCGAGCACGATGGCGAGCACGCCGACACCCACAGCCGTCATCTTCGACATCCGAAGAATTACCGCGTCACTCCGCTCGTTCCCAAGGTACTCCGTGTAGATGTCGTGGGCTATCGCCCCCGCCGCCGCCATTATCAGCCCAGCGACAGTCCCGAGGATCGTCGCGAAGGCTATGCTGCTGATGAAGGCGAAGAATATCTCACCCCCGATGAAGTAGGCCAACAGCGGAGCCGACAGATTCTGATTCGTCGCGTCGTAGGTCCGGAAGTAGTTCGCCCCGAGCCCTAGGAACAACGTGAGGATATAGAAGACACCTATCGCCCCGATGGCGACGACGGTGGACTTCCTCGCGTCGGCGGGAGTCGGCACAGTGTAGTACCGGATCAGAACATGGGGCAGAGCCGCGGTCCCGAGGATAAGTCCCAAGGCGAGACTCGCAAAGTCCAACGGGTTCTTGTACTTCAACCCGGGGGAGAGGAAGACATCCCCCGTCACCGTCGTCCCACCCGGGAGAAGAACGTTGCCGTCGAGGATGGTAGTGATGAAGCTGACCGGGTCCTTCCCAGCCACAATCAGGACGCCGACGGTGAGACCGAGGGCCGCGATGAGTAGCAGGAACCCCTTGATAAACTGGACGTAGGTAGTGGATACCATCCCCGCCGTGGCGACTATCAGGATCACGAGCGCCCCCACGATCACCACCCCCACCTCGTACTGCAACCCCAACAGGGGCTGGACGATGCTACCCGCGCCAACGATCTGGGGGATGAGGTAGAAGATGCTCACAACGAGCGTGCTCACCGCGGCGGCGAGCCTCACCCTCTTGCTATTGAAGACGCTGACCAACGCATCACCGAAGGTGTACTTCCCCATCCTCCGGAGCGGCTCCGCCACGAGCAGAAGCGCCACGACCCACCCCGCGAGGAAGCCAATGCTGTACATGAAGCCGTCGAAGCCCGAGAAGGCGATCAACCCCGCGATGCCGAGGAAGCTCGCCGCGCTCAGGTAGTCGCCGGCGAAGGCGATGCCGTTCATCAGCCACTTGACGCCGCCCCCCGCGACGTAGTAGTGGCTCGACGTCTTCACGCGCCTCGCAGCCCAGAAGCTGATGGCGAGCGTCACCCCAACGATTATAGCGAAGAGCAGGAAAGCCAGCGGCTGGAAGCTGTAATCCAACTCACCGCTACTCCGTCTTCCCCGCGAACCAGTTGTAGAGGACAGCGATCACAATCGCCGAGACTATGATCAGCATGCCGCTGACAACGCCGACGTTGAGACCACCCAACCTCACTGTGAGAATACCCCTGAAGAATGTCCCCGCCAAAGTGAAGAGAGTGTAACCCACCATGTAGACGACGAAGAGGGCGAAGCCGACCCGAAACTTCCGCCTCTCCGCCTCGCGCCGAGCCATGGAATCATCTAACCGGTCATCAACCATACAAGACACCGCTAATACAGTAAATACACTAAAGACCATGTATCACCGAGTCCATGTAAAGAACTTTCCCCCCCAGTTGGCAACGGATAAGATTTTGACGAATCGAAGGAGATGATCACTCCACCAAGACGACTCTGGCGGAAGCAGCCAGAGGCTACAAAGTCCGGGACCTCACCCACACTCTCAAGAACACCAAACTACATTAGGGGACAGGGGGTCACCCGAATACTTAGTTTTACGACTCCTCCAGCCAAATAGAGCCAGAATAATGCTCCATTGACTCGTCGATCTATGCAAAAGGAGTATGTATTCCCTACCAAGGTACCGCCCCTCCCACCCACCGAGAACCACCGATCAACGCGGTCACCCTCCCCACCGATCAGAAAATCTACCCAGAAATGAGATGCCCCTATATCTGCTTTAAATCCATAAACGACCAAACAATAAACCGAGGAACATGTTCGACCCCGTGTTCAGCAAGATACTAGTAGCATACGACGGCTCAGAGCCCTCCAAGAGGGCACTAGACCACGCCGCCAAGATGGCAGCCATGTTCGAGGGAGAACTCGCCATACTCACCGTCGTACCAAAGGTATCCATACCAGTCTACTCCAACGCGGAACTCGGAGCACAGGCGATGGACATCGCCAGCCTACAGGAGAGGATGCAAGAAAACTACAGCCAATCCCTCAAAAAGGCGGAGGAGGAGATAAAGGGACTCTACCCCCACCTCAAGGTCGAAACAATCCTGCAGGCGGGACGCCCCTCCTCGACAATAGTCTCCGAGGCGGACAGGCTCGGAGTCAGCCTCATAGTCATAGGCAGCAGGGGACTCGGCGGCATAAGCGGCTGGATACTCGGCAGCACGAGCCGCCAAGTCGTCGACCAGTGCACCAAGGCGATACTGATAGTCAAGTAACCCGGCGCGGCCCCCCCTTTTTTCACCCGCGCCACCCTACGGCAACCTTTAATCCATTCGCCGGCGGGATACAATACGAAAACCGATGGTCTTGGAGAAGCTCGGCTCAAGCCTCTACGACGCACTGCGTAAGGTGATCAAGGCGCCGGTAGTGGACGAGGCGCTCGTCAAAGAGCTAATCCGGGACTTCCAACGCGCCCTCCTACAGGCGGACGTGAACGTCGCCCTCGTCATGCAGCTCAGCCAGAACATCGAGAAACGGGCGCTCAACGAGGAACTCCCCCCCGGCATCAGCCGCCGCGAGCACGTCGTCAAGGTCGTCTACGACGAACTCACGAGATTCGTCGGCGAGAAGCAGGAGGACATAAAGATCCAACCGGGGAGGCAGAACATCATAATGCTCGTCGGCATCCAGGGCTCGGGGAAGACGACGACCGCCGGTAAACTCGCCCGATACTACCAGAAGAGAGGATTCAAGACCGCCCTCATCACCTGCGACACATTCCGCCCCGGCGCATACAACCAGCTCAAGCAGCTATCCGAACAGATCAAGGTCGACTTCTACGGCGAACCCGACGGTAAGGACCCCGTCTCCGTGGCGAAACACGGCGTGGACCACTTCAAGACACACGAGGTCGTCATCCTCGACACCTCGGGCCGCCACAAGGAGGAGAAGGGACTCATCGAGGAGATGCAGCAGATCGCCGCCGCGGTGAAGACCGAGGAGATCGTCCTCGTCCTCGACGGCACCATAGGGCAGCAAGCCTCCGCCCAAGCCCAAGCCTTCAAGGAGGCGACCCCCATCGGCAGCATCATAGTCTCCAAGCTGGACGGCACCGCGAGGGGCGGAGGCGCCCTGAGCGGAGTAGCCGCCACAGGCGCCCACATCAAGTTCATCGGCACCGGCGAGAAGATAGAGGACATAGAGCCATTCGTACCGAGCCGCTTCGTCGGCCGCCTCCTCGGCATGGGAGACATCGACGGACTCGTCGCCAAGGTCAAGGAAGCGGAGATACAGCCCTCCGAAAAAGACGTCCGCCAGATGATGAGCGGAAAATTCACCCTACAAGACATGTACAACCAGTTCGAGGCGATGAGCAAGATGGGACCCATCCAGAAGGTCCTCGGCATGATCCCCGGGATGAGCTACCAACTACCCGAGGCGGACATGGAGAAGGCTGAGGAACGCCTCGACAGGTGGAAGGTCATCATACGCAGCATGACCGTCGAGGAGAAGGAGGACCCCAAGGTCATCAACTCCAGCCGCATGAAACGCATCGCCCGCGGCTCAGGCACAACCGAGGCAGAGGTCAAGGAACTCATCAAACAACACGAGAACATGAAGAAGATGTTCAAGCAGCTCAAGGGGAACCGCCGCCTCAGGAACATGCCGTTCAAGATGTTCCAGCGGTAGCGGCTACCTGAGCAGACCCCTCTCACCCAGCTTCTCGACCACCTCGGGGAGACCAAGCTCAACGAGCATGCTCTTCTTCTGCAGCCCCGTCTCCGGGTCCCAGCCGTGGAGCGTGTAGTACTCGTCGAGCATCCTCTCCCAGGTCTCGTGGTCGATGTGCTCCCCCTTGTAGGGACCCGACTTCACGGGCTCCTCCCAGTACCTCTTCGGGGGATAGTCGTCCCAACGGGTGAACCCGCCGTGGAGCACGTTGAACGCCTTCTCAAGGTTGTGGATCTGCCGGCCGATCCTCATGAAGCGGTCGACGGAGAGATCCATCCCCGTGAGGCTGCTTGTTAGCTCGGCGATGTACTGCGCCGCGTCGGGGGCGATCCTCGTCTCCCAGGAGAGGAGCCCATTGTTGTAGAGGCAGGTCCCCGTCATGTCGACGATCGCCTTGAACTGCTCCTGCATGTAGACGCTGTAGGGGACGTTCTCGTAGCTTCGGAGCTTCTCGGGGCTGAAGCTGTGGGTGGCGCCGCGCAGGTGGCGGCCCGCCGCGGGGGAGGTGACGACGCCGAAGCCCCACCCCTTCGAGATACGGACCCCATCGACGGTGTCCTGCCCCTTGATGTGCAGGGCGAACTCATCCGAGCCCCCACCCAGCCTCTCAGCGGCCGCCTTCGTACCATCCGCCAGCAACTCACCTATCCCCTCCCTGTAAGCCAGCTTCTCGATGAGCGCGAGAACCGCGTCATGGTTGCCCCAGACGAGCTCCAAGCCACCCGTGTCCTCCTTAGTTAGCAGACCCTTCTCGTAGCACTCGAAAGCCCAGGCGATGACCACGGAGGCGTTATCACCGTCGAGCCCTAGCTGATTTGTCCGCAGATGAGCCTTTATGGCGGCCTCGGGGTTTGTGCAGTCGACCCTGGTGCAGAAACTGTTGCTGCTGTTGTTCCACCACCCCTCTCCCTCTGCCCCGTAGGGACCATCGGGGACAACCATCTAGGGCATGCAGCCGACGGGGCAGCCGTAGCAGGCTAGGATCTTCGCCCGGTACTTCTTCATCGCGTCCCCGGACACCTGCTTGACCTTCTCGGGGTCCCAGTAGTCGTCCTGTCCGTTCCTGACGGGACGGAAACCCGCCTCCCACGCTGGGCTACCGTAGTAGCTCTCGACGCCGTAGTAGCCATCCTTTCGGTACTTTTCCGCCTTCGGGAACTGCTCTATCTTCGCCCGGGCAGCGTCAACCGCCTTTAGGAACCTCTCGGGCTCCGCGACGGCGATCGAGTGCGTGCCCCTGGCGGCGATCGCCTTCAGGTTCTTAGAGCCCATTACTGCGCCGACACCCGAGCCACCCGCAGCCTTTGCTCTGTCGGAGATTATGCAGGCAGACTTGACAAGGTTCTCCCCAGCGGGGCCGATGCCAATTACCCGGACCTCTTCATCGCCCTGCTCTTTCCTGATTTCTCTCTCTGTCTCCCAAGTGGTCTCTCCCCAGAGTCCCCGGGCGTTCCTGAGCTCCGCTTTCCCCTCGTTGAGCCAGAGGTAGACGGGCTCCTCGGCCCGCCCCGTGAAGACCACGTTGTCGAACCCCGCGTGCTTCATCTCGACTCCGAAGTGCCCGCCGCAGTTGGCTGAGCCCACGCCGCTGGTGTAAGCGTTCTTCGTGTCGACAGAGACCCTGCAGCCAAACGGTGAGAGGGTGCCGACGAGGGGGCCGACGCCAAACAGGAGCATGTTCTCCGGGTCAAACGGTCTCACGGATGTGTCTAGCTCGTTGAATAGCATCCAAGCGTTGATCCCCCTGCCGCCGACGAACCTATCGGCGTACTTCACCGTCGGCTCCGTGGTCAGCCGCTGGCGAGTGAGGTCGACCCTCAGTATCTTCCCCGCGTATCCCGGGCGCCTCATCGCTTGACACTCCTCGCGCCATAGGCGCAGTACTTGACGCAGAGCAGCGTCTCCTCACCCGCACAGCCGTCACATGTCGAGTCGATGCTCATCGTGATCCGCGCAGTGTCGTTATCCCTCACGACCTTCGTGCTCATCAGGGCGGGGTTGAACGCCGTGTGACCGGAGTGATGAAGGGAACAGGCGGCCTCACAGAGCCTGCATCCCTGACAGCGGGTGGGGTCGAGTAGGATCAAGTGTGGTTCCTTCAAAAACCGGCTTGGGGGATAGATGAACCTGTCGAAAGGGGGCTAGAGGTGTGTCTCGAACCAGCGGAGGATGTGTTCGAGGCGCGCCTCCCTGTGCTTCGGCTTGCCGCTCCGGCTCAACTCGTGGTTCTCCCCGGGGAACCTTACGAACTCGGTGGGGATGCCGAGGTACTTGAGGGCGGTGTAGAACTGCTCCCCCTGCTCTATCGGGCACCTGTAGTCCTCCTCGCTGTGCAGGACGAGCGTCGGCGTCTTGACGTTCTTCACGTACCTTATGGGGCTCTTCGCCATGAACGCCTCCTCGTTCTCCCACGGGGTCCCGAGCATCTCCCTCCGCCCGAAAGTCCACCCGATATCGGATGTCCCGAAGAAGCTGACCCAGTTGCTTATGCTGCGCATCGTCACCGCCGCCTTGAACCGCGTCGTCTGGGTGACTATCCAGTTGGTCATGAAGCCACCGTAGCTGCCGCCGAGGCAGGCGAGGCGCTCACCGTCAACCCAGCTATAGGCCTTGAGACAGTGGTCGACCGCCTCCATTATGTCGGCGTAGTCCTGCTCGCCGTAGTGACCGGAGAGCCCCGCCTGGAAATCCTCAGTATAGCCACCGCTCCCCCACGGGTTGATGTACATCACCGCGTAGCCCCGCCCGGCGAGGACCTGATGCTCATGCATGAGGGCGTTGCCGAAGACGCCCCTTGGGCCGCCGTGGATCTCGACAGCCACCGGGTACCTCTTACCCTTACGGAAGCCCGAAGGCTTCATGATCCAGCCCTCGACGGTGTGACCACCGCTCGACTTGAAGGTGAAGCGCTCGTGTGTGTGGAGGTCGAGGCTCTGGCACCACTTCTTGTTGAAGTCGGTGATCTGCCGATCCTTATGGTCGGTTCTTATCCATAGGTCCGCCGGCCTCGTGGTAGCGAGCGTCGAGTAGGCTACCGTGTCCTCACCGTTGAGGCTCCACGCCTCGACGCTGTGATCGACCTCGCCCAGCAGCTTCTCGACCTTGCCGCCCGCAGCCTTGACCCTGTTCAGGTAACTCACGCCGGCGAAGTTGGATGTGAAGTAGATGTACCCGTCGCCGCGCCATAGGGGGGTCGAGTCTAGGGAGCCGACGCGTACGTCGCTGCTTATCTTTACGCCGAGGTCGGGTTCGTAGCCCTCGGTGAGCTTCCTTGCGGCGCCGCCCTCGGCGGGCATGATCCAGATGTCAGCCTTCGTGGCGCCGCCTCTGCGGTAGTCGTGACCCGCGAAGGCGATCTCCTTACCATCTGGAGAGGGGGATACCCCGGTCATGCCGCCCCCCGCGCCGTAGATGCCCCAAGTCCCCTCTGTGAGCCTCTTCGGCTCACCCTTCGGGTCGACGCGGTAGATGTGGTCGTAGTCCTCCCTGTCCGCATCCGGGTCGGTGTTGCCGTAGAACAGTATGTCTGAGCCCATCCACTCGGCGCCGTCGACCTTATACTCGCCTTTGGTCACCTGCTTCGGCTTACCGCCCTTCAGAGAGATGGTGAAGACGTGCTTGTATATCCCCTGGAAGAAGCCCCTGCCGTTGAACTTGTAGCTCAGTCGCGTGATGTATTTGACATCCCCCTTCGGCTCGACGAGCTGCGTCGGGCTCACAAAGAGGATCTGCTTGCCGTCGGGGGACCACTTCGGCGCCTCGACGCCGAGCTTGAGGTCGGTGAGCTTCCTCGCCTCGCCCCCCGCGACCTCAATGATGTAGAGTTGGGGCTTCTTCTTCTCCTCGCCCTCCTTGGCGGGGGGCGTCGAGGTGAAGAGCAGCCTCTTCCCGTCGGGGGACCAGCGGGGGATCTTGTCCTTCCCGCGCCCCGAGGTGAACTGGGTTGACGCACCCGTCTTCGCGTCCGCTATCCAAATATCGCTCAGGTACTCGTCCTTCTCATAGTCGAAGGTCGTGTGGACAAAGGCGACCCTGCTCCCGTCGGGGGAGAATTGGTGGTCGGACACCAACCTGAGCCTGAACAGATCCTTGATCTCTACTGGTTTCTTATTCGCCAAGGCGTCTCACAGGATTAGTTTCTGCTTATCCTTTAAAAAAGGAGTGACCCTGAACGGGGATCATGCGCCTCTGGGGCTACTCCAGGTACTCTGTGGAGTCCTCTACACCGGCTTCCCTGAACGCCCTCTTACGATTGCGGCAGGACTCACAGACGCCACAGTGGACGGGGCCCCTCAAGTAGCAGGACCACGTCCGCTCAAGGGGGACACCGAGCCTCACAGCCTCCCTGATCACACCGGATTTAGGAACCCCTTCGAAAGGAGAGGTCAATCTGATCTCCCTCCCCGTCCCGAGCCGCGCAGCCGACTCGAACGCCTTGTAGAACTCGGGTCTGCAGTCGGGGTAGAAGGGCTCGTCGCTGGCGTGGGCGCCGTATAGTATCACGTCGGCCCCCACGGAGTCTGCGTAGGCGACGGCGACGGAGAGGAACACCCCGTTCCGGAATGGAACGACTATCTCATCGGTGAACTCTGGAGTCACTTCGATGCCCTCATCCACGAGGCTCGTCACGCCCCTGTAGATGTCAGCCAGCTTACTGAGATCAACCACCTTATGGGATGCACCGAGGAGCGACGCGGTCTCGACGGCGCGCTCGATCTCGATACGCGCCTTCTGACCGTAGTCGAATGTGAGGGCATAGATGTCATACCCCCGTGACTTCGCCCAGTACGCCGCTGTGACCGAGTCAGGACCCCCACTCAACACAACTATACACCGCGTCAACCCCACCACCTCATCCTCTTATCAACCGCCGTGAATATCGCCGAGCCGATTAGGTTAATGATCTGTTCACTGACCAGGAGCCCGGGCAACGTGACGAGCGGAGGCAGGTTGAAGAGCTGCTCAAGCATCCACGCGACGCAGATCGGTATCAGCGTGGCTATCACTATGCCGCAGACCCAGTACCCGCCCCCGAGCCGCCTCGCTACCTCATACCCGATAAGTCCCGCCGCGAGACTCGCGAAGGGCATGAAGAGCAACTCGTAGGCGCCAGCGTAGGGACTGAGGAAGTTGCCCACAAACACGCCGAGGGCGTACGCAACCGCCAGGATACGCAACCGCGCTATGCCAGGCCTCAACACACCAGCCAGCCTGAATTGAAGCGGCCCGAAGGATACGGGGGAAAACACTACTACAAGCGCCGCGTATAGGGCGGCGAACACCGCAACTAGGGATATGTCTCTCGTGTCCACTTTCATCTATATGCCTCCCTTCACCGGGGTTTCTAAGGCGGAGTCGGGTGGGAGGCCCCACTCACCCGCCGACCATCGTTGCAGATATCCCAACATATAACCATTATCGAAGGCTCATAGTGCGCCAAACCCGATGGATCAGAAACAACCATAGACCACTCCCAGCAACCGAGTGGCTCGGCGTAGCACATACAAACACCCATTCAACCGCCCTAAAACCTGACCCAGCGCCCACAACGGGTATTTTAAAGAAAACTACGGATAATAGCACTTATAAAAGAGTGCGTTGATAAGGTGTGGTGCTCAGCCGGGGCTAATGCCACCGGAAACGGGGCGAACATAATGGGAAAGAGCCAAGGACCACGCAGAAAGAGCAGGGCGGCCCTAACCAAGAAGGTCAGGGAACGCGGAAAGCTACCGCTAAGTAGGCTCCTAACGGAGTACAAAGAGGGCGATAAAGTCATCATAAAGATCGACCCCGCCATCCACAAGGGAATGCCCCACAAGAGGTTCGCGGGGCAGGTCGCCACAGTCAAAGCGAAGCGCGGCAAAGCCTACGTCGTAGTGATCCCGCAGATAAAGATCGTCAAGACCATCATAGCCCTCCCACAGCACCTGAGGAAGCACATAGACTAAGGGGCTTGACGCCATGTCCGTAGTTGAGAAGAAGGAGATCACCATCGCCGAGGCCAAGGCACTTCTAGAGGCCAAGGTGGAGGAACTCGACCCCCTCCAGCGCAGGGTCCTCGACTACACAGTCCGCTTCGCAAAGGCGAACGAGAGTAACTCCGACAAGCTCGTATCCGAGCTCATGGAGAAAGGCAGCATCGAGAGGCAGCTCGCTGTCCAGCTCGCCAACTGCATGCCCGGCAGCATCGCGGAGATACGCACATTCCTAGGCCGCCAGAGGATCATATCCGAAGAGGCCGTTAACAGCATCCTGATAATAATTAAGAAATACAGGACCGCCCCATAGGTTCCTGTAGCAGTCCCCAGGTGAACGATTTGTATAGGGATCAGAAGAAGTACGAGGAGTACGCCTACGTCCTAGACTACCTCGAACAGGGCCGCCCCGGGGCGCCCAGGACCCCCCATACCTCAGGGGGCATCATCCAGATGGTGGGCGAATCCTACTTCACTCTCCTTGAGGCTTCGCCGAGGAAGGACGCCGACTACAACCCGAGGGACAGGATCTTCGTAGGGAAGGGGGATAGGGCGCTCGTCTCACACATCATCGGTAGGGTCGCCTACTCGGAGCTAACAAACTCAGCGAAGGCGGAGCTCCCCAGCGTCGTAGAGATCGTCGTCAAGGCGAACGAGGCATTCTTCGTCAACTTCTTCAACATGAGTCAGCCGGTGACGCCGAGGATGCACAGCCTCGAACTCATCCCCGGGATAGGGAAGAGGCTGATGTTCCAGATCCTCGACATAAGGGAGAAGTTGGGCTTCAAGAGTTTCAAGGACATCGAGGAGAGGGTGAACCTGAAGGACCCGGCGAGACTGCTCGCTAAGAGGGTGCTTGAGGAGTTGAGCAGGGAGGAGAAGTATCTGCTCTTCACTCGTCCCGGCGCCGACCACGTGTATCCTGGTTAACCGCTATTTTGCGCTTACTCGGGGGTATAATATAGCAATGCCCCCGGATCGGGGATGATCTTTTTACCCTTTAGTGTATTTCCCTTACCTTGATCGGGTTGAGGCTTGATGACGAGATAGGGGCGCTTAGGAAGGAGCTTCAGAGTTTCCGCGTGGAGACGAGGCAGAGGCTCGAACTCATAGAGAGTGAGGTGACTAAGCAGGTCAGCCTCAACTACAACCGCGCCATCATCGACTACCTGCAGGGGGCGACCCTCGACTTCATTGACTCCCTCAAGTGCGCAAAGGGGGGAGACGACGAGGCGAAGTGCAAGCAGGGTATGAAGGAGATCCAGAGGAAGTACCTCGAGCTCCTCAAGGCGGGGAGGATCAGGGACAGCCTCGGCGCCCTCAGAGAGGCGATAGAGATCTCCGCGAAGATGGAGAGGGGGCTCACCTCAAAGGGCAGCGCCGCGTGCGCCGAGTGCATGAGGAAGGAGGCTGAGTTCCTCGAGATCAACGGCGGTCTCCTCAGCCAGCTCGCGATGCTTCAGGAGCCGATGGCCCCACAGCAGGATGAGAAGAACACGATCGGGACACTCGACCCCGTCGCGATGGAACAGGGGGTCCTCGACCCGGTCGCCCACCGGGCGCGGCTTCAGGTCATGCTCAGTATCTTCAGGGGGGAGAATAGGTTCGCCGACTTCACAGCCGCAACCGGGCTGAGGGGCGGTCACCTCATCTACCACATAAACAAGCTCCTCGACGGCGGCTTGATCCAGCAGTACGAGTCGAAGGACTATGTTCTGACGCGGAAGGGGCTGAAGACGCTTGTTCTCCTCGCGCAGATGGGGGAGGAGGTTACTCCCGTGGGGGGCTAACTTGCGCCACCGCTTATATTTGGGGATAGATATTCTGGGCCATCCCGGGGGTGGGGAGCCATCATGTTTTTAAGAATCCTGATGTGCATGTCTGTGGATAAACCTTGAACGCCAGGAACTTCAGGAACCCAGACCGCATGGCTTACACGCGGCGTAAGTTCATGGGCGGCATCCCCGGCAGCAAGATCGTAAAGTTCACCATGGGCAACACGGGCAGGAAGTTCCCGGTGAGGGTGGAGCTCATAAACCTCGAGCACGGTCAGATCAGGAACAACAGCCTCGAGTCCGCGCGCATCGCCGCCAACAGGCAGCTGGAACTCCAACTCGGCACGGACCTCTACACCATGAAGGTGATTCCGTTCCCCCACATAGTGCTCAGGGAGCACAAGAGGATTAACGTCGCTCAGGCTGACCGTTTCCAGGAGGGCATGAAGCGTCCGTATGGTAAGCCGACGGGGACCGCGGCGCGTGTGAAGCGTGGTGAGCCTCTGATCGTCATCGAGGTCGAGAAGGAGGGTGTCGAGGTCGCGAAGGAGGCCCTGAAGAGGGCGATGGCTAAGTTCCCTCTAGCCGCCAGGATATTCGTCAAAGAGAACACGGATTAGGACCGGGGTCTATTCCCGGCCGGTTTTATTGATTCTATGGTCGAGGTCGTTTAGTTACTTCTCTTCTAGTAGATTATCTTGGGTGTCGTTCTCCGTGCGTGCACGTGGGGGGAGGGGGGTGTTCGTCGTCGTCATGATTTCGGTTAATCTAGCCGGTTTTCGGGTTTCCGGTTTTTTTTGGGGTGATTTGACGACGGTGGACGGCGGATGCTCGGCGCGTGTGGCGCGGCTTATGGCGTGCTACCTATGATAACGAAAAAAAATATTTTGTAGGGAATACGTGCTCCTTTTGCTGGGATCAGATCGTGAACTGGGGGATTTTTCAGCGTATTTTCCGGAACGGGTCAGTTTTTCTGGTTATTTGGCTACCCCCCGTTCTCACAGGGGTGCAAAAAATGATTGTCGGTGGTTGTTTCAGAGGCTAGATTTTTGCTGTACTCCCAGAGGAATGCGGCGCACATCTTCGCTGTCGTGATGAACTCCTCGACACCGATCCACTCGTTTGGGGCGTGTGCGAAGTGCGGGGGCATCCCATCGCTCCCCGAGGAGGCGGACACCATCTTGAGTGGGGGGGCTGTGTAGTACATGCTTGGGCTCGTGCCGCCGCTCATCGGGTAGATTAGGGGCTCGTTGAAGCCAAGGTCCTTGATCGCGGCCCTGTGGGCTGCGACTATCCGCGTGTCCGCCGGACTCCTGTGGGCGTTCGCCTTCCACCCGTTCAGCTTAAGCTCGACGTCGTCGAGGCCGTGCTTCTTGAGGTGTGCCTCGACCTTGTTCCAGATGTCGTCGGCGTCCATGCTGGGGACGAGGCGGATATCCATGTTGGCCTTCGCCCAGGGCGGGTTGATGGTGTATGCGGCGGGTCCGACGTAGCCGGACTGGAGCCCGTTAATGGTGAGCGTGGGTTCGAACACGTACGCCTCGATGAGGTTCGCGCCGTGGAGGCCGCGCATGAAGCCCTTGACGCCCCACTGCCTCCTCATCTTCTCCTCCTCGCCCGTCGCGGCGAGCTTTTCAAGCAGCTCCCTGTCGCCGGGCTCTGGTCCCTTTACGCCGTCGTAGAAGCCGTCGATCGCTATCCTGCCGTCCTCGCTCTTCATGCTCTCCAGCGCCCAGACGAGGCGCCACGCCGGGTTCGCCACCACCGGGGCGCAGCTGCTGTGGACGGGGCCCCGGCTGTGGTCGCAGACTAGCTGCAGGTCGATGCACCCCTTCCCGCCGAGGGTGATCCGGGTGTCCCGGTAGGCGGTGCTGAATGTGCTTGGGCACCACTCGGCCTCGGCCCCGAACATCTTCTCGGGGTGCTCCTTTAGGAACCGGCGCAGCTGCCAGCTGCCGACCTCCTCCTCGCCGTCGAACGTGAAGACTATGTTGACGGGGACGCCGGCGGTCTCGCGTAGCGCCTTTATCGCCATGAGCTCGGAGACGAGTGCGCCCTTGCTGTTGATTGCGCCCCGGGCGACGATCTTCCCATCCACCAGCTTCGCCTCGAAGGGGCCGCTCGCCCACTTGTCGAGCTCCCCCACGGGCTGGGTGTCATACATCTGGTACGCGGTGAGGGTATGATGCGCGCCGGGGCTGAGCAGTTTTCCATAAACCACCGGGTTGCCCTCCCCCTCGACTGGGACTAGCTCGGCCTGAGCACCGGTCTCCCGGATCATATCGCGCACCATCTCGGCGCACCTGTGGACGTCCTCCCTGTCGCCCGAGACGCTGGGCTGCCGGAGAAGCTCCTGGCACCGCCTTACGTACTCGTCGCGGTCGGCGTCTATCCGTTTGAACACCTTTTCTAGGGACATCATTTCCCGATGGCATCCTCACCCGGAGCCTATTTTAATGTTACAACCCATCGTCTATTTGCATGTACGAGCTTGAGCTTGAGCGGGTCACCGCCGAGATCGGCAAGAGGGGTGCTAGGAGGGTACTCCTCCAGCTCCCCGACGGGTTGCGCCCCTTCGCGTTCCAGATCGCGGAACACATCAGGGAAGCCACACCCTCAGAGGTGATAATAAGCGGTGACTCCTGCTACGGCGCCTGCGACCTAGCCTCGAGGCAGGCCATCGAACTCAACGTCGACCTACTCATCCACTACGGCCACGCCTGCTTCGTCCCCGCCCCCGGCGTCCCCGTCTTCTATGTTGAGGCGAGGATACCCATCGAGGTCTCCAAGATGGTCGAGGCGGTCCTCCCCAGCATCGCGGGCTGGGGAGCGGTCGGATTAACCAGCACGGTCCAGCATACGCCGCAGCTCAAGGAGGTCGCCGAGGCGCTAAACCAGAGGGGAGTCAAGGCCCTCATCGGTGAGGGCGCGGGCATCACCCCCGAGGCGGGGCAGGTCCTCGGCTGCAGCTACTCCGCCGCCACGAAGCTGCTCGAGGAGGTCGACGGCTACATCTTCATAGGCGGAGGCAGGTTCCACGCCCTCGGCCTCGCACTCGCGACAGGTAAACCCGTCGTCATAGCCAACCCTTACAACGGCTCAGTCTCCAGGCTCGACGAGTCTGAACTCATGCAACTCGCCAAGAAGAGAATGGCGTTAATCACCACCGCGAGGACGGCGAAGACCATCGGCGTACTCGTAAGCTCGAAGCCGGGGCAACGCGCCCTCGCGGACGCCATGGTCCTCGCCGAGAAGCTGGGAGACAGGGAGATCACCGCCTTCCTCATCTACCTAGACGAGGTGCGCGCCGACCAGCTCAACAACTTCACCGAACCAGAGGCATTCATAGAGACGGCGTGCCCCCGCATAGCCATAGACGGCGTCGCCGGCGTCGAACGCCCCATACTCACAACCACCGAGGCACGCATCCTACTCGGCGAAAAGACCTGGGAGGAGACCTGGGGCCACGCATACCTCAGCTAGGAAGCTTCACCAATCAGTTTATTAAAAAGCGGGAGCATAACAGGACCGGTCCCCAGGGGACCGGCTCGTAGAGCGGCGGTTGCCGACGCAGCAGGCGCAACAGAATGTCCAAGGTAAAAATGATCAAGAAGAACGTCTTCCCCGGTGAGGAACTCGCGGTCATCGAGGAGTACAACAAGGGGGAGGGCAGCTACCAACAGGACGGGCTGGTCCGCTCCGAAGAGCTAGGCGAGACGAAGCTCAACAAGGAGAAGAGGGCACTAGAAGTCAAGAAGGTCACCAAGACACTCAACCTACCCCTCGAAGGCGTCGTCGTCATAGCCCAGACAGGCTCAGTCACACGCAGGGACGCGCGCGTCGACATCTTCCGCGTCGACGGAAAGAAGATCGCTCCCACATACACCGGCGTCATCCACATAAACGACGTCGCACGCGAGTTCAGCAGGGACCTGGAGCAGGCCCTGAGGAGCGGCGACATCATCCGCGCCGTCGTCGCCAACACGAAGAACAGAATCATACAGCTCAGCATGGCAGGCCCCGAGTACGGAGTCATCTACGCCTACTGCAGCAGGTGCGGAGGAATCCTCGAGAATGAGAAGGGACGCCTGACCTGCCCCAAGTGCAAACGCGTAGAGCGCCGCCAGTATGCCAAGAGCTACGGAAAGGAGGACATTTCATCGTGAAGCTCAACATAATCAAGGAAGAAGAAGGCTACGTCGAGGTAGAGTTCGGAGGCGAGAGCCACACCCTGCTCAACCTCCTCCAGTCCAGCCTCTTGGAGGACCCCGCCGTCGAGATGGCGGGCTACACCCACCCCCACCCCCTCATGGACAGGAGCAGGCTCTTCATCAGATTCAAGGGGAAGAAGGTGAACCCAATGCAGATACTGAAGAAGGCAGCGGACAACGCCGAGGCAAAGCTCAACGAGTTCGACGAGGGCCTCAAGCAGGGCGTCTCCAACCTTAAGAAGTAACCAGCGTATTCTTTTCCCGAGCACGACTTGGCACCCCAGAGGCTCCGCCAGATCAAGAGGGAGATCAGGGTCCTAGGCATAGCAGCGAGGCACGATCCCGGGGGATTCACCATCGTCGGCGTCGTCTACAGGGGGAGCCTCTGGCTCGACGGGGTTCTCAAGGCACACTCCGAGGGAGACGATATTACACAAGCTATCGCGGATATGCTCACGCGCTCCCCGCACTCGGGGCAGGTCCGAGTCATCCTGCTCAGCCACGCCAACCTACCGGCGGAGGTGAAGGTCTCCACGACTGAACTCTACGCCAAGACGGGGAAACCCGTGATCCTTCTCGGCGACGCCGAGGGGTCCGCATTCACGTGGAAGAATAGGGGTGAAAAGGTATTTTTCTCGGTTGATGGGCTCAGCCGCTGGTCCGCCGAAGGCGTCCTCAAGACATCCACACGCGAAGGCGCCGCCCCGGAAGCACTCAGTGTTGCAGCATTAACACTATCCGCGCTACCCGATGGGTTAGATGCATAAGGTATTAATAGAACCCCTCCGGGTTATGGGCTGTGATGGAGGACTAAAAAACGAAGTTCTGCTCAAATTGCGGGACAATGTGCACACTCGACCATAAGAAGAGGTGCTACGTCTGCCCCAAGTGCGGCGCCGAGCAGCCTATGACCGAGGAGCTAAAGATAACGCACGAGACCAAGGCCGTGGACAAGATCGTCGTAATCGGCAAGAAGGAGCAGAACCTCCGCACGACGTCACAGGTCAAGGCGGAGTGCACAAAGTGCGGGAACGACAAAGCCCACTGGTGGATGGTCCAGACCAGGGGCATAGACGAGTCGAGCACCCAATTCTACAGATGCACCAAGTGCGGGTACACGTGGCGCGACTACAGCTGATCCCCCAGGGAACCCTTTTTATCCCTCTGGTCCATGGCTAAGACAACCAATCCCCAACTAAGGAGACAGTGATTTGTTCGAGGTAGAGGTTTCCCGCATAGACCCGTTCCGCAACCTGATCAAGGCGCTCAGCGTCATCGTCGAGGAAGGCACATTCGTGATGAACGAGGCGCAGATAAAGCTCCTCGCCATGGACCCCAGCCACGTCGCCATGGTCGACTTCGAGCTACCCGCAGACTTCTTTGACGCCTACAAGTGCGAGGGCGAGCCCCATCTAAGCATAAACATAAAGGAGTTCCTCAAGTTCCTAGACCGCGTCGACAAGGACGAGGAGACCTGGATACGCCTCGACGAGGAGAAGGCGAGGCTCGTCATCCTCTGCAAGCGCGGCGGCCACAGCAGGCGCTTCGAGATGCCGATCCTCGAGCCCATCGATGACGAGGTACCGCAGCCGAAGATATTCTTCAAGGCGAAGGCGCGCCTCATCACGAACAGCCTCAGAAACGCGATCAGGGACGCGAACCTCGTCAGTGAGCACGTCAAGATCGCCGTCGAGGGCGAGATGCTTAAGATCAGCGCCAACGGCGACATGGGGAGCGCCCACAGCGAGTGGGAGAAGGGGAGCGACGACCTCATCGACCTCAAGGCCGAGGAGGACAGCAGCGCCACCTTCACCCTCAGCTACCTCAACGAGATAGCCAACGCCGCCGGTAACAGCAGCGAGGTGGCCACCATCGAGCTGAGCACCGACATGCCCATCAAGATGGACTTTGAGTTACCGAAGGGGAGACTCGTCTACTACCTCGCCCCCTGCATCGGCGTTTAATGGGCTAACTCAACACGACCGTGGGTGGCCCCTTATCCAGACGCCCTTCCAGCCCCTGCGCCCGGTGAGCATGTCCGGGGCCTTACCGTATGACCCGTACCGGTCGAGGATCTCCCGCTCGAAAGGCCTGATTGACATATAGGTTGAGGATTCCGAATAACCCTTGAAATCCAGTCTTGACTAGATCTTTACTTATAAGGGGTTAAATACTCTCAAAATATGGAAGGGGGTTAATCGAAATCCTCATAAGTATTTCGAATTAAATCTTTTATTACATCTCTCCGTTAGATACGAGCGCGCGCGCCTGGTTTGTGGGGAACTATTCAATGTTTCATTAATATCGCGCGCGCGACAGGCCAGCGTGCGCCACGAGTAACTAAGTTCAGTAAATTCCATCAATAAAGCAGAAATATAACTCGGCTATATCTTATGAATATGGGATGTTTATGAAGACGGGCTTCAGGCTCCTGTTGTTGAGTGTTATCGTCGTCACGGTTCTCTCCTCAAACTTCCTGGTCTTAGCCAAGCAGGATGAATTGGAGTTAACCATCATCGAGTTAAAGCTAGATGAAAGCAGCAAGACAGTATACACCTCATTAACCGACGACTCAGCGGCCAACCCTGACTACAAGCTGTTGCGGTATCACTGGTATTCAACCGCAAATTACTACATCAATGGGGCAAACAACTACGGTTTTACGCAGAGTAATGTAGAAAAAGCCATCACCGATTCAGCCAATGAATGGGATGAAGAAACCAGTTTTACAGTTTTCAACTATAAAGGCAGTACTACCTCAACTGCAGGAGTCTATGATAATATGAACATCGTTGATTTCGGAGACTACAAGGCGGGGGTAATCGGAGTCACCTACATCTGGATAAGGGGCAGGAGCATCGTCGAATGCGACACGATACTAAACACCTACTATCCCTGGAGCCTCAGCGGCGGAGAGGGCAAGATGGATGTCCAAAACATCGTGACTCATGAGTTTGGTCACTGGTGCGGCCTCGCCGACCTATATAAGAGCAGAGACAGCTGGCTCACCATGTACGGCTACTCAAACTATGGAGTTACTTACCAGAGGACGCTTGGGCTCGGAGACATACTCGGACTCCAGAAGGTATATGTATCATAAACTCGACACATCTTTCTTCAAATAAGCGAATCATCGCCTAGACGTGCGCTAGCCTGTCTAGAAAATCACCATTATAGAAACCCCACACCCATCACCGCAT
>Ga0315274_10002547_pt1 | contig 27419 bp, 37 predicted proteins | sample YL17G02_20_MG_FD_203700 | JGI IMG/M metagenome (GOLD analysis project Ga0315274, IMG submission 203700) | Sediment microbial communities from Yellowstone Lake, YNP, Wyoming, USA - YL17G02_20 | ecosystem: Environmental > Aquatic > Freshwater > Lake > Sediment | place: USA: Wyoming | collected...
TCGTCGGTCGCTACCATTTCAAATCCATACTTAGTCGGTCTCAGTCTCTTCAGTTTCATGTTTATTTCTATCCCAGTTAATTTTAAAAAGCCTGTTACTGGTCGGTGTTCAGTCGGGCACAGCAATACCAGAAGGTTTCAGGAATGGTTCCGCGGCGTTCCTAAGCTCTTTCATATATTCTTCAGCTCTAACGAGAGTTTCTCTTACAATAGCGAAGTCTTTGTATTCACCTTCAGCCGCCTCTCTAAGCGTTCTTATGAAATCTTCTCCATTTTTAACAAAATCAAAGGCAAGTTCCCTCTTTGACTTAGGATTGATTGCAGAAGAATTCAAAATGCTAATACTATCGTTCATGAATAAGTCTGTATGGGCCAAGTAATCTTTTCCGAAATCCAATGCCCTTTTGATATCATTTTCTGTATAGTTTTTTCCCGGCATATGAATAAAAATCGGACAAGTTTTATAAAGTTGACTTGCGCCCCGGCAGGCTACCTGCACGCCTAAACGTCTATATACGGCGACACGAGCGGGCAGACGTCATTGAGTATCTTTATCCTCTGGATGGTCCAGGTGTCGTTCACGTTGTATACGTCCGCCTCCAGTATGACCGACTGGCCGGCCTTCAGCGGGTTCTGGACGGTCTTCTGGCTCAGGGTGGTGATCCTCACGTCAGGGTATGTCACAATCCGCTCACCTGAGCCTGTCTGGAACGTGATCTCGAAGGTGAAGTTGTATAGGTTCTGCATCTTCGTGTTCGTTATCTTCGAGGTGATTGTGCCGTTGTTTCCGGTGATGTTCCAGTCAGCGCCATAGCTGCCGTAGGATCCGTCGAAGGTGTAGCCGCTCTGCTGGCAGATGAGCGTGTTCGTCACGCCGGTGCCAGATTGTGTGGACGACTGGGTGGCGAGGTCTATCACCCAGGGGCCGAGCATCACTGCTGCGGCTACCGATATGAGCATGATCAGCACCGTGGATATCATCTGCGAGACGCCCTTCATGTTATAACCCCTTTATATCGCTCCGTTAACCGCGTTCATAGTTAACCTGAATTTTTGCTTATTCTCCCCTTATTTCAATGAAGTCCCCTCCGGACTCCAGTACGAAGCGTATGTCATACGTTATGCCGTAGTCGGATGCCAGGTGCGCGGTGACCTGGCCGTACGGAAGGAACAGTCCTGACTTCTCGAGATAGGTATAGCCTGCCCCTGTCCTCGAAGTGCTGTCATCGTCAAGGGTTATCTCCAGGTATTCGAGGGGCATGTACTGTCCTAAGTCTTTCTGGTAGACTGAGAGCAACAACCTCCTCGTGTCTAACTGGACAGGAGAGGAGGATGATCCCGTCCTGTTGAAGCATGCCTTTATGTGCTGGTTCTCCAGTATGAACGCGTCCTGGCCGGAGCATGTGCCCTCATATGCCTTGACGTCCAGGTTGGAGCCGAACATGACGTTCCCGATCATCTGGAAGGTCCTCGGGGGGAACGCCTGCACCCCGCAGTCGTACTCCCAGTATATAGTGTCGTTGTCCCCCAGTATGTAGAGCTTTCCCTCGTCGATGTTCATGTCGATGGTCCTCTTCGACCCCTTGCCCTCCGCAACCACGTCGCGGGTGACCTTGTCCATCTCTATGAGGGAGGATTTCATCTTCTCCACGGCGGCGATGCACTGCATCCTCTCCATTATCGGCATGCCTGTGTAATACACTATGCCGGTCGCCGCTATCAGGAAACCGAGAAATATCACGCTCGAAACGAGTGTTATCCCCTTCATGAAACCCTCTCACCCACCATAACGTCGTCCCCGGCATGAAGCTGGAGCAGGAAGTAAAGATTCGCCTTGCGCTTCCCTAATATTAGATTCTTTTCCACGCTATTAAAACTTACATCAAGGGATAATGTTTCCGCCGGGTTGGTGAATAGCGTGCTGTTTACGGATCCGTTGCCTACGAAAATGGTCTTCGTTTCCCCTGACAGGTCGAACGTCACGCTCACAGGATCACCCAGGAAGTTGCCCATGGTGACGTTCAGGTCGTTGCTCACGTTCCCGGTCACGATCCATATCGCGTAGAAGTCCATGCTGCGCTCGGCGGAGGCATTTTTGCAGAAGAACGTGAAATTGACCAGCGCCCCGACCCCGGCTTCCGGGACCTGGTTCAGGCCGGAATTGAAGGCTTTAGGATATTCGTTAACCATGTTCTTTATCAAATAGTTTATCTCCTGGGGTCCGGAGCTGGAGAACAGCGGGGCCGAGAGGTAGGTCGATATCCCTGTCCAGAACATGATCATCAGTATGAATGCGCCGAGGATGAAGAACTGGCCGGACATGCCCTTTAATTGGTGATGTGGGTTGGTTGTTGCCAGGCTCTCAGACCTTCGGCTGAGAGTATTTCCACTGCCCTTTAATTGGTAACATTTCTTCCCTTCCATGCCTTCACCAGATGTACAGCTTTACCTCCTTCGGGTCGAAGCTGTCGTAACCTGCAATCAGATAGGTGGATGTCCATACGTTCTCCGAATCCGGGTAGGTGCCGGCGCACGTGCCGTTCATGGCGCAGACCATGACCGTGTGGTTATAGCCGTGCATGCTTATTTCCGAGTTGATCGCATCGGCATCCATGGCGACCGCTTCCTGCCTCAGCTGGCTGTTTCTTTCGAGGTTCTCCAGTATTTCATAACCCCTTATCTTTATCACGGACTGGATTGGGCCTCCGGTGTAGCTGATCCCCAGAGAGAGCAGGAAGACCACGATTAGGCTGGCTGCCATTATGCTCTCCACCATTCGCCAGAAGCCCTTCATCTTTGTCATGCTTTCACCAATTAACTATTCACTCTGTTAACCATGTGATATGACTCAGGCTTCAGCCTGAGTCTTTGAACCCACTATCATATATCATTTATTACCAGTGTAACGTCACCAAGTGTAGAACGTTACGTTCACATCCTCCCTCGTCTCCCATATCCTGCCCCTGGCAGTCCTTACAAAGACATTCGAGGGACCCTGAGGCATGCCACTTCCGAACGAGAAGCTGGTCGTGCTCCCGTTGACATCGAGCAGGAAGCCCTGGGTGGTGCGTATCTCCTTTCTGAAATCCTGATAGCCCATCGAGGTCATGTTGGCCATCCTCGCGCTGGATATCATGCTGTTCTCCTCAAGCGCGCGGGGCACGATCTGGGTGGCCCCTGCCACGGAGAACGTGCCCGAGCACAGCGGGTTCTCCGTCCCAAGGCCGGCGAACTCTATCCTGAAAGTGTTCGCGCCCGCACTGAGGTTCGCGAGCCAGTAGGTGTTGTTGCCGATGATCCTGCACGAAAGATTCGTGCTTCCAGACCACACCCTGGTCGTGTTCCTCCACTCCGGATACCCGAGATAGCCCGCCGAGAGCACGACATCGTTCTGTGCTCCGGCAGAGCTGGCCACCGCGGGGACTGAATACAACGGAATTGACATATAGTCGAGGATCTTGCCCATCTCTATGTCCGCGGCGGTGTCGAGGTATCTTTCGTCAAACCGGAACACGGAGAAGTAAAAGGTGAACGACCATGCCACGAAGAACAGGAATACTGCAATCCCGAGCACCCAGTCGATGTCCATGATTAAATATGGGAAAAATGGTTAATTAAAGTGGGACGGAGAACGGAGGGATTATGCCTGCATCTATTTCCACATCAGCTGTGGTATTCATGCTATCAAGCGGGAGCTTAAGCCTCAGCTGCGCTATCCTTTCTTCCACATAATCCCTTATCGGGCATTTGAATCTGCCCATTATCAGGCCTGCGGCTCTGATGGTCCTTGCCGCCTCTCCATATCTCTGCAGAGTGCTGGGCTGGGTGTCTGGATCTCTGCACTTGGCCATGATCCTGTCATGAATCTCCCTGAGGCCCCTGTCATCCACAGCCTGCTCGAAGGAGGCATTCAGGTAAACGCGGCTGAGTTCCTGGAGGCAGTTTGACCCGCTTCCTCCATAAGCCATTTTTACAGCAGGGCATGCCGCGCACTCGGGGCGATTCCAGTCTGTCGATAATCCTGCGGCTAACCCTACCATTTCGCCAGATAAGGCAAAGAGCGTGTTCAATTTGTCCCTGTATCCGAAATCTTTCATGAAAAATCTGTTTGCAGGCAAATTTTATAACCGTATCGGCATCGTCAAAAATAGCATATACCAATAAATCAATGGGATTGGCCAATCGACCGCAGCTACACATGAGCCTGGTCAAAAATATGCAACTCTGACAAAATCCGCGTTTCATTATTGTGCGCATGAAGCTGAACCTGAGCTCCTTCTGGCTGCCCGAAGTCATCCGCTAAAATCGCTCTTCCGAGCTCATCGATGAATCTGAGCTCCTTCGGCCTGACACCGAACCTATAATAGAGTGCGTTTTCTCCACTGTGCTGGACATATCGTATAGCTGCACTGGTTTCTCCTACGTGCACACTTTCCATTGACAGCAGATCAGCGCCGTCATCCAGTTTGACACCCACATTGAATCTTCTGGCGAGAAGATTGGCAGTCAACAGCTGGAGAGGATGATATATGGTGCTTCCTTTCCTCCAGCACCTCATCTTAGGATCGTTCAAGGCAAACACGCTGGTACCGCCATTGTCATCACGTCTTGTCTCTGTGATGAAGTGTATGAGCTTTCCCTTGGGGAACCGGACGGCATACATGCCGGGATCATACATCTCCAGGCCGATCCTGAAATCTCCGAAGTATTTGGAAAGCTGGGACATGTAATCCGTATTTCCATTCGGATTGGTTTTCATGTCCATAATTGGGGCGCAAATCTTTTAAAATGATTGTGTTCTCGGGAGAACCTGTAATGCGGAAGTTTTTGTCAGCGCACGTTTTTAAGGCTTTAGGAGGGTCAGGACGCAAAACATCAGGTTTTTATTCCACCTAAAGATATATGAATAAGAAAATGCAAAAATTAATATAAAATCAAAGGGGTGAAATTTTATGGCCAAGAAAGCTTTCGGAGGTTACACGATTTCTTTCGCCGGAAGGAAGGAGACGGTTGAGCAGGTTTTCGGCAAGGGAAAAGTAACGCCAAGCGAGATGACAAAGAAATTGTGGGTCTTCGTGAAGGGCAAGAGACTTGCAGGAAAGTAAGATGGATCTGAGTTTTATTTTTTATTATTTTTTTGTTTTTATTTTATTCTTTCAGTCCTTTCCAAGAACCTTCTTCCCGCGCTCCTGCGGCACAACTTTCAGTTTCGCTCTCGCGAATTTTGCGTTCAGCTGCTTCCCGCCCAGCAGCCTGTCCAAGAATACGGAGAGCGCCGCGACCTCGGAGTGCGGCTGGGAGGTGACCGAGACGTTATGGTCAACCGTATGATAAACCTCTGAAGGAACTTTCTCCCCGCCAATGACGACCAGCACGCCCTTACTCGCCTTGCTGCTCTTGATTATCTTCCCGATCATGTCCTGGACTGGCAATCCATAGACGGTAAGATGGACCGACAGACCTTTCCACCCACCAACAACTTTCTTCCAGCTCTTCTCGTGGCGGACGAAGAACTTCCCGCCCCACCGTTCGACAACGCTGGCCACGGACTTCTCCATTCCCTCATCCGGTTCCCCTGTATAGATCAGCCCAACCGCGCCGAATGCGCGGGCAACGAGGCAGGCATGAGTGGATATCCTTTTGTCCCTGCCTATCCTGTGCCCGAGGCGTAGAACTACGAGTTTCATAAGAATCATTTTTATTTTGGATATATATCAATCCGGGAAAACTCCTTCATGGCCTTTCCGTGGTCCGTGCGCTCATCCCCCAGTGATAATGCTATCTCCCGGAAATCATGGAATTCCAGGCTTCTTTTTTCCAGTTTTGCTTCATTTGCAATGGCTTTTGCAAGAATTGAATAAAAGGCATCATTCATCTTCCCCGCAAGCGCGATTATCACACCCGGCTCATTGTTGTAAAGGAATGCTGCTTTAAGGGCATCGCGCGCCTCATAAAGAGATCCGCGGGCATCTGCCAGATCCCCGGACGCAATCAGTTTATCGGCGTTCTTTATGTATTCGCATACCTTGATGATCCCGATATAATAATCCCTGAGAGAGATGGAATCCGCGTTTTCGATACCACCGCTGCACCAGTGCGGCAGCTTTGGCAAAGACCTTATTTCCGGGCCATCCCAGGAGCAGGCGACCCCGTCTCCAGGGGAAATAAGATGTATCATCCTTAGATTTTGCTGGAAAATCTTAAAAAGTGCATGCAGACTAAAAGAACCTCACATCCCTTCCGAACGCCCGGCCGAGGGTGCGCGAGAGCTGGTCGAGCCGCAGGAAGATCCTGTGCAGTTCCTTTTTGTCCGCCTCGCCAAGCAGGCCCTTGTAGAGGTTCATGGCATGGTCATAAAGGGCTTTAGCCATGTCGTAGTCGCTCTTCACTGTGCAGTGCTCCGCCTCAGAGACTATCTCGATCAGCTTCATCCTTCTTTCTTCCACGGACTTGTCCTCCTCGGCGGCCAGCTCCGGAGGCTCGAACTTCCTCTGGTCAACCGAGAAATAGCCCGGGCTTTCGATTTCCTGCTCAGCCTTTTTCTCGGTCCGGGCGAACCTCGTGGGTGAGACCAGAACGGGCCTCGGCCTGAACGCCGGTACAGGGCCGCCGGAAAGCTGGATGGTCCTTATGGTCTCGTGGATTGCATCCGGAACAACCGTCGTGGGCCTCAGTTGGCTTTGCGGGCGGGCAGAGTGATGCTCCTTTATGTGGCTCTCCGCATGGTGCTCGACTTTGGCGACCCGGGTGCCGAGAGAAAGCTCTATATCTTCCATCCTCTTCCTGAGTGTGGCTGATTCCGTACTCCTCTTTCTTGACTCCTCCAGCAGCTCCTTCTCGAGATCATAAACCCTCTTGTCCAGAGACTCGGCTTCCTTCTTCAGCCTTCCCAGCTCTCCCGAGGAGGCGATGGGGACAGCAATCCTCCCTTCCTTCTCCAGCTTCTCCGTTCGGCCAATGATCTCTGCGAGTGCATCATACATCTCCTCAAGGTCGGCCCTCAGCGCGAAGGATTGGCTCGTTTCTTTGGATGAAGGCGATGGAGCAACTTTCTCATGTCTTCTGGAAAACACTGAAAGAATGCCATGGGGTTCGTGCCGCTCTTCCACTTTAAACGGTACCTCCGGGCGGGGGACAAAAGGTCTGGGAATCATGGAAGGAGGCAACTGCTCTTCCGGCTCTGGCTCCGGCATCTCTCCGCCTGAAATGGCGGAAAGCATGGAGCGTTCTAAAAGCTCCACCTTCTTCTCCATCTGTTCGTGCTCTGTCAGCACTTTCTCGGCCATCTGCTCGACCGCCTCGTATTTGCGGGACAGCTCCTCCGTAGGCTGGTATTTTACCTGGCTCTTCTCCAGCGCATCGAGACGCTTGCGAAGCAGGTTAAGCCCGCTCACACTCCCGCTGGTCTCCATGCGCGTCCTGTCAATGATCGAGCGGAGGGACGCGACCTCTGTGGCCAGGTCCCTTTGCAAGGCCGCATCCTTTGCAGTCTTCTTCCCGTGGATGTTCCTCTCGGCGGCCTCGAGCTCGGATATCGTGAACCTGACGCTGCCAAGCCTCTCGGCCAGCTCGTTTATCCTCTCGTCCTGGTTATAAACGACCCCGCGGAAGGACTCTATCTCCCCATGGAGCCGCGAGATGCTGTCCGAGAACTTGCTTTTGTCAGAATCGCGGAATTCCGGTTTGGGTGCGGGCTGCTGAACGGGCTTTTGCGCCTGCTGTTGCACCTTCTGCTGCATAGGCTGCGCGGCCGGTTGTTTCTGGGTTGCGGGTACATTGACGGGCTTGCCCTGCTTTTTCTTCTTCTCCTTTCCCTTTTGTTCCTTCTTCTGCTTCTTATTGCCACCGAGGTTGATCACGAACCATGGCTTGTCCTTGTCCTTCTTCTCTTCGTCATCCCCGCCGAAAATCCCAGTCATGGCACAAAAACCCTTTATTGAATTCTTGATTCCGGGACTAAAATAACTGTCATGTACGCCGAAGAATTCAGGGAAAACCGGGAAGTAACGTTTATATATAATCTGTGTTAAATATAATTAACGTAAAATATATTTTAGGTTAATCGTATATGACACAAATTAAAGATGCGCTCAGGGATTTTAATCCTTGGTGGAGCAGAGAATTTAAGCTGGAATTCAAGGACAGGGAAATTTGCAGCAGCATCCGGAAGTTCATTTCCCTTCGCCAGATAATAGCCATCACGGGCCTGAGGCGCGTAGGGAAAACTACTCTCATGTACAAATTCGTAGACGACTATATTAGAAAAGGGTTTGACCCCAAGAATGTAATCTATTTTTCGTTCGACGAATTCAGGGAGACAGAAATACGAAAGGTTCTGGCAGCATACGAGGAGATGATGGAAAAAAACATACGTGAAGGTAAATATCTCCTTCTGCTGGACGAAGTGCAGAAGCTGAACGGCTGGGAGGACCAGCTTAAAGTGGTTTATGACACGTTCAATAACATAAAGATCATAATCTCAGGCTCAGAATCGCTCTTCATAAGAAAAAAATCAAAGGAGACGCTGGCCGGGAGGATGTTCGAATTCAGGGTGGAGCCACTTTCGTTCGGGGAGTTCCTCGCCTTTAAAGGAGCTTACCTGAATCCCGCAGGGCTTTATGAAAAGGAGCTCAAAAAACTTTTCGGGGAGTTCATAATGACATGCGGATTCCCGGAAATGGTCAACATAAGGGAAAAGGACGTCATAAAAAAATATGTCCATGAAGGAATAGTTGAAAAGGTCATCTACAGGGACATGCCAAAGCTGCTGAAGATAAAGGATGCCGCAGTCATAGAAAGCCTGCTGAAGATTTTTATGAATGATCCCGGGCAAATCATAGAGCTTTCCGATCTTGCAAGAGAGCTAAGGATTTCCAGACAGACGCTTTCATCATATCTTGGTTACCTTGAGAGCTCCTTTTTGTTAAGAAAGCTTTACAATTTCTCTAAAAACAGCAGGAAGGTGGAGCGGAAGCTGAAGAAATATTATCCTACCGTAATTTCCATAGATCTTCTTTTCAAGGATGACGATTTCTCCAGATCAAAGGTCTTCGAGTGGATTGTTGTCAATCATCTCAAAGCCGAATATTTCTGGAGGGATCCATACAAGAACGAAGTGGATATCGTCATTGCAGATGATGCATTACATCCTATAGAAATAAAGTATGGAAAAATAGAAACGGCTGGTTTGCTGGCATTCATGAAAAAGTTCAGCGTTGAAAATGGAACCATAATCTCAAGCGAAAAGGAGCAGACACAAAAATTAGAAGGCCGGCGGATTGAAATCGTCCCTGCATTCAAGTTCCTGCTTAAGCGCAAAATGAGATGAATATCCGTCTGCTTTTTTAAATCTCACACGGCAACCTTATTCATGGTGATCATATGCCTGTGAGGAGCCTCGAACCATACAACCCGATTGAAGGCAACTTCGTGGTCAAGTTCAAGAGGCAGGTCGTGCCCTACGCGAAAGGGTTTACATTCCAGCTCAGGATTGGGGATCCGTCAGGCGAGATCATGCTCCGCTACTGGGGCCCCAACAACAGGGCCGAGGTCGAGAAGCTGTTCAATTCTATAAACAAGGACGACGTTGTCCGCGTGCGGGGAGAGACCACGCTGTACAACAATAACGTGTCGATAAACGTGAACCCGCCTGAGGGGGAGCTCCGTGTGCTGGGGCAGGATGAATACAACGTGACGGATTTCCTCCCGGTCACCGAGCGCGAGCCCAAGGAGATGTTCAGTGAGCTGACAGGATTGATAAGCTCGATAGGGAGCCAGGACCTGCGCAACCTCGTGTCATCGTTCATAATAGACGACAATGAGTTTTCAGCTAAGTTCAAGCGCCATCCTGCCGCGATGTACAAGCACCACGGCTGGCTCGGCGGCCTGCTCGAGCACACGCTCCACGTGGCAAAGATATGCGACTTCGTTGCGGGCATCCACAAGGAGATGGACAGGGATCTGATGATCGCGGGCGCGATACTTCACGACATAGGGAAGATGTCGGAGCTGGAGGTCACCACCAACATAAAGGCCTCCGTGGAGGGGATAATGATCGGGCATCTCCTGATTACACTGGAGATGGTCACGAAGAGGATGGAAGAACTCAATACTCCGAAAGACCTGAGGATAAAGATCAAGCACCTTCTTGCCTCGCATCATGGGAAGCTCGAATACGGCTCCCCCAAGGTTCCTGCGATGCCCGAGGCCATGTGCATATACCTGGCGGATGACATGGATGCGAAGGTCACCGAGATGATCACCCACATGAAGATGGCGGCGACAGAGGACGATTACGTGTACGTCCGCGACTTCGGGAACGTCTACCTGAAGTGATGAAAAATAAAAAAGGAACTTTCTGAGTTCAGATGCCTTACTTGAACATGACCCCGCTAACTCCCAAAAGGACGACGACAACGAGGGCAACCACGAGAATGCCGAGGACGTAATAAAAGACCCTTCTGTCCTGGGTTTTGCCATCGAACCTCCATGGCTCCGGCGATGCAACGACCGGTTTTGACACGAATGCCTTTCTTGTCTGAACTCTTTTTTTGACTTTCTTTGTTTTGGCCATGATTATAATTTGTGCGAGGGCGTATTTATTTGGATAAACCGGGCAAATGGGATGGAAAGGCGAAAAATAAAATAGAAAACATCCGGCCCCGTCCGGGCCGGAGTCAATTTTGGCTTCATTGCGGTGTATGTCTATGGGTTTACGCACAGCGTCCGTTCGAGCAGGTCGTGTTTGCAGGGCAGTTTATGTTTATGTACGTTCCATATGTCGAACTGTAGCAATAGGCCTCTGTAACAAACGATGCAGATGTCGAATTGCACATGTCAGGTATTGTTATGATGCTGCCACTGTAGTAGGTCACTACTCCATACACTGTCGCATTCTGCCCGCCGTCGGTGTCGTTGCATGGCGGTGGAACAGACAAAACTGCACTAACGTTCGCTATTTGTCCGGCAACCACTGTCACGTTCTGTTTGTATGTCATATATCCTGACAGCGACATTTCCACGCCATACTGCCCTGGTGGTTTAGAGACTGTCACAGGGGTCTGTCCGCTGTTCACGCCGCTTATGTATACCCATACTCCGGAAGGTGTCGAAACAACTGAGATGTTCCCGTATAACGAGCAGGCGCCGTTTATGCACATGTAACTTCCAGGACAGCCGGTCATGTTTGAGACGATGCTGCTGCCCGAGCAGTAGAACTCCTGCAGGCTGCTTCCTGAGCAGCGATCAGTCGAGACGTTTATAACCCTGGTCCCGTTGTAGATCCTTGCAGTACCCATCGTATATACGTTGTACCCGCCGTCACTGTCGTTGCATGTAATGGTGCTTACCGGTGGTATCGGGGCAGGTATGCATGCGCCGTTCTGGCACACATATGCGCTACTGCAGTTTATCGGCCAGCAATATCCCACGTTGTTCGAGCAAACGCATTCTTTCAAGAACGTGCTGTTAACACATTCATCCGTTTCGCTCCTGATCTGCCCATCATTATTGAAGTATGTTATCGTTCCTCTCAAGGCAGGGTTATTGCTATTGCCGTTCACTGTATCCGTGTCGTTGCATCCTGTCCGGTTAGTAGGAGCCCTACAGGCGCCGTTCTCACACCCAAATACGCAGTTTGTGCTGTTCCCCAACTCAAGGCATGGATCGCTGTCGAAGTTGCCGCATGTCAGCACCGATGTCCCGTTGCAGGATTTCACTCCGGTCGTGCTGCAGTCATTGGTGCATGCCGGAATTTTGCATTCCCCATACTGGCATGTCTTTCCGGATGTGCATCCCCTAAAACCGCAATATCCCATATTCTTGTAGCAGTAGCACTCCAATACCGAATTGGTCCCGGAGCATTGATCAATGGTTGTTTTGAGCTGGCCGTCCTTGTAGTAGGTTATTGTCCCGAACTTGTCCGGGTAATCTCCGTTATCCGTGTCATTGCAACCTACGGGCACAGGAGGGACTATAGGTGGCTTGGGATTGCACGCGCCATTCACGCACCCGTAATCGCAGGTCGGGTTCGCCCCATAGACGTTTTTTCCGTTGCAGTAATATTCCACCAGCTTTGAGCCGGAGCAGAAGTCTGTATAGGTCTTTGGTCTGGTTCCGCTGCTATACGTTACCGTCACTGTGCCTCTCTTATCGAAGTTCTTACCGCCGTCATCTTCGCTGCAGGTGATGTAAACCACCTGGTATGCCGCCATTCCTGCGAGGTTGGTTGCCTCGGCCATGCTGACTCCCTGCTCCTCGGCGATTATCTCCGCCATAGGTCCAAGGTAGTCATCCTGGGTTCCGAACATCCCCCCTCCAAGAACGAGAGCGACAGCCACAACGGCTATCGCCAGAACACCCACACCGCTATATGCTAGTTTCTTTTTGTTGGTATCCATGAATATAATATATTGTGCTTCCTTATTTATATGGTCGCGAATGCGCAGGGGCGGCAGGCTCGATCCTCACGGCCCAACAGAAAACGCTTCCATTCCCGGCCCGGTCCGGCATTTTAAATTTTTCCCGCAGTGTTTATGTTAAGATCGTAAGTGCAGCTGACCCGTCCGCTTTCCGCTACCTCGCAGACGACCAGAAGCGGCTTCACGTAAATGCCCGTCATGCCCGGAAGCGCGTTTACTACGCCGACGTTCCATGTCTGCGTTGACTGTGCCAGTTGCGAGCTTGCGTTTATGTTCATCCACGACTGCGTGCCGCTAATAACGGTGAATGTGTAATTCCATCCCTCGATCAGTATGCTTTCCGGCTTCCCTTCTCCGATGGTCAGCTTCAGTCCGGAAAAAACGCAGGCACCGCCGCTGCAGCCGGAGTTGCACATAATCATCTCCGCCCTTCCGCTGTTTCCCTGGCACCAGTGCTCGACAACTAAGTCTGCACCCGAACATAGGTCGCTAAGGTTCCTGGCCTTCGGGCCTTTGTAGTCATACTCGAGCATCAGCTTGCCTTGGGTGTAAGCGTTCCGGCCGCCATCCGAGTCGGAGCACCTGACCGCCCTTATGGGCGCGGGAGCCCCTGGGCCGGAGTCTATCCTGGAAATGATCCTTGCCTCATCGAGTGTTATCCCCTCTTCGCGGGATAGTATCTCTGCCTCCACGAACAGCTGGTTTTCAGGAGCCTGCTTCATGACGACCTGGTCTTCACTTATTTCAGTATCATTTGATGAACCGTCGCCGGGAACTCCGCCGGGAAGAATCCATACCATTGCAAAAAAGACCGCTGCCACGGCTGCCACCGCAATAAGGCCGATGGCGGCATATAAGAATTTCATGTCGTATGACCCGGTTTCGGGTTTGGTTTTGGTTGCGACTCTTTTTCCGGCCTTCCGGGTTTTCGCCATTATTATATTTTGCCCGGGCGGGTATTTATTTGGATAAACCGGGCAAAGGGGATGGAAAATAAAAAAGAAAGGGTAAGAGCTGTTAGGGTTTTGGATTCTATCTGCAGCGTCCGCCTGTGCAATTCATGTTTCCAGTGCAGTTAATACCAGTATATGTTCCGAATGTCGAATTGTAGCAGTAAGCCTCTTTCACAGTTTTATTTGCATAGCACGAATCTGGCAATGTGATCGGCGTGCCGCCGACGTAGTATGTCACTACACCATACACTGTCGCATTCTTTCCGCCGTCGGTGTCACTGCATGCTGGTACAGGTATGCATCTCCCGCTCTGGCACATATAGCCGCATCCAATCCTCTGTCCGGCCACCTTTGTTCCTTTGCATGTATATTCATATACGAATTTACTATCGTTGCACTTGTCGCGTAATGTTGTCGGTTCTGATTTTCCCTGCGCATAATAAGTCACGGTACCGCTCACATCGATGTTGTTTCCTCCGTCAGAATCCGTACATTTTTCAGGCGATCCGAGAGCTTCACCTGCCATATTAGTCAGCCCTGTGCCGAAAACCAACATTATTGCCAATACTGCTATTACCAAAACACCCAAAACCCCAAAATAGAGTCTTTTGGTCTTTTCCATGAATATAATATATTGTGCTTCCTTATTTATATGGTCAATCCGGCAGCACGGGCCTGCCTCTCTGGATGGGGCTTTGCCTCTGGTATGGCCAGCTCCTGATTCATCACAAATCGAATGGGATTGACCATGGGATTAGCTCTATCCTCGGCCTGCCGGAATCGAACGGCCCGATGAGGTCGAAAAGCAATTGTATTTTTTCTGACGGGATTATCTGATAATATCCCATTTCGATGGCATGGGGGGTCACTTCAACCTCGGCCTCAAGAGGTTCTTTCATCACTATTCCAAGTTCGCTGGTGACGCCTCCATGATAGGTGAGAATTTTCTTTTTTCCTGGCAGCTCGTAATCATTTGGATCAGAGAACAGCACCCTCATTTCATCTTTGAATATCTGCAGCTGGTTTCCGCTCGCGTTACAGGGCAGGGAGATGCTGCTTTTTCTCATCAGCCTTGCAATGTAATCAGAGAATCTCTCATTTGGGTCCTGGTATTGCGACCCCCACCCCAAAGAATCTTTGCACCCTGCCCTTCGGTTTTCCAAGAAGGAACATGTGGTCGGGCGTCTCAGACGGAATCTTGAGGATGAAAATATCCTCCCTTCTGCCTTCCTTGAGCTCCCTTTGCATCCTTTCCTCTGCCAATCTGTAATCATCAAGCATGCTCCGGTATAACATGCCTTGTGAAAAAAGGCTTTCTGCTACGGACATCTATAATAAGTCAGAATAAGATTTTTAAACCAGTATTTATCCCAAAAAATCGCTCACTCCGCTGCCGTCACAATGACCTTCACGTCCTCCTCTATCAGTCCGGTCTCCTTTGGTATGTGGATGCCCTTCTCTTTGAGCAGCTGGCGGAGAAGTGGTATATAGTCTCGCTTCACGACCTTCCTTGACGTGTGGACGTACGCACCGAACCTGTCGCAGACGGAGTTCATCTGCTCCCTCCTCTGCCTCGTGGCGCCCATCTGGATCAGCTTGTCCGGCGGGCGGAACGGGACGAACCCTTCCCTGTTTTCCCCCGAGAGCGAGATGCCTGACATCATGTCCACCATGTAGCCCTTGAAAGACCAGTTCTGCTGGACCATCACCTTGTGCCTGTATATGTCCGCCCTGGAGAGCAGGTCAAAGGCTTTCGCAACCCCTTCAGATGTGCTGAACTGGCTCTGTATGTTCGCCTCTATCCACCAGAATATGTCATCAGGGTCTTTATCGCACTCCCACATGACCTTCTTCGCGGCGCGCACGCTCTTCGACCTGAAGATGGCGGGAAGTATGCTGAATATGGCGGCCTCCCTCTCCCTGTGGCCGACTACCTGCAGGTCAGTATCAGAGATGCTGTTCTTCCCCTGGGTGGCGTTCTGGAGGTCGGTTATGGCGGAGCGCATGTCACCGGAAGACCAGCGCGCCAGATTCTTGAGCACGTCGCCTTCCACGGCAACCCCTTCGGCCGCGCATATCTCGCGGAGCCGCTTCTCTATCGAGAGTGAATTCACGCGGGAGAACTTGACGATCTGCGAAGCCTGCCTGAGCGGCTGGAGCTTTGGTATGTACGGATCATTTGCTATTAGTATTATCGGGAACCTGGAGTCCTTTATCACCTTGACTATGGCATTGACCCCACCGCGGTCACCTGCACCCAACCCATCAACCTCGTCTATGAGTATCAGCCTGCCCTTCGAAAACAACCCCATGTTTTTGGAGCTTTCCTGCAGCGTGGCCTCAATCGCGTCCGCATTCCTCTCGTCGGATGCGTTTATTGCCGTGAGCATCCACCCGTGTTCGCGCGCGATCAGTTCAGCCATCAACGTCTTGCCCGTCCCGGGAGGGCCGGAATACATAAGTGCCTTCCCAGGCTTCCATGAGTGCAGAAAGGTTTGGGTCTCCTCGAGAGGCTTGTGCTGGCTCAGCATCTCGGAAATCTTCTTCGGCCTGTATTTGTCAACCCAGAGCTCCATTCCTAATGTTTGTTTTGCGGGTATTAATTTGTTGGTCGGACGGACCAAAACGAATAAAACCCTTTCCATGTAATATAATACCATGAACGCGGCGAGAAAGCTCTGTGATGGGAAATGATTTCTCCCAGCCGCGCGAATATCCATTGTTTCTGAAGCTTCCTCCGGGCACGAAGGAAGGACTGGACCTCATTCTAGCCCCCATACCGGTGGATTCCCTCAGGGAGCACGAATCGATAAGTGAGGAGCACGTGAGGGAGCTGGCGAAGGACATTAGGTTGCGCGGGCTGATGAGGCCCATCGTGATAGATGCCGGTTCCGGGACGATTCTCGACGGCCACCACAGGTTCAGCGCCTTCAGGAGGCTCGGGAGGAAGGCCATACCTGCCCTGCTCTTGGACTATTTCGACCCGCGGGTGGTGCTCGAATCCAGGGCCGGGGTCACGAAGGAGCAGGTGGTGAGGCGCGCCGCTGAAGGAAACAGGTATCCACAGAAGACCACGAAGCATTCCATAAGAATCAGTAGTGGCCTCATCCACGTTTCCGAGATACTCGACCATATTGAGAGGGGTGACAGCAATGGCTCATGACGTCTTTTCAGCGATAGGGAACACCCCCCTCGTGGAGATAAAGGCTCTCAACCCCAACCCGCATGTCAGGATCCTCGCGAAGCTCGATATGATGAACCCGGGCGGCTCGGTGAAGGACAGGGCTGCCAGATACATGATTGAGGCCGCAGAAAGGTCCGGCGCGCTGAAGAAGGGGATGGTCATACTTGAACCAACTTCCGGGAACACGGGGATTGGCCTTGCGATGCTCGGCGCTGCCAGAGGCTATAAAGTGGTGCTTACCATGCCCGAATCCATGAGCGTGGAGAGGCGCCAGATTCTCGCCTCGCTCGGCGCAGAGATCATCCTCACGCCAGCGAAACAGGCAATGGACGGCGCAATAGATAAGGCAGAGGAGCTTTCCAAGAACCCAAAGTATTTCATGCCGGACCAGTTCAGCAACCCCGCGAACCCGCAGGCGCATTACGAGACCACGGGCCCAGAGATCTGGAAACAAACAACGGGCCAGATTGATATTTTCGTCTCAGGGATGGGGACATGCGGAACTATAATGGGGGCAGGCAGGTTTCTGAAGGAAAAGAACCCGCACATAAGGATCGTGGGCGTGGAGCCGGACAAAGCCACCCCAATCCAGGGCCTGAAGAACATGGAGGTCAGCAGGGTGCCGAAGATCCTCGACCCGGCCAGGATAGACGAAAGGGTCTATGTGAGGCTGGAGGATGCCATGAAGACAGCGCGCGAACTTGCGAGAAAAGAGGGCATATTCGCCGGCCCAAGCTCCGGAGCGGCCGTGCACGCCGCCCTGCAGTATGCACAAAGCATGAAAAAGAGCGGAACCATAGTCGTGATCCTCCCGGACGGAGGGATGAAATACCTGTCGACGGGACTGTTCGGATGATACGTTTACTTCTGTCCGACGTGCCTTATGGCTTCATTGATCACGGAGATGTCCTTGATTTTTGACGTGAGGATCTTGTCCTTTATCTTTTCGATTTCACCGATGTCCTCTATTATGAAATCAGAGAATGCGAAAATGAAGGGGTGTATCCAGTCACTGACGAATTTTCCGCTGAACGTGATGTTTGATCTCCTGTGCGTGGTGTCCTTCGGGAGCACGGTAACCACGGGCTTTTTCAGGTACTTCGCAATCACCATTTCCTGGGCTCCGCCCACGCTCATCTCCCCTTCCGCGCAAACGACTATGAAATCGCTCTCCTTTATGTCCCTGCAATCCTTCCCTACGACGGCCATGGGATCGGTTTCGTCCAGGTTGCGGGCCAGGGGATCAATGAACTCGGCATCAAAAAATTTCTGCATCGCCTTCCGGTACCTTTCCCTCCAGTCGACGAAGTTTTTCCTTTCGTGGTCGCCTTTCGGTATTTTTCCGGCCAGGTATATTTTCATGTAATATCATTGAAGCGAATACATAAAAATAATCGATCCTTCTGGACAGAGGTATGAAATGCCTTTCCATGGAATTGTTCGGATGAGAATACAGACTCTACCCGTTCAGGTAAGTGCTGCAGTGGCCTAAAAATATTTTAGCATTCTTCATGGACTCTTCTGCTGGCCCCCTGTTGGCCTGTGGTATGGTGTTATACGTGAAGTCGCCGCGCTTTTTCTTCTCCTCCCGGTATATCCCGAGAAGCGTTTCTGCCCTCACTATCAGTTCCCTGTATATCAGAAGAAGCCTGACATCGAGTATTCCCGTATCTATGAAAGCTGTTTTGAACCCGTCAAAGGTCTTCCTGTGTATCTCCGGGGATTCCGTTTCTATCCCCCTAGTAAGAAGCATCGCCTTTGCGCAGTAGAATATGGCATAGTAAGCATGGGATATTGCCCCGCTGTAGAACGTCTCACTGGCATCGAGGCTCAGGATTTCCTTTATTTTCCGGTTCCCGGATGCCTCGAAAAGGGTGAATGCGGAGTCTATCTCCGTCCTTGCCCTTTTCATGTACATTTCAGCCTTTGAACCCATTCATCATCGCCCTGAAAAGTATTTTATAGTAAGTTTCCGCGCCATATATGATTATGTGCTTTCTGGCAAGCTCCTTGCCGTAGTTGAACTCGTTGTTCGTCAGCATGAGGTAAAGCTCCTCCGCCGTGAAAATGAGCCCGTGCACCTCAGGGACCGTGATCTCTCCCTCCCTGAGGGCGGCCTTGCACTCGCCTTTATGCACTCCGTCAGGTATTATTATGGCTATGTCGAGATCGGAGGATTTCTTCTGCTTCCCCTCGGCATAGCTTCCGCATACCACAAGAGAGAAGAACGGGTTCCTTATCCTGCTCGTTATCCTCTCCAGGTTCTTGACCGGTATGTCATCCCTGCCGGCCGAGGCTGCCATCTCGAGCGCGGATAGCAGCGGTATGCACCCATCGCTGCTGAAATTCACCGAATAGGTATTGGTATTCCCGACCTTCCTCTCAACAAGCAGGCCCGCCGCTGAAAACTTCTTCAGGGCTTCGAACACGTAGTGGTGGGAGCGCTTCCCCGTGGCTTCTTTTATCCGGGAGATCGTGAACTCTCTCCAGGGCTCCTTCACGAAGGGGGCCATGACAGAGGCCTCCCCCTTCAATAGTCCATATTTATGGATTATTCTGTCCATATTTATGGATATAATCCAGGACTTATAAGCTTTCTGACCCGGCAGCAGGACTCAAATGACCGCGTTGAACAGGTAGCCGGTAAATATTATCCCAAGCGTCACTATCCCCACGAAAAGCGCGAGAAGTTTTGGTTTCAGCACCTTTCTGAGTATTATCATCTCCGGGAACGAGAGCGCGGTCACGGCCATCATGAATGCCAGGGCCGTGCCGAGAGGAAGCCCTTTCTCAATCAGCGAGCTGACTATCGGTATCATCCCGGCCGCGTTCGAGTAGAGCGGAACGCCTATGGCCACGGCGGCAGGGACCGCGAGCGGGTTATCCCTCCCGGCTATCTGGTACAGGAAGTTCTCTGGCGCGTAGCCGTGTATCAGCGCTCCCACGGCCACGCCGATAAGGATGAATGGAAACACCTTCTTCACTATCGAAATCGTGTCTTCATAAGCAATCCTGGACCGGTCTCTCCAAACCAACTTCTTCCGCTTCCTTTTCTTCACGGTCATCTCGTAGACATAGCCTTCTATGTGCTTCTCCATTCCCATCTTTCCGATAACCACTCCCGAGACGACTGCTATCACGAATCCAGAGGCTATGTACAACAATGCAACCTCCCAGCCGAACATGCCGAACAGCAGTATCGCTGCTATCTCGTTTATCATCGGGGCGGCCACCAGGTACGAAAAAGTTACCCCCAGCGGCACGCCTGATTCCACGAACCCTATGAATAGCGGGACAGCAGAGCATGAGCAGAACGGTGTGAATATCCCGATGGTCGAAGCGATCACATTCCCGCCGATCCCGAGGCGGTGTGACAGGATCTTCCTCACACGCTCCGGTGAGAGAAAGGTCCGGATGATCGAGAACCCGTATATGATCACAGCCAGCAGGATCAGTATCTTAACGCTGTCGTATATGAAGTAACTCAAAACCTCTTCGGCCAGGGTCCCTTGCGGAAACCCGATCACTGATGCAATCCATTCTGCGAGTGCCAGTATGGGATAGAACGGGTCCATTTTAGTTAATTGTGCGCGGGGGATAAAAAGTTATGGAACGGGTGTTAAACATGCCTATTTATTGCAACTGACAAATTACAATCAATATGCTTTTCGGTGTCGATACAAGCGGGAAAATCGGAGAAGGAAATCTTTACATGGCCGTCGTCAGGCACAAAGATTCAGATTTCATGAAACTGCTCAGGGAAAGGGTTTCAAAAAGGAACAGGGCAATGTCATTAAGAAGGAGGATAAAGGCTTCATCTCTCAAAGAGGATGAACTTCGATGGGTTTCGCAGAATTTCAACAGCGGATTCTCCTGCTATGCGCTCACGATATCTGATTTTTCAGAAATAAGGAAAGCTGTTTTGTCAGCCAGGGACTGGAAGTTCAAGACGCTTTCTTCCCTTATTTACATCACGTGCAGAAATTATACAAAAAATGGAGACGTACTTCTCATAGACAGAGATTATTCCGAAGATGTGATGAAGACTGTTTTTGGATATGTAAAAGCCATTTTCAAAATGCATGGAATAGATGTCATTGTCGAATCAGGAGATTCATTCAACGAAATAATAGCCAAAGCAGATCTGATTGCCGGCTGCTGCAGAAAAAACGTGATAAAACCGCACGAAGTTGAGACGAAAGAGATAATCAGGATGATCAGGCTGCTTCAATAAACAAACAACACGAACAATAAAAATCTGGGAAGAAAGAAGTTATTACGGGGCGGCCTGTCCTGGACAGGTAGACATCCCCGTAAATCAGTTCAATTAATACTTTTGCGCACGCATTTAAATATCTTGTTTCTGGCCTTTGAGAGAGATTTTGGGCCTTTTCCATACTATCATGCCGGAATTGGTCATCAGCCTAACCAAAAAGCTTAAATGGCTCCGGGAAAAAGTGATATTATGCCAATCGTATTTTACAACACGCTCACGCGGGTGAAGGAGGAGTTCAAGCCGCACACTCACGGAGTTGCGAAGATCTATACGTGCGGTCCTACGGTTTACTCGTTCGTCCACATCGGGAACCTGAGAGCCTTTCTCTTCTATGATCTTCTGCGAAGATACCTGAAATATCGCGGGTTCGAGGTGAAGCACGTCATGAACATAACCGATGTTGATGACAAGACGATCCGTGATTCGAAGAAAGAGGGGCTAAGCCTTCGCGCGTTCACGGAGAAATATACGAAAATTTTCTTCGATGATCTCAAGGCGATAAACATCGAGACGTTCGAGCTCTACCCAAAGGCCACCGACCACATACCGGAGATGGTGGAGATGGTCAAGACCCTTATGCACAAGGGCTTTGCCTACAAAGGCTCCGATGGCTCCATCTACTTCGACATCTCCAAGTTCGAGGGGTATGGAAAGCTGTCAGGTACTGATGTGTCCCAGCTCAAGGTCGGCGCACGCGTCTCGCATGACGAGTATGCCAAAGATGAGGCGCAGGACTTCGCACTCTGGAAGGCATGGACTCCGGAGGACGGAGACGTGTTCTGGGAGACCGAGCTTGGAAGGGGCAGGCCGGGCTGGCACATAGAATGCTCCGCCATGAGCATGAAATACCTGGGCCACACCATAGACATACACGGCGGCGGTGTGGATCTGGTTTTTCCGCATCACGAGAACGAGATAGCGCAGTCGGAGGCTGCCACTGGCAAACCCTTTGTCAAATACTGGCTGCACAACGAGCACCTGCTCGTCGAGGGGAAGAAGATGAGCAAGTCTCTCGGCAACTTCTTCACGCTCCGCGACCTGATCAAGAACGGGCACAAGCCGGTGGCGGTCAGGTATGCGCTGATCTCCACCCACTACAGGTCGAAGCTCAACGTCACGGACAAGGCGCTCTGGGACGCGCAGCAGGGCCTGGACAGGATATACAACTTCATGGACCTGCTATCCAAAGCAAATGGCCATGAGAACCACGAGGTGGAGAAGCTCATCGAAAAGACGAGGAAGGGGTTTGAAGAACGGATGGATGACGACTTGGACATAAACGGTGCGCTGGTCCACGTGTTCGATTTCATCCGGGACATCAACATATTTTTGGGGGAGGACAAGGTGAGCAGGAAGGATGCCGAAGCCTGCACCCATCTCATGAAAAAGCTGGACAAGGTGCTAGGCATCCTGAAGGAGCAGGAGGTCACGCCCGAGTTCGTAGGCCGGGTTTTCGTGTTCATGGAGAAGCTCAGAGAGGATTTGGACCAGAAAGACAGGAAGGCAGGCGAGCATCTTGACAAGAGGCTCAGCGAGCTCAGGACGCTCGAGCCCGGGCACAAGCTCCTGGACGAGATGGTCACCATGGTCGCAGAGATCAGGGAGGAGCTCAGGAAGAAGAAAGAGTATAATCTGTCAGACATGATCAGGGCAGAGCTCAACGAGCTCGGGATTATCCTCGAGGATTCCGCGGGGCCTGGCGCGGCGAGATGGAGGATGGCGTGAGCCAAAGACATAGGCTTTGCCTGTGCTATACGTTTATTCTTCTTTATGAAGTGGGAGCCTTACCATGAAATCCGCATATGTTGGTGCTATGGTCGAGCTGTCGCCTGATTTTTTCCTGTATCGGTTTGCCTCCCGGGTTTTCTTGTCGGTATCTTTTTTGCATTTTTCGCAAAGCAGGTATCTTATTTGTCCCCTGTCTGCGGGCTTAACTATTCCCTCGCGTCCACAGATTTTGCCTTTCATGCCCCCCCGACAAAAAAACAGGTTGGCTGATTCGTGACGCAGCATCTTGTTGAAATCAGGGAGTTCCCTTGTTGTGTGAAAGCCCAATTTTTTCAGTTTGTTTGTTATGTCATCTGGCTCATATCCGAAGTTCCTGACACCATAAGGCCACAGTTCTATGAACAGGTTTTCAGTGCGCTTCAGGGTTTTCATGCCGCCGTCTATTATCATGCCTTCAGCTCCCTGAGCGTCCATCTTAATCAGGTCTATGTTTCGGGTTTCATTAAAGAAGGAATCGAGAGACACGGTTTCCACGCTAATGCTTTCTGCGTTTTTCTTTGTTTCCAAGTTGCCCGCGCTAAGCGAATGCGAACCGAGGAATTTCCTGTCAATGAATAACCTGCACTTTCCTGCTTTGTTGGATACTGCCTTGTTTACTGCAACAATATTATCTGCATGGTTTAAACTGACGTTTCTGGACAACAGCCTGAAGTTGTCAGGCTCAGGTTCGAATGCATAAACCTTTCCCTGGCATCCTGTGCATTTCGATGCCAGCAGCGTATAATATCCGATGTTGGCCCCTATATCCACGATTATCATGCCTTCCTTGATTAAATTTTTTAACATCATGGTTTCCTTAATTTCATAATTTCCTGCGAACAGGCCGGGAGCTATGCCTATGTCGGAAGGGTTCACAAGCATGCGGATACCGTTTAGGTTCGTCATTTGTATGCCTGCAGGCTTTAATCTGCCGTAAAGCAGGTTTTGTATGTTCCTGAATCCATGTATTTTGCTTAGTCCCCTGCCAGAAAACGCATGAATCATATGGTTGTATAAGCTAAACAAAAAAGTTTTGTCATAATTCATTTTTTTGACCTCTCTTCTTCAGGTAAAGGCGCATTGGAAACAGCGTCAGCCAAACCCATTTAAATAATATTCTCATTTTTTCACTCCTCTTTTTCTTTGCTCCCACACACCTTTTTTTGTTTGAATCCACTTGGTTTTATCCCAGTACAACGGGTCGCCCGGATGAGTTTCCTGGCCTGGTGGAATACCTTTTTTTCTCCCGAACAGGAGCCTAAAATGGGTGCATAAGTCTGTCATTTTTCCACCTCAACAACAATAATCTTTTTCCTACGTTGGCCCATGTGTTGCCTGCCTGCTGGTTCACAATATAACCGACCAGCTTCATCTTTTCTAAAAATAATTTTGGTTCCTGGTAACCATCCCATATCCTTCATTGTTTCCCGCGAAAGCTCGACCGCGTATTCGAACCAGGGCGGAATTTTCCCCCCAGGTTGTTTTTTCAAGCAAACAATCCGTCCCATGTTGCCGCCTCATATTTAGTGGAGTGGGTTACGGGACCTTCTAATGTCTCTGACTTCTGGGGCCTCCCTCCAAGCTCAAAATCCCACGCTCTGGGCATGATTATAGTATTATTTATTGTTATATAAATGTTAATAGATTGTTAATTGTTCATTAATAAATCACCTAGTCGTTGTTTTTACAATGTTAATTATGGACTGGAATCTCTATTCCTTTGTGGTCAGGTCTGAAAGGAGGAAGAGCATAATATCATCCTTGGACAGGCCTAAAACCCCTACTGAGATAGCAAAGGAGATAAAGGTCTCAACGCCCCACGTAAGCAGGAGCATGAAGGATTTTTCAGAGAAGGGTCTCGTAAGATGCTTAACCCCAAATGCTAAGGTGGGAAGAATCTATGAATTGACTGCGAGGGGGAAAGATGTAAGAAAAATGGTAGGGGAGGGTCATCCCTGACCCCCATATACAGACCGTTTCAGCCCAAACAGGTGTCGGAGTATACGGGTTTTGAAATTACTAGTAAAAAATTAGGTTTTTAAGTACTGCCCCACAGTAGATAAAAATCTAAGGTAATTCCCAGCTCCAACGCCGAAACACAGGGTTCATCAGAACCGACCTTTTGCTGAAAACCTCAGCGTGGAACACGGGTCATGAAGAAACCCGGCTGAAAACTAGTAAAACGCTATTCTAACGACTGAATGAAATCGGTCTGGAGGCTGGAGAATCAGGCTCGCTATGGGCTATACATGGTATATGCCTCGTAGAACTTCTTCATGAACATCTTGGCTGTAATCAGCCTGCGATTCACCACCTCTCCGAACAGGTACTTGCTCAGGATGGCGTTCATGATGACCCACAGGTTGTAGAGCAGCACGCTGAACATGAAGTAGAACAACCTTATCTTGTGGTTCTTCGAGGTGGTGTTCGGCCTGAACTCATGCTTCTTGACCCTGTAGCCCGTTTCTATGTTCCAACGCTTGCCGTACAACTCGAACAAGTTCGCGCTGTAAAGCAGGAGTGGAGGCAGGTTCGTTGCAAAGCACACATCTTTACCGTCATCGTCCTTCTTCACGGCAATGCTCGTTCTGGTTTGATACCTGCCGTCAGAGCTTCGCATGTTCACCGTAACGACAGCCGGTGCTGGATGATTCTCCATCACCCTTAACACCCTCTTGGTCTTGACACCGGGCATAAGATACTTTATCCCCAGCTCCTCGAACAGGCTGATGAACTTGGCTGAGTAAAAGCCTCTGTCGATGTAAAAATATCTCGGCCTGACCCGTTCCTTTGCGAACTCGATAAGGGTTTTTACGGCATCTCGCTGGTTAGTGAATACTCCCACGGGAAGGGCCAGCAAGGTAAAGTCACCGTGCTTTTCAGCTATCTTTATCGTAATGAACCTGAACCTGTTTGTCGTCCCGTTCTTGGGTTCTCCCCCAACTACCATCTTGTCGGTCTTATCCCCGTAGTAAAGCCAGTCGTGGAAGTCGATGGCCAAATCCACCTGACCCTCCATCAGACCTCTGCCCTTGGCTATCCTGAACACCCTGTCGAAAGCGGCAATGTACATATCCAGTATTTCTTCTTGACTGAGCTTTCGGAGGTATCCGAGCATAGTCGTCCCGTGAGGTACTCTTCGGAACCTGCCCTCTTCCCTCATAAGCTGGTAACCCTGATTTGCGAAGGTGTTGTTGTAGGCAACATATGCCAGAAGGTCGAGAAAGTTGTCCTTGCCGTATCTGGCTTTCGTGCCCAGAGGAAGGTTGATGGTCGGGAACACCTCTTCCCTCAGGAACCTGATTGTCCTACCACCTTCCTCGGATTTGGCCCTGTCTATCGTGCTCTTGCTCTTCTTCTTTCCGTTGCCCCGCTCAGGGATAAAGTCTATATCCAGAAGCCTGCCCTCTTCACGGGCCACCACCCTTATCCTGTCTACTATGAAGTTAATTACCTCCCTTATTTCAGGAGTCATTCTTTCGTTGGCTGTCGTGCTGAGCATCTGCTGGCAGGGTGTTTTGTAAGCGTCGCTGAATCCGATGAGCCTTCTCTCATCATCATGCCTCCGTAAATGGCCTATGAGTTGGGCGTTAGACCTTATCCCTTTCAGTTCCTTGAGGATGAAGGCTTTCATTACCGATATCGGATGGTATTTAACTCGGCCGTCCCCGTACCACGTCTTACAGTCATTCATAAGCATGGTTTCGAGAGGGCTTAAGCTCATCCTCGAGAGTAGGGTGGCTATCTTGACGTCCTCGGCTCCCAGCCTTGAGAAAGCCTGTCTGACCTCTTCTTCCAGTCGGCTGAACGTATCCTTCGTTTCTGGCATGATTATCCCCTTTAGTGATTTTTAGGCCTATTTACTACTAGGAAGGAAAGCTTTATAAATACATGACATTTTAGGACTATTTTTAACTAAAAACGGTAACTTTATATATCTGCTAGGCCTAATTATACTCATGAATAAACTAAAAAAGGACGAAATAGAGGAGTTGAGGGGCGTCCTGGAGAACGCACCGAAAACGACCATAAAGGAGGCCACCATAGTCTACGACGGCCAGCAGTACAGCATCCGAATACCCCTCAAAATGGCGAGGTCTTTAGAGCTGGATATAAAGAAGGATAAGGTCGTGTTCGAGCTGATAAGCCCCCAGAGAATCGGCGACAGACCTCAACTGAACATAAGACTGGTGAGAGAATGAGCTTTACACGAATCCAGAAGGGCATCTTACAGGCCATGCACCAGATAAACAGGCCTGCAACCGTCAATGAGATTGCCGACTGGTCTGAATACAGCTGGATGACCGTGAGGAAGCACATTCTCATTCTGGAGAAAAGAGGAGTATTAGAGCATAAGACGAAAAACGAGAGAAAGTACTGGCGGATTAGATACGAGATATTTGAGAGAGGGAAGTAAGAGGTCTATTTCAGGAGCAAGATTGTGATTGTTAATGAAGAAAAATCTTATAAGGCAACTTCGAAATATACTAATCAATGGAGTGGTTTTTCACCTTTTTATTTGGCATGATTGGTGGCATAGCTTTAGAGGTTATAAGAGTCTACAAGATTTTACAACAAGACAAAGAATTTACATATCCACGAATTTTGTTGGTGCTATCCCTTTGTATGGCTATTCTGGGTGGTGTTCTTGCGGTTGCTTTGGAAGCGAACACACCATTTATAGCCATATGGATAGGCGTATCGACTCCAGCAATAATATCGAGTCTGGGAAAGAATCCGATAAGGGTGAAATAATGACTAGAGGTAAAAAGAAAAGGACAAGAAGACGAAAAAAAACGTTGCTTCAACAGGCCAGAGAGT
>Ga0315274_10002548_pt1 | contig 27415 bp, 24 predicted proteins | sample YL17G02_20_MG_FD_203700 | JGI IMG/M metagenome (GOLD analysis project Ga0315274, IMG submission 203700) | Sediment microbial communities from Yellowstone Lake, YNP, Wyoming, USA - YL17G02_20 | ecosystem: Environmental > Aquatic > Freshwater > Lake > Sediment | place: USA: Wyoming | collected...
GAAAACGTTCAGGAACAAGCGGCTGCCTTGGATCGTCTTTCTCGTGCAAGTGTTCAAGGCATAGCCATCGCGTGCAGCGATGCCAGTTATTTGTCGCCCCTGATTGACAAGGTGGTCAACAAAGGAATTCCGGTCATGTGCTTCGATTCGGATGCACCGCAAAGCAAGCGATTTGCATACAACGGTGCAGACGATGTTGAATTTGGCAGAATGCTGATGAGGCAACTGGCATCCGAGGTAAAGGGATCAGGGACCATTGCTGTTCTTGCCGGATACAGGAATGCATTGAATCTCCAACGTCGGTTGCAGGGGATCAAGGAAGAACTCAAGAAGTTTCCACGTATCGTACTCCCTCCTGACTATGTGTACCATAATCTGGATATTCCGGATATCGCATCGGAGACTGTTGCACGCGAACAGAAAGCGCACCCCGATATCACCGCATGGATATTCATTGGAAGCCCAGCGCTCCTCGTAAAGAATAGTCTCCAGTGGAAACCGGGGACGGTGAAAGTAGTCGCCGGTAATGCGGTTCCCGCAGAACTGGAATACGTACAAAGCGGGCATGTTCAAAGCTCGTGGGAGTGAATTGTTTTCAGTACGGATATAAGTCGGTGGAGATTTTGCTGGAAAAAATACTCGGGAACCGCGCTCCGGATGTGCCAAGCGTGTATACTCCACTTACTCCTGTGACAAAGAAGAATGTGGAAGAGTGGTCGCTCAACTGGAAGAAGTGGTTGATGCGAGAAGCGCTGGCTCAGTAAGAAGCGGGCAAAGAGGGACTGTCTGGAACAAAGCTCGTGAGAGGAGTCGAGGGCGCCTACGAAATGGTGACGATTGGATGTGCGGAGGTCATCCGCTATTCACCGGGGAAGAAACAATAGAAGCAGAATTTCAGAAAGGTGTTTTGCAGCAGCTCAGCTCACTTCAAACGAAAATGTGTCATTGCATGACACAAGATCCTCTCCATGGGTTCCGAAAATCCGGTACTCCACGCGGTCGCCGGAATTGAATGCCCCGAGGTCCATCTTCCAGTAGGAATTGTTGCGTTGCTCGTTGTTAGAGGACCACTGGGCGGGCATCTTGCAGAAGAGTTCTTTCCCGTCGACCGTGTAGAGCGTAATCTCCAGCCAAACAGATTGCTCCCCCTCAATCGGATACGTACCGATCCATAACTCCACTTCCTGACCGGCGCTCACGTATTCCGGGATGCGGGAAGCATCAACCGTGTTATGCCAGATTACCATGCGGCACCTCTGATACAAACAAAGCGAAACGCGCGGAGAAAATCAACCGCACTGTCCGGATCAGAACTTTCGGGCTTCCCAGTATTGGGAAGTATCAGTTGTTGCCAAGCAGAAGTGGCTATTTCGCAATGAGACGACGAGGAAGAGAGAAGTAGTGGAGGCCTCTAGAACGCGAACTTCAGTCCAAGTGCAGGGTGCGTGATTCTACCGCCACACGAGTTGCAGGAACCGGATTATCTCGAATGACGCGGCGGCCACAACCGCCGCACAAGGGATGGTCAGAATCCATGCGGTGACAATTCTGCCTGCAAGTCCCCATCGGACAGCGCTCATCCTCTTGGTTGCTCCAACGCCCATGATCGCACCGGTGATGGTATGCGTTGTGCTCTCCGCGATTCCACTGAGGGCAGTGATAAGGAGTGTGATCCCTCCAGCCGTTTCCGCGCAGAATCCCCCCGTCGGCTTCAGCTTCGTCACTTTTTGCCCCATCGTTTTCACAATCCTCCATCCGCCAAACAGCGTGCCGAACGCGATCGCGAAGTAGCAGCTCAGGACTACCCACCACGGGATGGCAAAGGTCTTGAGGAATCCTGTCGTGACCAACAGACTCGTGATAACACCCATCGTCTTCTGCGCATCATTCGTACCGTGGCCAAGACTATAGAGTGCGGCTGAGATCAACTGCAGCTTCCGGAAGAGCTTGTTGACCTTGGCCGATGACCGGTCATGGAAGAGCCACGCCAAGCAGACCATCAGCAGAAATCCCATCAGCATTCCGAGCAGAGGGGCGACTACGATGAAGATCAGCGTCTTCGTCCAGCCACTGAGAATGATGGAGCCGAAGCCGGACTTTGCAATGGCGGCGCCGGCGTAACCGCCCATCAGCGAGTGGGATGAACTCGTGGGGATGCCGAAATACCAAGTAAGCACATTCCAGAAAATTGCCCCAAGGAGGCCGCAGAGGATGACGTATTCATTGACAGTGGCCAGGTCCACGAGATCTTTTCCTATTGTCTCGGCGACATGGAATCCGAAGATAAGCACAGCAGCGAGGTTGAAGAACGCGGCCCACATCACAGCTTTACGAGGAGTCAGGACCCGGGTTGAGACGACCGTGGCAATTGAATTTGCCGCATCGTGGAACCCATTGAGAAAATCGAATACCAGTGCGACGAGAACAATGCATACGACAAAGGTGAGCATGAGATCCGCCGCCTTCAGTGGTACGGTGCCACGTGCAGCAATCGGCAAACCTGGGAAGCGAAGTTTTACCGCAGAAGCATTTGTATCAGATGAATGAATTCGTAGCTTCCTGCCGCCACAACTGCCGCACAGGGAATAGTAAGAATCCAAGCGGTAACGATTCTCCCTGCAAGGCCCCAACGGACCGCGGACATCCGCTTCGTGGCACCCACGCCCATGATCGCGCCCGTGATAGTATGCGTCGTGCTCACGGCGATACCGCCGAAGGCAGTTAGCAGTAGAGTGATGCCGCCGGCGGTCTCTGCACAAAATCCGCCGGAGGGTTTCAGCTTTGTGACCTTTTGCCCCATGGTCTTCACAATCCGCCACCCACCAAACAGTGTGCCCAAAGCAATGGCGATGTGGCAACTAATAATGACCCACCATGGAACTTCGAATGTGTGGAGGTATCCTGTCGCGACAAGAAGCGTGGTGATGACTCCCATGGTTTTCTGGGCATCATTGGTGCCATGTCCGAGGCTATAAAGTGCAGCCGAGAAAAGCTGTAATTTGCGGAAGACGTTGTTGACCCTCGAGGACGACCGCTCGTGAAACATCCACATAAGGACCACCATGAGGATGAATCCCATTACCATCCCTAGCAAAGGCGCGACGACGATGAAGATGAGCGTTTTAGTCCAACCGCCGACAATGATCGTGCCAAATCCGGCCTTCGAGATCGCCGCGCCACCCAATCCACCGATCAGGGCGTGTGAAGAACTCGTGGGAATGCCGAAGTACCATGTCACGAGATTCCATACGATGGCACCTGTCAGTCCGCACAAGATGACATTTGCGTCGATGCTTGTAAGCTCGACCAGACCTTTCCCAATCGTCTTGGCGACCTGAACGTCGAAAAGGAAAGCAGCAACGAGATTGAAGAACGCCGCCCACATCACTGCTTTGCGCGGTGTCAGAACCCGCGTTGAGACGATGGTCGCGATCGAATTCGCAGCGTCGTGGAATCCATTCAGAAAGTCGAAGAAAAGAGCAAAGAGTGTGATAGCGACGACGAAATAGAGCATAGCGGTCTTCCGAATCCGTTTTATGCGTGCTTGATGTAGATACCTTCGAGGACATTGGCCGCGTCTTCACACTTATCCGTCGCCGTCTCCAATCCCACCATGAGTTCCTTCAGTTTGATCAACTGGATTGCATTCTTCTCCTTCTCAAACAAGTCCGCCACGCCGTTCTCGAACAACGTATCAGCATTGTTCTCGTACTCGTTGACCTTCTGGAACACGCGCTGCAGCTCGTTTGTCTTGTTGATGTCTCGCAGCATCCGCACTCCCCGGTGGAGCTCTGCGATCGAAAGCTGGAGGACATCAACCAATTGTGACAACGTCTTCGGAATCTTCTTGATCTTATACAACGAAATACGGCTGGCCGCGCCGTCCATGTGATCCATCACATCGTCCAGCGCCGAGGCGAGCTGGTGAATATCCTCGCGATCAAAAGGTGTGACAAACGTTGAGTTGAGCTCGGAGAACACTCTGTGCGTGATGCTGTCGCCATGGTGTTCGAGTTCGTTGATCTGCATGATCAACTTGTCGCGAGTAGACGTATCTTTTGCCAGCATGAGTTCTTTCAGAAGAGCCGCCCCGTTAACCAAGTTCTGCGATGCCTCTTCAAAGAATTTGTAGAATGATTCGTCGTGGGGCAGCAGTGTTTGGATCATCTTGTCGAATATCATGGTCGTAGTCCAATCAGGATAGTGTCAAGGCAGGTGCAGGGATTTTCGTTCATAGTAACGTGGGTCGAATCGATTGTTGCCCTGAATTTAGGTGCTGAGTAGCTCATTCGATGGGAGGATTGCCCGGACCTTGGCGGACCTTTCTTCAAACGAAACACGTAATCCACAAACCACATCGGCGCTAACGCTGTACGGCATTACAATTTGCTCCAGCCTGGAAGCGACTCTATGAACATCTTCAACGAGTCGCCCCTCCTTCTTCCGATTGTTGCTCGACCCTGTGCTTGATGACCTTGCCCTGGTGGATGTAGATGGCCTCTTCGGAAATATCTGTCGCAAGGTCCGCGATGCGCTCGAGATTGCGCGCCACCAGGATGAGCGTCATACCCTCAGAGATGAAATCGGGTTTTTCCATCATGAAGGTCAACACGATCCGCAGGATCTGATCCTTCAACTCGTCCACCTGGTCATCGCGGGTACACACTTCGCGGGCTTTCTCCGGATCTGCGGAGATGAAGCTGTCGAGGCTGTCTTTCAACATGCTGACCGCAAGTCCTGCCATCCATGGAATGTCGGCCAGCACTTTGACATGAGGCCGGCCTGCCAGGACCGCGGCGCTCTGGGCAATGTTCACGCCGTGATCACCGATGCGCTCCAGGTCATTGTTGATCTTGATCGCGCCCACCAGAAATCGCAGGTCACCGGCCGCGGGCTGATACCGGGCAATAAGGGATATTGCCGCCTCCTCGATCTCAATCTCCATCTGATCAATTTCTTTGTCCATCGCGAGGGCGGTTTCAACCACAGCCGCATCCCGCTTCCGGATGGCCTCTATCGAATGAGTGATGAGGATTTCAACTTTTGTTGCCATCATGACCAGCTTATACCTCAGCTGGTCCAATTCAACATCAAAGTGTCTCTTGTCCATAGCACTCCCGTCTGAAAGAACATTCCGCACCGCCGTTGCTTCTTTTCTCAACCATATTTGCCGGTGATATAATCTTCCGTCAACTTCTTTGTGGGCTTGGTGAAGACCTCATTCGTCTCTCCGAACTCGATCATTTCACCGAGCAGCATGTATCCCGTGAAATCCGAGACTCTTGCCGCCTGCTGCATGTTGTGCGTCACGATGACGATCGTATATTTTTTCTTCAATTCCAGCATCAGCTCCTCGATCTTCATGGTTGCGATCGGGTCGAGAGCCGAACATGGTTCATCCATCAAAATCACCTCCGGCTGAACCGCCAGCAGTCTGGCTATGCACAGCCGTTGCTGTTGGTCCAGCGGCAGGTCCAGAGCAGGGTGATCGAGCTTGTCTTTTAGAAGATCCCACAACCACGACGCCCTGAGACTCTGTTCGGCAATTTCCCTGAGCCGGGTTGAGTTCCGGACACCTGCCACCTTCAGTCCGTACACGACATTGGCATAGACCGAGAGGGGGAAGGGATTCGGTCGTTGGAACACCATACCAACCCTTTTCCTCAATTCTGCGACCTCGACAGAAGAATCGTAAGCGTCCGAGCCATCCAGGAGCACCCTCCCCTTCACCTGGGCACCCGGAATAAGATCGTTCATACGATTGAGACAACGAAGAAGCGTCGATTTCCCGCATCCCGAAGGCCCTATCAGTGCGGTGATCATGTTTTCCCGCACAGACATGTCGACCGACTTCAGCGCCTGGAACTTACCGTAGAAGAGATCCAGAGAATTGATCTGGATCTTGTTGGTAACAACGTTCGCGTCCCGATGAGTACCCATCATCACCCGAACCTCCCGGTGATGTAGTCATCAGTTTGTTTCTGGGCAGGAGCAGTAAAGATGCGATCAGTCGGTCCAATCTCGATCAATTCTCCCATCAGGAAGAATGCGGTTTGATCCGCGATCCTCGCCGCCTGTTTGGTGTTATTCGTCACCAGTACAACCGTGTATCGTTTCTTCAGCTCGGTCAATGCCTGCTCAATCTTGGCGGTCGAAATCGGATCGAGCCCCGAGCATGGCTCGTCGAGGAGTATCACTTCAGGTTCCATCGCCAGAACCCTGGCCAGGCAGAGACGCTGTTGCTGCCCGCCGGAAAGCCGAAGCCCCGACAAATCCAACCGGTCCTTGACTTCGTTCCACATGAAAGCTGCTTGCAGGCTTTGTTCAACGAGTTCGTCGAGCCGATCATGATTCCGAATGCCGGTCAGTCTGGGACCATAAACAATATTCTCATAGATGCTCATCGGCAATGCGACGGGCAGCGCAAAGACCATTCCTACTTTCTTGCGCAACGTGACGGCGTCATAACCAGGTCCATAGATGTCTTCACCGTCGAGCAACACCCGCCCTTCCATTTTGAAGCCTGGCTCCAGTTCATTCATCCGGTTTAGCGAACGAAGGAATGTGGTCTTCCCCGATCCCGCAGGACCGATGACGCCGAGAATCTGACAAGACGGTATCTTGAGGCTGACCTTTTTCAGCAAGAGGTTCCCGCCCCAATATACATTCAGATCCTGTATGTGGAACTTACCGTCCATGCATTTGCTTTGGTGTTCAAGAACGTTTGGCAATGAAACGGCCCATCATCCAGTAGGCAGTCAGGTTGATCGCAAGAACGGCGATAATGAGAGTCGCCGCTGTTCCGTATGCATTCTCGGAGGATATTCCCTCCCGCGCGAGAATATAGAAGTGCACTGCCATCGTGCGCGTTGAATCGAAAATCGAGCTTGGCATACGAAGAGACGAACCGGCTGTGAAGATGACTGCTGCCGTCTCGCCGATCGAGCGACCAACTCCTAGCATGATTCCTGTAAGAATTCCTGGCAGAGCATTAGGCAAAATAACCCTTTTGACGGTTTGCCAACGGGTCGCCCCCAGTGAGAAGCTGACCTGACGGTAGGATTTCGGAACGGCCTTGACGGCTTCCTCCGTAGTCCGGATGATCGTCGGAAGAATCATGACAGCTAAGGTTAGTCCGCCGGATAGGATGGACCAGCCCAGTCCAAGAGTTGTGACAAAGAAGATGAAGCCAAACAAGCCGAAGATAATTGAAGGGATGCCGGCAAGACAGTCGGTGCCGAACCGTATGATCTTGGTGGCCCTGGTTTCAACGGTATATTCTGTCAGATAGACGGCAGTGCTGATTCCGAGAGGAGCAGCAACGATAATGGCCAACAGAGGAAGGACAATTGTGCCAATCAAAGTCGTGAAGATCCCGCCTGCCCGCCCCATATCCTCTGCATTGGTAAAGAGAAACCGGAAGTTCACAACCGGCAGGCCTTTCTCCAGCACGAAGACAATAATGAAAACCAGAACGGCCAACGTCAGCACTGTTGCTCCGCCCAGGATTGTGACGGCGAGCCATTGTGTGTATCTCGGACGGATCCTCATTTCTTGTACACCCTTTTCCTCAATGCAACGATTGCGATCGAATTGAGGATAATGATCCCAACGAAAAGAATCACTCCGGTGGCGAAGAGGGCCTGGCGATGAAGCCCCGTAGCATAGCTCATTTCCAGTGCGATGTTTGCGGTGAGTGACCGCACAGAATCCAACGCTGACTGAGGAATCCTGACAGAGTTGCCAGCGACCATGATCACGGCCATTGTCTCTCCGATTGCCCGGCCCATACCGAGAATGATGCTCGCGATGATCCCTGACTTTGCCGCTTTTACAGTCACCATATGGATCGTCTGCCAGGTTGTGGCTCCAAGAGCCAGTGATCCTTCACGATACGACTGAGGGACAGCTTGAATCGAGTCGATCGAGATGCTGATGACGGTCGGGAGAATCATAATCCCAAGGATGATGGAGGCGGCGAGGAGTGAGAGACCCGGTCCTCCCAGTTGAGTTCGGATCAGGGGCGCGAGGACCATGACACCGATGAAACCGTAGACTACCGAAGGTATGGCGGCAAGGAGCTCAATGGTAGGTTTGATCACCCGCATCACAGATTTCGGCACGAATTCGCTGAGGAAAATCGCCCCTGCGACACCCAGCGGTGCCCCAACAACCATCGCGCCAAAAGTAACCCACAGCGAAGCAGCCACCATCGGAAAGATTCCGAACTTGCCGGCCTGGGGTTCCCAGTCGGACTTGAGCAGGAAATCGAGGAGGCCGTAGCGGAAAATGAAGGGCAATCCCTCATTGAGGATAAAGAGGGCAATGAGAAGCAGCGCGGAGATTGCAGAGAAGGCTGTCACCGACAGGATTCTCTGTACTCCTTTTTCACCGATCAGACTCATCGAATACCTTGATGGGGTTCATCAGTTCACTTGGCGGGTATCAACCCGTTGGATTTGATCGTCGTCTGGCCTTCCGCCGACAAAATGTAATCAATGAAATTCTTGGCCTCTCCCTGCGGCGTACCCTTGACAAGGAGATAGATCGGTCTGACAAGCTTGTAGCTCCCCGCTGTAATCAGCTCAGTCGTACATTCCTGGTCGTCGATCTTGATGGCTTTGATTTTCTCATTCAGCAGTCCATGCGACAGGTATCCGATCGCGTTTGGATCGTTCGACACAGTCTCCCGGATGGTCCCGTTGGAATCCTGAATCAGTGCATCTTTGGTCAAGGAGATTTCCTTCACTATCTGTTCAAATGATGAACGGGTACCAGACCCAGCCTCGCGGGATACTACGGTTATCGGAGCGTTTGCGCCCCCCACTTCTTTCCAATTCTTGATCCTGCCATTGAAAATCTCCCGGACCTGTTGCATCGTAAGGTTCGTAACTTTGTTGTCGGGATTGAGCACCAGCGCAATGCCATCCCTGGCTACAACCGTGGCAGTCAGTTGTTTCGCTTCGGGAGGTAATTCCACAAGATCGGCCATCCCGATTTGGGCTGCGCCGGAGATTGCCGACTGGACACCAACCGCCGAACCACCACCCTGCACGGTGATGGAAGCATTCTGATGAGTACTCATGTATTGTTCGGCCAGCTTTTCTGCAAACGGCTGGAAAGCGGTTGAGCCTGCCAAGGTAATGGAAGTTTTGGCTTTGCCACATCCCGCGAGCAACAGAAGAATGATGACAAGAACAAACACACCGATGGTTTTCCTGAACATAGGAGTCTCCTTTAGAATCTTGAGTTGTCGATTGAGTGATTAAGAGAACAGGTAATCCCAGTCGCGAGCAAAGGTCACCTTGCGGCCGTGACGGTGCGGGAAGAGGATTCAGGAATGAACAATCTCAGCACACTGACTACACTTTTGCGCTGAGGACTTTCTCTTCTAGACTCTTACGGTACTTCTTGAGCTTTGCACGAAGCTCCGGATGTTTTCCAGCGAGAATTGTTATGGCAAGCAATGCTGCATTGGCCGATCCGTCAATCGCAACGGTTGCAACCGGTATCCCCTCGGGCATCTGGACGATCGAGAGGAGCGAATCAAGGCCGTTGAGGGCCTTGGATTTGATCGGAATACCGATGACAGGAAGCAAGGTTTTGGCAGCGACGAGGCCGGGCAAATGGGCGGCACCTCCCGCCGCTGCGATGACAACCTCAATTCCGCGCGATTCTGCCTCCGCCGCATATCGGAGCGCGCTATCCGGCGTCCGATGTGCAGAAAGGATCTTCAACTCACACGGGACCTGGAACTCCTTCAGCACCCTCCGCGCGGGCTCCACTTGCTCCAGATCCGACGCGCTGCCGAGCATGATCGCAACGAGAGGGCGCTCCTCGGTTGTTTTCCGTCTGGAAACCATTGAGATTCTCTTTTCGAATGAATTATGAAGGAATGGTGAAGAATACGAACGTCAGACTCGCATCGACCGGGCAGCAGCGACTCTGTTGGCGATCAGCGCTGCAGTTGCCCCGGCTCCAAAACCATTATCGATATTCACGACCGTCAAACCCGGCGCGCACGACTGAAGCATCGTCATCAGCGCTCCATGCCCTTGACCACCGTACCCATACCCTGTGCTCGTCGGAACACCAATCACCGGAACGGCAACAAGTCCCCGGACCACGGAAGGAAGGGCTCCTTCCATGCCGGCAACCACCACAATGGCAGAGACTTCGTTCGTGACGATTTCGCGGAGCGGCTCCAGGAGCCGGTGAATCCCGGCGATCCCGACATCGTAGTGCGCCAACACCTTGCATCCCATGACTTCGGCGGTGACACGCGCTTCTTCGGCTGCCGGTATATCAGATGTTCCGGCGGCGAGTACTGCAATTGTTCCTCCCGTCGGCACCGGCTTGAAACCCTTCTTACGCACGATCACAGTGCGTCCCGCCTCGTTCCATTCAATTGCGAATTTTGCAGCAAGCTTGCGGCGGATGGTCGCAGCACAGGTTGGACTAACGCGCGTGGCCAAGGCAACTCCCGCCTCGAGGGTCATGTGCTGCAAGGTTTGCACTACCTGGCCGATTGTTTTTCCTTCAGCCAGAATTGCTTCCGGAATGCCTGTTCGATCCGAACGCTCGACATCAAGCTTCGCGAATTCTCCGACAATTCCGATATGACGAGAGGTGTGATGTCCCATTTCGAACGGGCGTAAATATAGCGGAAAATCCCACAAAGAGCATTACAAAAAAGGCGGACTCGGAGCTGGCTGAGTCAGCCGTGAGAGGCGCGCCGCAGCCGATCCATCACCGTGGCTCCGAGACCCTGCTCAGGAACGCCCTCGACAATGATGACCTCCGCCCGCAATGCATCCAGCTCTCGCAAGGTCCTGAATAGATGACGGGCGAAAATCTCTATCGAAGACGGCAGCACACGGTAGAACTCTCCTGACTCTAGCTTGGCAAGAAGCGGGGAATGCACGATGCACCCCACGGCCTTGCCGGCCTGGCGCTGCTCCTGCAGCAGCGACGCAAACGCTTCCCGGTCCTCGTATTGGACCAGCAAGACCGTTGCCCTCGGCGCGTAGTGCCTATACCGGGTTCCAGGGGACCGCGCAGTGCGGTTTCCACCCGTGTCCGTCTCAACGCGGCCAATGATTTCTTCGATCCGCTCTCTCGTAAGCCCTCCAAGCCGAAGAATCATCGGGGGATCAACCGTCACATCGACCACCGTCGACTCGAGCCCGATGGTCGTCGGGCCGGCATCCAGAATGAGATCCACTTGCCCGCGCAAATCGTCATAGACGTGTTGAGCTGTTGTAGGACTAGGCCGGCCCGAGAGGTTGGCACTCGGACCGACGATCCCTTCTCCTAACGCGCGGATTAGCGCGAGCGCAACGGGATGGTCCGGCATACGAACCGCTACAGTATCGAGTCCGCCCGTCACGAGATCCGAGACAAGGATGGTGCGCTTCATCACCAGCGTCAGCGGACCCGGCCAGAAGGCCTCTCCCAGCATTTTGCCTTTGTCCGGGATTTCATCGACGACATCATCCAGCTGACGTGTTCCCGAGACGTGAACGATGAGCGGATTATCGGGCGGGCGGCCCTTGACGTGGAAGACATTGCGAATCGCATCGAGGTTCAGAACATCAGCGCCAAGCCCGTAAACGGTCTCCGTCGGGAATGCCACGAGTCCGCCGCGGCGCAAGACGGCAGCCGCCTGTTCGACAACATCTTGCTCGGGATTACTGGCTGACACAGCCTGGATCTTCGTTTCTGCCACAGAATGTCACTGAATTGTGAGGGGGGATCCTCGTCCGCCTTGAGTTGTTCTCATTGCGATGCAGCACACGGCGGAGTGAGGCGTGTACATCAAGGTCATTTCTTTGCGACTTTCACAGGAGTCACACCTGCGAGGTCTCCGACCACGTTGACGAGCTCGGTCCCCGTGGGGATTATTACCTTCGCGTTCTGCGCGAGCGAGCGTTCAACCGTTTCCAGCTTCCTCAGAACCTGGGCGTTGCCCACAAAGTACTTCTCAGCGGCTTCGTTGACCAAACGAATCGCCTCGGACTCCCCTTCAGCTTCAAGTATCGTCGCTTGCTTCACACCTTCGGCCTTCTTGATCTCTGCGCGCTTCAGGCCGTCGGCAGTTGTCTCCGCTGCAGTCGCGAAATCGACAGCCGCGATCTTTTCATTCTCCGCCTTGACGATCTTGTTCATCGTCTCCTGAACGTCCTTCGGCGGATCGATCTCCTTCAGTTCTGCACGCACAATCTCGAGTCCCCATTTGGCCGTTTCTTCGCGGAGCGTCCGTTGAAGCTCCGAATTGATCCTACCGCGCTCGCTGTTGGCGGATTTCAATGTCATCGTGCCGATGATATTCCTGAGCGTCGTGCGAGCGAGATTGACGATCTGATACCGATAGCTATAGACGTTATACTGGGACGATTTGACGTTCTCTTCGTCGCTTTTGACCTTGAAATAAATTTGAGCATCAACGCGAGCGTTCAGATTGTCGTTCGTGATGATCTCCTGTGGCTCCGCATCGACCATCTGCTCTGTCACATCGATCTGAAACAATCTATCGATGATCGGGATGATCCAGTGAAACCCCGGATTCGCAAAACGATTGTACTTTCCCATGCGCTCAATCAATCCGCGGTGCGTCGGACGGATAATTCGTACGCCCCACAGAAAGAGCACGAATACCAGCACAACGATGATGATTGGAATCATAAAAGGTTCCTCCCTAATGACATGGTTGGCCGCGTCATGGTTGAAGTCGCCCCGGTTCTCCTTCGCACGATCCCGACATGCCGGGGGAAATCTTGCTGATCATCGCAGGAGAATATAGCTCTTTTTGACGCGAAGGCAAAGAATAGCGCGACGCACCATCAAACAAGAGCGAGCACCAGTTTTATGGAAGCAATGATGAGAACAACCGAAAGAAGGCGTCGCAAGACAAGACCTGAGAAACGATATGCGCCGAAGTACGAGCCGAGAAGCCCGCCGAGAAAAGCGACAGCAATCAGAGGCAGGAACTCTCCGATGATGAGATTGCCCTTGGCAAACCTGCCCAGTAAACCCGAAATGGAATTGACGACAATGAAAAGGGCAGCCACTGCCGATGCCCTTTTCGCATCTGCCCACTTGAGAATAATCATGAGCGGGCTCAAAAAAATCCCGCCGCCAACACCAACAATGCCCGAGAGCAATCCAATACCGGCTCCGACACCGAGCGAAACCGGCAGACTCACGGTCACGAGCGTACCTGTTCCCGTCGGCGGAGGGGCGCTCATGGCAAGCCGAAATGCGGCAAAAAGCAGAGCGAGCGCCAATAGAATGAAATACGCTTTGTCGGAAACCTGGATGTATCCGCCAACGAACGCGGCCGGTATGGAAAGTACCAGAAAGGGCCAGGCAAGCTTGATCGAAAGATGGCCGGCCCGCGCATAGGCAAACAGCGCAATTCCTGCTACGAAAACATTGAGCACTAACGCCGTTGAGGCCATCGTAGCAGGAGCGACAACGAAGAGCGACAGCACGGCCAGGTATCCCGAAGCCCCCCCGTGGCCGACCGAGGAATAGAGCACGGCGACGAGGAAGACAAGGATCGAAATGATGATAAGCGAGCCCGGCTCCATCCCTACCCTTCCTTCTTCTTCCAACCCGGACCGCGCACCACCATTCCGGGCTTCGCGCCGGTGTGTTCTCCGTTCTTCAACACGTGCTTGCCGTTCACAAACACGTGCGCCACACCGGTAGCATATTGGTGCGGCTTGTCGAAGGTGGCGTGGTCGCTCACGGTCGCGGGATCAAACACCACAACGTCGGCGAAGGCCCCCGGGCGAAGATAACCGCGGTTGCTGATCTTGAGATTCTCCGCAGGGAGAGAGGTCAAACGCCGAACTGTTTCTTCGAGGGAGATGATCTTTTCGTCGCGCACGTACTTTCCGAGCAGACGGGCAACATTTCCATACGCCCGCGGGTGAGGATTCGATTTCAAGAACGGTCCCTCTGGTGCGAGTGATGCTTCGTCCGAGCCGAAGCTTACCCAGGGAAGGGCGATCTGTTTTCTCACGTTGCCTTCTGTCATGAGAAAATAAATCGTGCCGACACGGCTCTCGTCGTCCACCACCAGATCCATCGCGGTTTCCTCGGGGGATTTGCCCCGCAGAGCAGCTACCTCGGCAAGGGTCTTGCCGGTCAAGTACTTGAGACTGTCCTGACGGAACCCTATGAGCAATGCGTTCCGGGGTGAGCCGGCTGCGAGCAGGAGATTCTCCCACTTGTTTGTCGGAGTTTGCATTTCCAGCATCACCTTGCGCCTGATGGACGGATCTTTGAGCCGCTTGATCCATTCCGGCACTCCACCCTCCTGCACCCAGGGCGGCATCGATGCATCGAGGCCGGTTGCCCCTGCGGTGTATGTGTACATGTCGGCTGTTACCTTCATCCCCGACTGACGTGCTGCCTCGACTTTGCCGATGAGCGCGCCGATCTTGCCCCAGTTGGATTTGCCGCTCTGTTTGAGATGATAGATTTCTGCATGGATCTTTGCCTCATGAGCGATGCGGAGAAATTCATCAAGTGCTTCGAGCAAACCGTTTCCTTCACTTCGGAGGTGGGAGATGTAGCTTCCGCCGTATGACGACGCAACCTTGCAGAGCTCGATGAGCTCGTCTGTCTTTGCGTAGTATCCCGGCGCGTAGATCAGCGCTGAGCCGACACCAAGCGCTCCGCCTTCCATCGATTCGCGCACAAGTGTGCGCATCTGCTCGAGCTCTTGTGCGCTCGGGGCCCTGTTCTCATACGCCAGCACATATTCACGAACCGTGGCGGCTCCGACAAACGACGCAACATTTGTGGAGACCCCGCGGCGGACAAGATACTCCAAATACTCTGAAAGACTCGTCCATTCGATCGGATACTTGATATCGCTCTGGCGTTCCGCCATCTCTTTCTTCATCGCCGCGTTCAAGGGGCCCATCGATTCTCCCTCGCCAAAAACTTCCAGAGTCACTCCCTGCCGGATATCGCTTTGCGACCGACCGTCCTGTATCAGAGATTCGTTTGCCCAACTGAGCATGTTGATGAAGCCCGGGGACACCGCCAGCCCCCTGGCATCAATCACGACTTCACCGTGGAGACCCTCCAGTTTTCCGACTGCCGCGATCTTGTCATTCTTGATGGCAATGTCGCCGACTGAAGGGGGGCCTCCTGTCCCGTCATAGATTGTACCGCCGCGGATCACCACGTCATATTCGGGAGCACGGGCGCAGGTGAGACAGAGGAACGCCGCAGTGAAGATGAGAAGGAGAATGGTCGTTCGATTCACGGTTTACCCCGGAAGACGATGAATTTCATCTGACGATGCCGCGTATCTATGGAAATCGAGAGTGAAGATTCAGGACCTATCGCAGGCTCACTGTCTGACGTATGGCTGACCTTCGCAAGTACACAATCATCCCCGCAGCAGGCACGACCCAAAGCAGGAATCCCACAACTATGGTGAAGAATCCGAGAGGATTGAGGTACGCAGAGTGGCTCCCACCCATCGCCCGGAGGACCACGGTAAAGGTTTCTTGCGCGCTGGACCAGATCTTATAGCTCAAGATGGTATCAACCAAGGCGTTGAGCAGCGCGATCCAGCACGCAGTTTCGAGAGCCGATCGCCCCCACGCCCGAAGGCGGACAAATTGCACCCCTGCTGCAAGCGTAAAACCGAAATAGAATACGCCATACCAAGTCCACCAGCGGCTGTATGTGTACAGATCGAGCATGGATTTCATCGACTGCGGCACGTACTGGGCGAAGACAGGCGAATCGAAGTTCAGATTCAGAGCCTCCAAAGCACTGGTGGTGACAAGGCTGCTGAGATTGACGATGATCATGAGCGCCGAAGCGGCGATCGTTGACCAGCCGAGTATGGGGATTGATGTGGGGCGCGGGCTAAGGCTGGGCGTATCCATGAAAGGCGTGGGGCAGTGGTGCGATTCATTCAACCGGGGTACGCACTGCGACAGGAACAGAGTTGCACGGCGCCACCGGAACGTGTGCCAAGAACATAGCGAACAGCGATCCGAAAAGCAAGGCAGGTCAGATCAATTGTGCGATTCCCAAGGTCAGATAAAGCCCGCGCGGTTCTTTCATTCGGTACGTCAGATCCAATCGGAAAAATGAAAGGATGCGGCTTATTCCGATGCCAGCCTCCGTATACCAACCGCCTGTGGTCCTGCCAAAAGGCAGCGGCGAAGTGCTCCACGCCTGTGCCACGGCGCCGTGGACAATCAGTTCGATGTTGTTTCGATAGAGATACGGAACATTCAGAAGAAGAAACGGCGTGCTCCGAAAGTTGTGTTCGACGGATACCGTGGCGAACCGATGACCTACAAACTCTTTCACTCCGCCTCCCCGCAGAACGCCGAGCGGGCCAACCCCGTCGTAACTCGATTCGAGTCCGAACAGCCGCTGCACGGGGAGTGTGCCCCACGAGGAGCCGGCAGCAAATGTGAAACAGAGGGTGGGCGGAAACAGGAGCCGGGCGGAATAGGTCGACACCTTCGCTTCCCCCCGAACGATCAACCGTGTGAAGTCAAAACTGCTGGCAAGGAAATTCCGATTCGAGTGTTCGAGTTCTGCCTCTATTGAGTTTTGGACAATGAGACCCAGAGGTACTGGCGGGTCTCCGTAGCGCAGTTTGAGGGAGAGATTTCGCAAGACCCCGTCGTCGATCGACGGATTTGAACGAAATTTCTTGCTCCGGTCGAAGATACTGAAATCCGTATTCTTGAGCGCACCCGATTGTTGTTCGTTCGCGTATTGCAGTCGCATCATCAGTTGACGCGTGGGCTTCACCTCGGCGAATGCCCGCCACCCCCGCACGTAGAAGTAATCGCGATAATCGGCTTTGTTCAGCAACGCCCCCAGCAAGATAGCTTCCGAGGGGTAGTATCCATCGTCCGGAATATTGTCCAGTTCGCGATAGACATCGAAACCGACATTGTAAGCATGCGCTGAATCGAGAAAGACTGAGGCACCCAGGGAGAACTTCGCCTTCCTGTCATCGAATCCATAACCGGCAGCCGCGGAAAGAGTCAACCGCCCGGGGAGACTGTCGTGGGTCGCCTGCAAGCCAAGGAAAGGTCCTTCGACTCTGTTGAACCGGACATTCAGGTACTTCAAATAGTCAAAGAGCGGGGAGGAAAGTGACGAGAGCGGTCCCTCGGGTTTGAACTGCTTGTCGAGCGTTTGCGTGCTGTCGAGGGTCCGGTACGCCTCTTGCTCTTCATATGTCAGAGGAAGGACATCGTGTTGAGCCCAGAAAAGAGAATCGAATTTCTCTGCGCTCGCCAGCGGCACAACCCGCCGTTTCGAAAATATTGAGTCTGCGAGCTGGCCATTGATTTTGTAATCGTACAGCACCGATGCTTGCTCGAGAACGATCCGCGGTAACGAAAACCCAAGGGCACCGATTTCCAATCCCCCCTCCAAACGAACGTCCATCGGCATCCAGTACTTCTGCTCATACAGTCCAAACTGCTGCGAGTACCGGATTTCCATCTTGGAGATGAACGGAACGGAGAAAGCTTCATTCGGTTCGATCGAGACACCAACAAGTGCATAGACGTCGCCGACCACATCAACCGTGCCTTTGAACAACGGCACAATTCTGGATTTCGGATTGAGTCTGATCGTGTAAATGGGCTTGGCGTCCCGAACCCGCGTTCGTTCCAGCTTGAAGTCGTAGTAATCAAATGCTTCCACTGATGCCGGGCCAACAAACTTGTATCCGACGAAGCGCACATCGTCGTCGTAGAAGTTTACCACCGAACCCCCAACAGCAATCGCATTCATGCCTGGGATATTTTCTGTCTTTCTTTTCTGCTTTATCACCTCTCGCAAAGTGTCACCCTTCCTCCAGAACCCCGTTGTATACGATTCAGTGATCATGGCAATTGCAGTATCGCGGCGCAGCACCATGCGGGTGAAAGCATCGAATTCGTACGCTTTGAGCGATTCAGTCCAGCGCTTCTTGTGCTCAATAACCTTGCGCATGATGGCCATCGCAGGATCTTCGCTCGTGATGATGACTTCCCCCATCTGGATGGTCGTTGGCTGGAGAGAAGGATCGTATTCTGTCGGTTTGTCGATCACCTTGCGAAGAGTGTCAGAGCGATAGCCGATGAAGCTGAAGATGATTGTGTGCTCTCCCTTTTCGAGTGAGAGTCGATAGACACCCATCGAGTTCGCGACCGTTCCCCTGGATGTTCCTTCGACGCGGACATTCGCCGCCGCCAACGTCGTGCCGCTGCTGTTGTCGCGAATCGTGCCCGAGAGAGTGACGACCTGGGCAAAACTGGTCGCGGAAAGCGCAAGGACCAGGGATGCGAGAATGAGAGCTCTTTCAATCATTGAACCGAAAGAAAGTCAGGGTAGATGAGTAGAAGCCATCTCAAAAATACTCACGCCCGCCTGCCCTTTGGTACTCCCTGAGGCGGGCAGGCAGGCGCTAAGCCGCAAAGGGCAGAAACAATTACATATTTTTGGCGACTTTGCGGTTCGCTCTCTGAATCCCGCCTATGGGCGGAATCCAAGAGCGGGACTTGGCGTGAGACCGTCTTTTCTTCTGAAAGTGTTTTTGAGACAGGTTCTAGTGATTTTGACGTCGAAAGCCGATCAGAAGTTTCAGGATTGCGTCGCGGTGGAAGCATGGAGAAAGGAATTTTCCGGCGGCGCCCATTCTCTGGGAAAGCAAACCATGGTGGCAACGCCGGGAAGCGAAGCCGTCTCGGCTCGTTCCCGGGAGCGTGGGTGTTCAGCTCACCGGTGCAACTGACGCACCGCTGCGAGACGCTTCGTATACGATTTCCGCAACATCCTTCACGAGGACGCGATCGGATGCTTCTTTCGCCTTCACTCCGTCGGTCAACATGGTCATACAGAACGGGCACGCCGTTGCGATAAGATCCGATTTCGTTGAGAGAGCTTCTTCGGTACGTTCGATATTGACCCGCTTCCCCTCTTTCTCCTCCATCCACATTCTCCCCCCCCCGGCACCACAGCAGAATCCTTTGCTCCTCGAACGTTTCATCTCCACGAGCTGCAACCCTGGCACAGCTTCGAGAATTTCTCTGGGCTGATCATACACCTCATTGTAACGTCCAAGATAACACGAGTCGTGGTATGTGATCTTCGCCACCTGTTCCTTCGCGATCTTGATCTTCCCCTGGTTGATCAACCTGACGATAAGGTCCGTATGATGGACCACCTCGTATTTGCCGCCAAACTGAGGGTACTCATTGCGCAGCGTGTTGAAGCAGTGCGGACACGCAGTCACAATCGATTTGACGTTGTAACTGTTAAGGATCGCGACATTCTCCTTCATCATCATCTGTGCGAGATACTCGTTGCCAAGACGCCTCGCTGAGTCGCCAGTGCATTTTTCCTCATTCCCCAGGATGGCAAACGAGATGCCCGCTTCCTGCAACAACTTTGCAAATGCCTGAGTCACCCGAATGTAACGGGCGTCGAATGAACCTGCACAGCCCACCCAGAACAGTATTTCGGCGTCCGGTTTCTGCTGAATCGTCGGGATATTCAATCCCTCTGCCCAATCTGAGCGGCTCGATGGTGAAAACGCCCACGGTGAGAAGTTGTTCTCGAGGTTACGGAAGACGACCTGCACCTCCGGCGGGAAGTTCGATTCCATCAACACGAGGCTGCGCCGCATCTCGACAATCGCATCGACATGCTCGATATTGACCGGGCACTCCTGCACGCACGCCATGCACGTTGTGCATGCGAAAAGCTCCTCGGCAGTAACGTAGTTATGCAACAAAGTGTTTTCCAACAGACTCTTCCCGCCTTCCACTCCCGCCGGTGAGGACTGTTGGCCATCGAGCACAAGAGGAGCTTTCTCCTCGAGCCGCTTGCGGATGTCCATAATAATTTTCCGCGGCGAGAGAATTTTCCCCGTAGTATTGGCTGGACAGGAAGCACTGCAGCGACCGCACTCCGTGCAGGTGTAGCCGTCCAGCAATTGTTTCCACGTCAGGTCTTGAACGTCGCTCACGCCAAATTTTTCAGCGTTTTCTGCCTCAAGATTGAGGGGCTTCAGTGCACCCCGCGGCTTGAGGTTCGAAAAATAGACGTTCGGAATGGAAGTCAGGATGTGCAAATGCTTCGAAAAGGGAAGGTAGTTAAGGAACGCTAAGACGAGTCCGATGTGGATCCACCAGCATACGCCGAACCACACACGGACAGCATCGATGCTCATTGAGCCGAAGAGCGGAGTCAGCGACCAGGAGAGGAATCTTCCCTCCGAACTCCGGGCACCGTCGATGACCATTCTCGCAGCGTTCTGGCCGAGCATGCTGACCATAATGAAGAGAATCGCCAGAAGGATGAATGTCGCGTCGAAGCTCGCATGACCTTCGAGCTCCAATCGTTTGGGCCGGATGACATGCCGACGGTAGAGAGCAAACAGGACCGAGAGAATGACAAGAGCGCAGAAGAGCTCCTGCTTGAACACAAGCGGGGTGTAGAGGTCTCCGAGGAAGCGAAACGAGAATCCCTCGACCAAGCCTTCACCAATCGATTCAAGCACGGCCAGGAGCAGGACGAGGAAACCCCAGAAGATAAGCGCATGCATGATACCGGCAAGCGGTTCCCGCAACAGCTTCGACTGCGCGATGGCGACGAGAAGTGTCCGCTTGACGCGTTGCCACGGATGATCGAACCGGTCATCGGGCTGTCCGAGCTTGAGGCGCCGGATCAAACGCAGAACGCTGAAGGCGAAAAAGGAAAATGCCGCAAGAAGAACGAACAGGAACACGATGTTCTTTGTCGTCATCGGGTTTTCCTCTAAACGGCGTATTCCGAATCCATCATGGTGACTGCTTCGCCAGCGATGCTCACCTGTTTGACACCATGACCGGTTACCCTCAGGCGAATCTTGACCCTTCCTCTCCGCCCGATTTCATCTCCTTGCTCGCCGATAAACTCGACTCGGCCATCCGGCAACAACATCGACGGGACCGGATAGTCCCTCGCGATGGCGTACTGATAGAGATAAACACCAAGCGGGCCATTCGCCGATCCTGTCACCGGATCTTCAACAATGCCTGCCTCAGGCGCGAAAAACCGGGAGTGGATTGCAGAGCTTTCCTCGATCGTTTCGAGTGTGAAAACGCTGATGCCAAGCGTCTTGGTCGCCTTCAGAAACTTATGAAGAGGTGTGATGTCCGGCTGCAGCCTCTTGATCGTCGCCAGTCTCTTCAGCGGAAGGTACAGATAGGATTGCGCCACAAACGGCAGATCACGCTGGACATCAGCCGACCTGATTCCAAGCGCGTCGATCAATGACGCCGGCACGTGTTTCTGCACCCGGAACTTGGGAACGGGAAGTTGAAACTCAATAATCGTGCCCGAGTATTTTTTCTCCACGATGATTCCAAGGATGCCGCTCTTCGTCTGGAGGCGGAAGTAGTACGATCCGGTCCGTTTCATGCCATGGAGCCCTTCCTGCGCCAGAGCATGGAAACCTGCAATCGTGGCATGACCGCAAAGGGGGACCTCAATCGCCGGAGTGAACCAGCGGATCTGGAGATCGGCCCCTTTCGTCGTTGGCGGAAGAATAAAAGCCGTCTCAGAGAGGTTCAATTCTCCGGCGATATTCTGCATTGCTGCGTCGCTCAACCCCCGTGCATCGAGGACGACCCCTGCGGGATTTCCGGCAAACGGCTCGGTCGTGAATGCATCAACGTGCTTGATTCTGTAAGTCTTCATAGTGTCGCCCTTGAAGAAACAGTGATTGATTCTGGTATCACTCTCCCGTGAGTTGGACAATAATCGTCCGGTCGCGGGGCCGGTTGTCGTGATCGACAAGCACTATCTGCTGCCAGGTCCCCAACAGGAGTTCACCGCGGGAAAATGGAACCGTCAGCGAAGGGCTCATGAGCGAAGCGCGCACATGAGCATGACCGTTTCCGTCGCCCCAGGTATCATCGTGATGATACCTTGACTTTTCTGGAACGAGCCGGTTCAGCGCTTCCGGTATATCTTTTCGCAGGCCCGGCTCGAACTCTGTCGTGCTCACAGAGGCCGTCGAACCTGCCACAAACACAATGAGCGATCCTTCCTGGACTTTGTGGCTCGCAAGGATCCTGGTGACATCGTCAGTGATATCGATGACTTCCGAGTTGCCGTTCGTTGAGACCGGAAAGGTTTCAGTTATGATTGCCATAGTCGAAGAGAAATGAGGGATTGCTGGTTTTTGAGGAACAACAACCGTGAACCTCTGAGGAAAAATGTGTCTGGCACGGGAAGCGCCAGATTCTCGTTGATGACCCCCGAAAACAGACGAGATTCTCCGGGTTGGCGGTAGACACAAAGATGATTATCATACGCCGGCTTGTCGCTCCGGGAATTCGAAGTGGTAAGATAGTAACTGAAAGCCACAACATCCTTCTCTTTCACGAACTCCACACTGCCGGATGGCGTTGCACCTCTCAGCGCTTTCATCAACAGCGATCGGACTTCGTCCCCGGTTGCAGTAGTATCGAGCGGCTCGGGCAGAACAACTCCCGTGAAGTCCTGGGTCTGAGCTACGTCCTTCCTGAGCGCATGCAACTCCTGCAATGAATCCTCGAACGACTTGAGCACGTTCCCCGATTTCAAATCAAGTTCATAACCGACGCGCTTTTCGAAGAAATCCCGATATGCATAGGCACGACCGCTGCCGCCAAACCAGAACGTGATGTCATCATTTCGCCATCGGAGGGCACCGGTTTCGACATCGAATGCACTGATCCCCCGATGCTGGGGCATGTCCGGCTTGGCATAGGTATGGAAAAGCAGTGTATCCTCCAGCACGGCCTCGATGCCCACCCACCAGGCTTGTTCGAGTTGAAGATTCTTCCAGAGGGGAAAGCCAGTATTTTCATCAAGGCAGAAGAATGATGCAACTTTCCTATCCTGATCGCGGCATTCGCCCACAATGCGGCCGCCGCTCGCGCAAAAGAGCCGCCAGAGGGTACCTTCGGCAGTATAAGTCCACTCAGGACTAAGTCGATCAGAACGGAATATCGAACTGAGTTTCATCGGATAATTTTCGATGAACGTACCATTTTTTCGAAGTATTTGCAAGGTAAGTGCGGGGGGCGACAGAACAACGACTCAACGCCTGGTGTTTGCGGGCGACCGAGGCATGGAGGACTTTTCGCGATCGTGGTAAGGATCCCGCGGGAATGAGGGGCGGGACAGATCAGCGCAAATCGACGAACACAGAATCTTCTACTAGCGCACCGAAGATCCCCATTCCTCCCTGAACGTTGGTGTAATCCGGCAGATCGGTTCTGATCGAGTATGGGTCTTGAAAACCATTGGCGAGATTGTAGTATGTGTAAAGGCTGCGATCGACCTGTGTCAGGATATACGTGGCGCCGGTCAATGTGATGGCGCCATAACGGCTCTTGAGGTCCACCAGAAATATCTTGTATGCATCGAGTCCGAAAGACGCGAGCTCGCTCGACACAAATGGACTCGTATTTCTTCGCGTGAGGATTGGGTAGACAAACTGGAGAGAACTCCCGCCTCCTGTGTACACGGCGCTCGGAATCTCCTCACGGTGACGCGTAACGAGACTGGCCAAGCGCGTTTCGAACTCCAGGATGATTCGCACCAGGTAACCATGCGTTGAAGAAGAAAGCCTGATTCTCGATGAGACGTCTTCTTCGTACTTGTCAGGGCTCTTCAGAACGTAAGGATTGTTGGCAGAGACCTCTCCCCTGCCGGGTACGGAGACGGCGGCCTCGGCATTTCCTTTGTCCGAGGTGACGTTGAGCTTGTAGGTTTTGCCCGGCTGCAGAGCGTGCGGATATGCCACGTAGGCAATGATGTCGTCTGTATACCGGGTCTTGTCGGTGCGCTTGATGTCCACACTCGGCAGCGTCGTCGTGATCGAATCTACCGTGAGCTTCACAAGCGCATTCCTCACATAAGTATCGGCTGAGCTCTCCAGAGGGTTGTGTCCCGACGGGTTATACGTCGTGTACACCCGCACGAACTGGCTGTCGGATCGTGTCGTCAATACCGAACAAAGAACAAGCTGCTCCTCAAAGGCGGCTTTCGGGTTGAAGGTCTCCTCACATCCAAGCAGGGTAAGAAGCAGAGCTGCGACGATTGCTGCCGTGCACAACGTCCGGCAACTTCCGAGTTCCAGGTTCTCTATTTTTGTTTTTGCTTTGCCCATGCCTTGACAATGTGTGACAGAGAGCCTGGGTCCGGCAGAGCCAAAGAACGATTTCGATATGATGCTCATCAGTACTCGAGGCTCAACGTTGCTGTCGGGAAAAACGGCAGCATATTAACTTGCTGCCCGGTCTTCCGGTCAAAGTAGAAAACATTCTTGCGATTGTACACGTTCACGATGTGTAATCCCACACTGCCGGAAATCGGCTTGAGTACGAAGCGATACGTCCCGCTGAGATCAAGACGATGGTAGGTCGGAAGACGCGCGGCATCTTTCTCCCCCAGAATAGTGTATGGCCTCCCCGTTTCGCCAAGCGATGAGCCGCGAAAGAGGTCCGAAAAACCCAGGCGGTCGTAGTAACCGACGGTTTGGGTATATGGGAAGCCACTCCCGATCTCCCAACGCACCGTAACGTCAAGATTCTCGGCGGTGTGAAAAACCGAGAGCATATTGAGGGTGTGCCGGCGGTCATATCTCGGATAGTACGTAAAATCGCGGGAGGTGACCGTCGTCCAGCCGAGCGTGTAGGCCAGGTAGATATCAACGAGACTCGTTCCGTAGCGAACCAGCGATTCCAGGCCGTACGCCTCTCCGCGCCCACTGATATAGTCAGGGTCGAGGGCATCCACTTTTTCGCGGTTATAGGCAACGAGTCTCCCGTATGATTTGTAATATGCCTGGAAATTCGTCGAGAGCGAAGGGAGGACATTCCCTTCGAGTCCTGCGACGTAGTGGTCGGCCGTCTCTGATTTCATATCGGCGGGTACCTGAATCCACGCATCAAAGATGGAAATGATGTCATCTTCGTTGTTGACAGTAATGACGCTCTGGCTGAATCGGCCGTACGAGAGCTTCGCTTTCCATTGGTCCCATAATCCATAGCTGAAGTTGAGCCTCGGCTGCAGAACTTCAATACCGCCTGAGCGGCTGAGCGCTTCCCCCAGATCCATATAGAGACCGACGTCGGCTTGAAAGCGGCTTGGGGCGGTCTGATATCGAAACCACAACGACGCCCCCGGCATTGAGCTGCTCAAAATCGTGGTGACTCCAAGACTATTCGTCACGGTGTACTCGAGCGACGGGAAGGTGAACTCGAACCCGAAGAAGTAGAGATCGTGTGAGTCTGTGTAGAGCGTTGCGTTGCCGCGGACACCCGACTCGTGGACGCTGGTGGTGGCCGGCGTAACATCCTTGGACGCCTTTGCGTCCCGGACAGCACTGAACGAGTTCTCAAATCCCACGGCGTGAATGAAGATACGATCCTGAATGAGTCCCGAGGCCACAAATCCGACGGCGCTCGTGCGCCAGGAATAATCTGGCTCCATCACGTTGACAGACTTGAGATCATCACCGCTGAAAAAGGCCTGAAAACTGTACTTTCCCTGGGCCTCACCAGCCGTGATCGTCGCCTTCAGGAATCCGTCGTAGAATGAAAGCGGCATGTCTTTGTTCAGAAACTTCCTGAAGGTATCCGAGAAAAGCGACTTCCTTCCACTCATCAGGAAGCTCAAACCCTCTGTCGCCGGGCCGTCGACCTGGAGTTTTGCCGAAAGGAAATTGATGTTTGCCCGTGCGGACGTCTCCTTCGAGCCACCGTCCCGCGAAGTCATATTCACGACTGAAGAGAGCCTCCCCCCGAACTCTGGCGGGAATGCTCCTGTGTACACCTCTGTCGAGTTAATGATATCGGAATCAAAAATGCTGAAAATCCCGAACGCGTGGTAAGGATTGTAGATTCTCATGCCATCAAGAAGGATGAGATTTTGGTCACCCGCTCCGCCACGGACATAGAACTGGGAATTGACGTCGCTGGTGGATACAATCCCGGGAAGGATCCTGATCGACCGAAACACATCCTCCATCGCTGCCATGGGGACAGCGCGGATGTCGCGCTGTTCCAGCACATGCACGCTGGTATGGATCTCCGTCAATTCCCGTTTCGCAACATCCGTTACCATCACCTCGCCGAACTCAACCGGCTTCGATGGCAGTTGGAGATTCACGACAATGGGCTCCCCACCGAAGACATTGATGGTTTTCGTCCGCGTTTCGTACCCGATGGAGCTCGCAGAGACCTGGTAACGTCCTGGCGGGGCGTTAACGATCAGGTAGAACCCCTGCAGGTTTGTGCTCGCACCGCGGCTCATTCCCGGCAACGTGACGTTGGCAAACGGAATCCGCTCCCCCGTTGCGCTGTCCGAAACAACACCCCGAATATCTATCTTCTGGCCGAAGAGAAGGATGGGGAAAAACAGAATTGCGGCTATGCCATAAATGTTGCGACGATGCATTCGTGAGACTCCAAAACGGTTTTCGGAGGCAAAGTAACCATTTTCCGAGAGAGATGCTAACTGCGCCTCGCAGGTCGGTTGCAACTCCCTCAAGTTCTTTGTATGTTCACCGCACAATTCCACTTCCGAAACGACCTCCACGGAGATCTCTCTTTGTCGACAGCACGCGTTGCCGGAGTTGCTTTCCTTTTTCTTCTCGCGTCGTGTTCTCGCTTCATCCCTTTCGGTACGACGGATCAGACCCCAGCCGGGATCCAATCGTCTCTGGAAGGGCAGTACAGCGCCGAGCGGGCGATGGAGGATCTTCGTTACTTCGCGCAACACTGGCGTATTCCGGGAGGACCGGAGTACAATGCGTGTCTCTCACGCATCGAATCCGACCTTCGTCCGTGGACGACAACGTCCATCGATGAACATCCTCTTGTACGGCTGCAGATACTCGAAGATTCATCGTCACGCAAAGTCTGGGTACCCGAGGACGCCGAGCTCTCGATGGAATCACCCGAGGTGCAGGTCCTCCACACGTACACTGCAACCCCGGTAATGCTTTGCGAGAATTCCTTCCCGGCGGATATCACCGCTCCACTCGTGTACGTCCCGGGCGGCAATTACGAAGATCACTACAGTCAGTTCGAAGTGAACGGCCGCATCGTTCTCTGCGATGCGGCGGCCTCGCGGTCATGTCGCATTGCCATGAGCCGGGGCGCCGCCGGAGTCGTTTCGTGCTACGTCCCGCCATACAATCGCCCCGCTGAACATCCTGATATCATCGCTGAAAGCGGCATTCCCTACGACTTCCAACGGAAGCCATTCGCCATCAACATCTCTCCACGCACAGCCGATGAGCTGAAGCGACGTCTGAGGGTCGGCCAAATCGTCGTGCGGATAAAGGTGAAAACGTCGTTTATCGACGCCCCGATCA
>Ga0315274_10002549_pt1 | contig 27412 bp, 23 predicted proteins | sample YL17G02_20_MG_FD_203700 | JGI IMG/M metagenome (GOLD analysis project Ga0315274, IMG submission 203700) | Sediment microbial communities from Yellowstone Lake, YNP, Wyoming, USA - YL17G02_20 | ecosystem: Environmental > Aquatic > Freshwater > Lake > Sediment | place: USA: Wyoming | collected...
AGGTGTATGGGGCGTGCACGCCCCATACACCTGGGGTATACTCAACCCCGAACCTTAAAGAACCTGTACACCTTAATCTGACCCGTTTTCAACTCTAAAGAGTCTTATCCACCTCATATTTGACCACCAGCACCGGAACCGTAAAAACCAGCCACAAGATCTCCAGCCCCTCGTTCGGCTTGACCAGATACACCACGGACAACCCCGCCGCCACCACCAGCATCCCCAGCAGGATCCACCTTCGTCGTGTCATATTACTGCTATTATCGCGCAAATTCCGCCTTCTATGTTGTTCCTATAGCCCAACACTCCTCAGCGGACTCCGGCTCTTCTCCTCCCACCTCTCACATCAAGAAACCGTGACCGTCTCCACCGTCACGGTTTCTTGTTATCAACAACCCGCCCGTTCCAAATTCAATGCTAACAGGTGCTCCAGAATTTGCCCATCAGATATATTGTACGGCCAACCATAAGCATTTAAAACAGCTTGGTCGAGGGTTACGTGAATATGATCGAGCATCTCTGCATCTTCCAAAGAGACGATTGGGCCGGAGGGACTGTACCGCCAGGTTTCCAGATTGCGCTGTTTACCCTTATATTGCTCTCGATATAGGCTTAGGGCGTTGTAGAGATTGGTTAAGGTTCGTTTCTGAAGTATTTTCTCACTGAAAGAACCGCTAAAGAGTGAACTGGAAGGGTTGAGCCATTCAGTGCGGAAGTTGTCCAATAATTTGGCGGCGGCAGCGATAGCTTGGACGAGCGGATCGCTTTGAGATTCTTTCCCCGGTGGCCAGGGAAACGGGAATGTTTCGAAGGTAGTGGTGGGGGTGTAGCGAAAGCCGCTTTCAGCCTCGCGCAGTTGCGAGCCTGTGCCACGCGCCCAAAGTTCGTGGATTGTGGAGTGAAGCACGCCAAAGAAAAAATCATCTGCACGCGTGAAAACTATGAGTTGAGCATCGGGTATAGTCTCTGGGTCGAGATAAACGAATAATCGATATTTTGCTACTCTTGGTGTCGCAATGTAACGCGGAAGTTGTGCAATCGCAGCACGCATGGCTGGCCGTGGAGCGTAATGAAGCCACCATTGTTCGGTATACCAATTCTTTGCTGCTTGGTCTCTTTGAGTTTTAACGCGCTCCTTTACAAGTCTGAATGGTTCCTTGTAATTTTCCGCGTCTGCTTCGGACATCTCTATTCCAAAATCAATTATCCACATATTTCTGCGTCGGTCAGTAATATCTTTACCATTTACCCAGGGGCGTATTACATCCGAATTTTGCAAACCATTGGGATTGTCCTTTGCACATAAAAGGAGATTGGCGGTTTGCGAATCAATATCGAATGGTCCGACTTTGTTATCACCCATAAAAGCGATATTTTTATTCTCAGGAAGAGATTGAGCTTTAGTCAAATCGGATAATGCAGTTAAGTTGGAATTGATGATACTAACATTATGGCCATCCAATTCTCGTTCAACTTTTGTACCATCATCGAAACCAATCATTGAGACATGAACTGTTGCCCCATCTAAAATCCAGTCTCGATCTGAATAAGCCCAAAAAATATCACCAGTCTCTTTAATACGTTCCAGCACTTTCCGGTTTGCACCACTACGAATTCCCTGTGTTGCAAGCAAACCGGCTAGTTTAATTTGTTTTCTTTCAATCATTGCACGGGCTTTTTCAAACCAGTAGCAAACTAAATCAGCTTCATGTGGTACACGACCTTCGTAGAGTCTATATAAGTTTTCTACATAAATATCACCGAGTTCGGTACGTAATAGCTTCCCACCCAGGAACGGTGGATTGCCGATGACTACGTCTACAGCGGGCCAGTCGGGTTCGACTTTTTCCTGGCCTACCCCGTCCCCTGCGTGGTTAGGGGAGGGGAGATGGAGAATAGCGTCCTTGTTCTCGATCTGCTCCAACGGGCGTAGTATGGGTTCTTCCATGTGAGCGAAACCGTTCTCCACACGCCACTGTAAATAGCCGATCCAGACTGTAATTTGCGCTAACTCATGAGCGTAGGGATTGACTTCAATGCCATAGAGTTGATGAGGTCCGACAGTAAGTTCGAGATCCGGAAGGCCGAGACGGACCGCAAGGGTAATGATCTCTTTTTGCAGGTCAAGCAGTTGGCGCAAGGCTAGATAGAGAAAGTTTCCAGAGCCGCAGGCGGGGTCGAGTACGCGCAGGTTGGCGAGTTCGTCTGAGAAGGATTTCAGCAGGATTAAGGTTTCGTTCGTTTTACTGGCACGGCTGGCTGTCTCGGCGTTCTGACGCACTTCCTGCCATCGGGCGCGCAACGGCTGCATTAGTACTGGTTCCACCACCTGCAAGATGTCGTCCTTACTGGTGTAATGGGCGCCCAACTGAGCCCGTTTGCTTTCGTCAATGATGCGTTCGAAAAGCGTTCCGAAGATAGATGGATCTACGCTGCCCCAGTCATACAGACTGGCATTACGCAAGCTGGGGACGATATCGGGTAAGCTCTCGGGAACGAAATCGTCATCAAATAGGCCACCATTGAAGTGCGGGATCATCTCGCCCCAGAAAAATCCACCGGTGCGCATGGCGGCGAATAGGCCGCGAAGTTCGGTCCGGAACTGTTCGGGCGGTAGGTTCTTGCACAAGAGTTTGGCAAATATCTTTTCCGGAAGGATGAGGATATCTTCGGCAAACAGGCAGAAGAGCAGGCGAACTATGAAATGGGCTAGACGTTCGGGATCTAGTTTGTTTTCGGAATATTCCTGTAACTGGTTTGCGACCTTGGCGAACTGGTCGGCACTGGCTTTAGTAATCTGCTCTGGCGTTTCAGCGGGACGAAAAGTATTGGGATCGTTAAAGGCGCGTTGCAGAAGGCCCACTCCGCGCCCATCTTTAATGTCATCCAGAGTTATAGAATGAATTTTCTTCACCGTGTTGGTGAAATTGGTATGGATGAAAATCACCTGCATATCGGAGGTGATGAGAAGGGGGGGATTACCCAGCGAATCTTTGTAGAGCAGTAATTGTTGATAGGCTGCGTCCAAGTTACGGTGTGGGCCTTTGTATTCCCAGATGAACCTGTTCTTGTACCAGGCATCTGCCCAACCATAATCCCCCTCAGGTTTTTCGGCATCAGCTTCGAAGGTGAAGAAGTCGCCTTTGGGGTCGACTTCGAGTGGAGTCTTGTGGCCGATTAGCGCGCAAATATCATTGAAATGTGTCTGTGAAGCAGCTGTCTCTTTCAGCGTAATCTGGCTCCACTTTTTGACAAACTGGGCGGGTGTAAGTGTTTTGGGCATAGATTTTATTCACTTAATTTTCTAACATACAGCAGGTACTGTATGGTAAGGTACTACTAATGAAGGTCATTGCCATTCAGCTAGCGCATATCTTTATCCCTTACGCATCATAACGATTAGTAATTATACCCGTGCTTGCGTTTGAACGCGATTTCCGCAGCAAGCCGCTTCCGAATGTACGTTTATTGGGCTTGAACTTAGAACCGCTAGGTTTGAAGTTCAACTCCTATCGATCTTTTTTCTCGCCCTCCTTCCCTGATATAATCCCTCTGCTCCTTGCCTCACTGAACACGGTTCCGGCGGTTGCCCACTGCCGGTTGCTGGCGGCAAGGAGCATTATATTTTCCCCTCTTGACTCTTTAGCCCAAATGTTCTAAAATAGTCTCAAACACGGCGAGGCGATCGCCTCCCCACGGCTAATCCCGCGGGGAGGCTTTCGCGTTCCATCCCGCCTGCCCCAGCTTTTTAGGGACCTGCCAGGAAACAGAAGTGCAGAAAAAACCGGCTTCTATTCCAGCGCATTTCCCCAGGGTGAACGTATCCGCCTGGGAAAAAATGACTGCAACCTTGAAAGCGAGATCAAGGCTTGCCGCCCATGCCCACCATATACAACAAGCCATGCTCCTTGTCCACATCCTTGCCTTTCAAGCCGGCCAACTCCTAGATCCGTAGCCCACACCCCAGAGCTAGTTCGGCCAACGGGGCGAAAGAAGATCCCTTTTCTTTCAACAATTCCATGATCTTTACAACATCTTCTTCCTCGTAACCAAAGCGTGGCTGGTCCACGTCGCCGTCGTCACGATAGGCATTCACATGATCGCGCAGTTCGAGATAGTCTTTGAAGGTCTCCAAGTCGGAGAGAGCTTCTGCTGGTGCAGATCTGGTGCAAATGCCCTTGCTAGGTTTAGCTTTTCCCAAACTTATTCTACCACCCAGCATTATCCACCGGTCCAGCGCGTCGATGAGCTTCTTCGGTATCCTGGTTGGTTTGCTTCAGGTAGCGTTGCAAAACGCTGATGCCTACGTGTACCATCAGTTTTGCCAGGGTGAATATATCCGTGCCGTTTCGGAGCATGGCGAGCGCAAAAGCACGCCTGAAATCGTGCAGAGCAGGTTCTTCCACACCGGCTTCCTGAGCTCGACGAGTGAGAACAGCCCGTAACCCGTTATAATCCATACGCTCAGAACCGAAGCGTGGCTGGTCCACATCGCTATCGTCACGGTAGTCTTTTACATGCTCGCGTAGTTCGAGATAGTCTTTGAAACCCTCCAAGTTGGAGACAACCTTTTGCCTGTGAATTGCAAAGGAGTTCTTTGATTCTTACTACAACTACCTATATGACCACCCAGGCCATCAACCAACCTACCGTATCGGGCGCAACCATTTCTTCGTAATCTCAAGAGCATTTGGATTGTTATCTGCACAGGCAGGGGTTCATCGCCGCCACCAGTTGAAAATTAGCCGGGAAGGTCAGCGATCCCTGGGCGCGGCTGATGGTCACAAATACTCAATTTCATCTTGCGGCGTGAGTTTTACAAGTCCACCTTATGGATTGAAAAGGGGATTGAGAAGTACCCGGCTTTTTGTCCAATACGTAAATACAATTTGCCCACTTCCGCTTCACGCAGGTTGTTGATGATCGATTTCACTGTTTTACGAAAATCAATAGTCCGTGGCGATTCTGCATAATAAACCACCATCAGCTATTAAAGTGGTGCCAGTGATTAATGATGCTGCGGGACTTACTAAAAATAATACCACAGATGCGATTTCCTCCGGGGCTGCCACACGACCCATGGGGACTGCTTTTGCAGCTTCAACTCGGATTTTCGGTAAGTCTTCTGGAGAATAACTTTCCCACATCATCGGGGTGTCAATACTACCGGGGATAATGCAGTTTACCCGAATGTCTTTGTCAGCCAGATCGAGAGCCATGGCTTTGGTCATGCCAATGATCCCGGCCTTGCAGGTGGTGTAAGCTGTCTGATTGGCGAAAGTTGAAACCCCCAGAACGGAGGACATGTTGACGATCACTCCGCCGCCCTGAGCGAGCATGTGGGGAACAACATATTTGGCACATAGAAAATGACCGGTCAGGTCCACTGCGATCATCCGATTCCAGTCCTCCTCACTCATCTTCCAGAAAGGAGCCGATACGCCAATTCCCGCATTGTTAAATAGAATGTCAATACGCCCGTACGTTTGGATCGTTTTATCCACGAGGTTGCGCACTTGTGCCACGTCAGACACATCGGTAGATATAAAAATTGCCTCCCCACCATTGTCGATAATCCACTGCATTTCTTGATTGCCAGTGCTGACTCGCCGATTTGCTAACACTACCTTAGCACCCTGACGCGCGAAAAGTCTTGCCGTGGCTTCGCCAATTCCAGTCCCTCCTCCAGTAATAATTGCTACCTGTCCATCCAGACGCATGTCAATAGAATTTTTCATTATTATTCATCTCCTTTTATTCTAGATCGTGGTAGTTGTTTCATTCACTTCACTGGCAATTCTTGATAAACGATAATCATATCGAAAAGGCCGAAAATGTGGAAACCTGTAATGGCAGTATTCTTCCTTAACCCGAGACTCTGGTCGTCAGCATCTTATGGATTTTCTCGTAAGCCGGCCATCAACAGAGAAATGAAGTTTGCTCGAGACCATATAAAAAGCATGGGGGAAGGTTAAATATTACCTCCAGGTTTTCTGCAAAATAAAGTAACCGTGTTTTAATTCTGAGAACCTAAATATATAATCGTTGCATCATGTGATAGTATCATGAAAGTAAATCATTCGAGCTGGTGATGCCCAAACCAATTGTTAGCGTTCAAGCAAGTCATTCTTTATTTCTAACGAGGATGGTGACCGCAATCGAGAGATATAATCGCTTACTCCAACGGAGTGATGCGCCTGTAAAGAGATCATCCCAAATTGAAGGCGGTGTTCAGTACTCTGTATAGATTATAACCATGCGCGTTTGGATATTTTTATATTTAAACTGATAATGCCGACCGTAAGAGGACAAACCGTTCATATGCATCGTCGTAGAGCTGGCGATTCTTTTCATTGGGGAAATGGATCGAGGGTTTAGGTAACCAATCCCGTATTTTGGTTAATGAGGAATAATTGCCCAAAGCGTATCCGACCAAGAAGGCATTCCCCAAGCAGGGCTCAAGGTTGGCATAATGCTGCCATGATTTTCCTGTAATATCGCTGATAATTTGACGCCAGAGCACGCTTCCTGAACCGCTACCTGTGAAGACAAAGCGTTTAAGAGGAATCCCATCTGTGCTTAACTTTTCTATGGCAGAACGGACAACATAGCCATAAGATTCAAGCAACCCCCGATATATGTGTATGGGGTTGTGCGAAAGCCTGAGACCGCAAATGGCTCCCGTCACGGGTTCCATTATGTTGAGTTGCCGATTCCCTTGGAAATAGGGTAAGACACATACACCCTCTGAAGCAGCTGGAATATTACTTGCAGCTTCGTCGAGTAATTGAAACATGGAAAATCTCTGCTGTTCAGCCGCCAACTTTTCAGAAAAGGCAAACTTATCCCGAATCCAACATAGAGTAGATCCCAGGCTGAGTAGATACGCACAAAGGAGATAAGGCGCTCCATGGTGAGCAAGTTTTGGGTTGTGAAAATAGGCCTCAAGATCGTGGGGGAGTACCCCTAACCATCCGGTTGTTCCTAAGGACAACAAGGCTTCGCCCTGGTTGATCACGCCAGCACCGATCAGGGTAAATAAGCTGTCTCCGCTCCCCGATATGACAGGCATGCCAACTGGCAGACCGGTGACAGATGATGCTTCTTGGGTTATCTGCCCCACTAAATCTATCGGAGAGCATAACTTGGGGAGGTGAGACCTATCTAGACCGATCCAGGTTAAAAGATCCTCTCGCCATTCTAAGCGGTCTGGATCCAAGAGCCCACCTAGGGAGGAGGCAACTTTATAATCGATGCAATAGGTTCCAGTCAGCTTGTAAACGATGTAATTATGCGAGCTGAAGATGAAATGAATCCGACGTAAGTTCTCCGGCTCGTTAGATTTCAACCAAGCTAGCTTAGGCGTTATTGCATCTCCGGTGAGCGCTAAGTGGAAATGCTCATTTAGCAACTCCAATTCGTGAGAAGCGCGGTTGTCACTGTATAGCAATGCAGGACGAATAACCCTTCCATCTTCATCGGCGATCGCTAGAGCTGGAAATAAACCACTGATCCCGATCCCGGCGATCTCGTTTATTTCGTCTGGTACCTGCGCGAGCAGACCGCGCAGAACCCGAACTGTCTCTGCCCACCAGATTTTCTCGGCGTCTTGTTCAACCCATCCAGGCTTCGGGTACTCGATATTATGCGGTACAACCTCCCGGGCTAGCAGCGTACCATCTTGGTCAACCAAGACCCCTTTTGTACTTAACGTTCCGATATCCAGGCCAATCAGCTTTTTCAATGTTTTTTGTTCTTCTTGTTCAATTTCCCCACGAGGGGAAGTGGGGGAGAGTAGGGGGGTTCAACCATGGGCCGGAGGATGATACTTTCGATCGCAACATGATCTGGCTGGTCCACAACGAATAAAACCACCCTGGCCACGTCCTGGGGTTGCAAATAATGAGGTCGATAGGGGTCGCTCAGAGGGCTCCAGGTATCTTTTGCTAAGTCGGTATTCACTGCTCCAGGGGAGATGCAACAGATGCGTATACCGAATTTACGTAATTCTTCATCCAATGCATCCGAAAATCCTACCACACCAAATTTAGAGGCACAATAGATTGCATCCTCAGCAAAACCGCGCTGCCCGGCAGTAGAAGAGATATTGATGATCAGACCCGAGCCTTGTATTTTCATATGGGGTACAACTGCCCGAGTGAAATGGAATAGCCCTTTTAGATTTGTATCCATGGTTGCTGCGTACTCGTCGTCACTCACTGTCTCAACCGGCTTAACCAGTTCGACGCCTGCGTTATTTACCAGGACATCAATATGTCCTAAATATTCCAACGCTTTCTTAACAGCAGCATCCACCTCGTCTCGCCGGGTGACATCCGCGTGGGCTATAATCAGCTTGCCAGGTAGGGAGGCTGTTTCCTGAACAAGCTTGTTTAGCAGGTGTGTACTGCGCGCAACAGCTAATACATGGAATCCTTGCTGGACAAGGGCAAAAGTGATCTCCCTTCCGATACCTTTACTTGCGCCAGTGACGATGGCCACGCGATTTTGAGCACCCATAATTGCTTCTCCCGATTTCGTTTCTCTGAACAACTATAATAGACATTATCAACTGGGGCTAAAATGATCGTCCGCCTTATTTGCATATAGTTAACTTTGGTGGATACCCCGATAAAGATTCATAACCATCATCCGTGATTATGTAGTCACCCTCAAGACGCATCCCGCCATTCACGGGATGGTAAATTCCAGGTTCTATGGCAATTACCATGCCTGGCTTTAATGGTGTATGGTCGGCTGGGATTAACCAAGGCGGTTCTGGAATTGCCAGTCCAAAAGCGTGACCGCTGTGATGCTGGTGGGCATATTTCCCATAACCCTCTTCCTCGATCACCTTGCGTACAATCCGGTCAATCTCCGATGCAGCTATTCCTGGTCGAAGAGCAGCTTCTGCCGCTGACAAAGCCTTTTCAAGCACCCCATGTTGTACGAGTTGGCCTTCTGTAGCTTCTTTAACTGCAAAGTTCCGGGTGTAATCTGCTCCATAGCCGCCCAACATCGGGAAAAGGTCGATCAACACCGGTTCCCCTTTCTTTAGGCGTTTATTCGTGGGTTGGGGTTCATCAGCTATGGTTCTAAACCCTGAACCAAAATTACAGTCAAGAGTGATTGAACTACCGAGTAATTGAATTAGCGAGTTGTAAATGGCTCCAAAGACCTCCATTTCACTCATGCCCGGCTGCATGGTCAAGGCAGCGACCTCAAATGCTTGGTCCAGAAAACCAACCCGCTGCCGTATTGCTCGCTGAGCCATTTCATCCTTCACCGCGGTTTCAGCATGCAGGAGTTCACTGACTTCATGAAGCTGCACTAGTTTACTAAGTGCCTGCGTGTACGTTCCCGGAAGCGCATCTAAGATTACGCCAACGGATTTGGCTGACAGTCTCGCCTGGCTCACTGCCTGTAGCAATGCAAGTATGGCATTCGCCGAGACATTTATCAACTCATCCAGAGAAAAGCTCGTATAAGTAATCGATGTGTTCCAGGTAGGCTGAATATCGTCTGGAATAAAAGGGGCTACTAAAATAAAATCGTTGGGTCCAATAACCGCAAAGGTTTTTGCCCATATGGGTGGCAACCAGCCGGTGATATGGAAAATGTAAGCGGGTTGGTTGATGACCAACCCACTCAAATGCTCCCGATCCAGGGCTTTTCTGATGGCGTCCAAACGGATTTCAAGGGATTTCTTCATCCTCAATTCCTTCTTTGAAGTTCGGCATGGGGTACGATCATTCAAACCCAGATCACACCTCTTGGAGTTCTTGAATCGACCTCGCAACCGTCCTCCGTGACGATGATCGTATTACAGTGACGAAAAGTCCCAATCCCTGGCTCACGTACATCTGGCTCAATGGAAAAAGCCATTCCCGGTTGAAGCACGACATCCGAATATGGTCGCAAATCCATGAGCAATTCTCGGGCGTTTCCTTCGTAGCTGGTTATACCCCGTCCGCAGCCAGTCCCGGTGCGTGTTTGGTAACCGTGCTTCATCAATACATCCTTTGCTGCCCGATCAATGTCTGAAAGAAACACTCCTGGCTTGACAGCCCCGATGGCTGCCTCATTGGCCTCGACCATCACTTCGAAAGGCTTTCGCATTTCCTCTTTCATTTTACCTATCCCTATTGCACGTTCTACGTTTCCCCAATACCCCCACATCCAGACATCGACAACTGTTTCAAGCAACTGTCCTGGCATGACTATACTTTGTTTGTTCCAGGTCACCCACTCACTATGCCCTGCAGTTTTATCGCTCGATCCCAAGCCCGAGCTGGCATGTAAATGGAATGGTATATTCGGATAGCGCTCGCAGATTGTCTCGATCATAAATTTCTTTACCGGCAACTCGATCTCCAAGGCATTTTTCCTTGGGACGATCGTGTTTATTAACATTTGCAGCCCCAAATCCGCGATTTCATCTGCAGCTTTTACCAAGCGCAGTTCCTCCTCCGATAGCACCAAACGCAGCGTCGCCAGGGTTTTTGAAACGTCCATGAACATGGCATCGGGGAGAGCAAACTTCAGGGCTTTAAAATGCTCCAATGGTATGTCCGCGCCCTCAATCCCAATTTTGCTGTGCGTCAGGTTGCGTTCAGTAATTACTTCTTTCACCAATTCCACCATCGACTCTAACGGCTTCTTTGGGTTTTCAAACGAGTATGTTGTGTTGAAGTCCAAATAGGTGCGGAGGTCTTTAATCCATGTGTGTGTCCGAGTGTGCTCCAGCTCGATCATCGACTCCACCATGGCAGGCTCCCCTTCCAAGGGGATGATGGTTGCCAATGGGCGCCCAAACCAGTGAATAGGCACACCGCTGTAATAGTAAGAGCCAACATATGATGATGCGATGACGCAGTCAATCTGGTTTTCAGCCATTTTCTTGCGCAGGTTACTCACGCGGCGTTCCATTTCTCCGCTACTAAATATAGGCATTTCGCACTCCTTGAAAAGTTGTGAGCTTTAGGGTATTCAATATTGCGATTACTCCTACAGCAGGTCAAGTTATTTTTTTAGGCGATAAATCATCCGTTCTTTCTTCTTCTGCCCGTGCCAGGCGTTCCACTAATTGTCCATCCACTTCGGCAGAATAAGCCTTCACTGTATGGGTTTCGAGGATCTGCTTAACTTTTCGATTGACGCGCTCGCCCATTGTCTCCTCCCCATCCTTCACCCAGGCTTCGAAACGTTTGCGATCAATCAGGTCGTGGTACCAGACATCCCGGTAGTGTTTCATTGTGTTTTTTTCGTTCAGATACTGCCCGCCTGGACCTACCTTTTCAATGACATCGAGCGCCAGCGTCTCAGGGTTGATCTCGATCGGTTTGAGCAGGTTGCGTCCCATCTCTATGATCGTGTCTGACAATACCAGCATATCAAAAGAGCCGGTCAACCCGCTCTCCAGATAGCCAACATCATGCACCAGTTGGTTCCCGCCCAGCAGCGACATCAGGATGGAACTGCTCGCCTCAATAGCTGCCTGTTGGTCCATTGTCTTCGCGTCACTGCAGCCTGCATATCCCCAAACAGGCAGATCATAATAGCGGGCTAAATCTGCCGTGGCTGCCGTATTTAAGGATAGTTCTGGTGCCCCATATGGCAACACGGTCGTGCGCATGTCCAGGGGATGGATGCCCAAGGCGTAAATGATTGGTGCTCCCTTGCTTTTCAACTGTGCCATTACAATCCCTGCAAGGACTTCAGCATTGGCCAGCGCTAACACTCCAGCGTGAGTCTGGGGTCCGGTAGCACCCATCATTGGGCCGGAGTCGAGTACTACTGGTATATGCTTCTCGGCCATATACAATAACTTTTGGGTTGTCTCTTTTCCATAGTTCAGAGGGGAGATCGTTTCTGTAAAAAGTACAACCTGTGGCTTTCGTCTGAGCTCAGCCTGGCCACCGGCAACGATTTCCGCCATTTCTACAATTGCCTTGCAGTTTTGTGCAGTATGCGCGGTAAAGACTACCGGCTTGCGTGTGTTGCGTATCATCGCATCGAACTGGTGCAGGTCTGACACGCTAATGTCCACGTCGGAGATTAGTCCGATCGAGAGCACAAAGTCCAGGTTGGGTAGGTAGTCACAGATGCGGATGCCTTGAGCAACGTCCTCTTTAAGGAAGCTCCGCCGCTCTCCGCTGAATGAATCGCGGATCAAAGGGCAGTCTGAGCCAGTCCCAAAATAAACATTGCGTTCCTGCAACCGTACGCTCGGCTCCCCGTCCCGGTTCCATAGAGTAACGTTTGGTGGAGCATTTCGCACCGCCCACTCTACAAGACTGGCTGGAAACCGCACCAGGTTTTCATCCGCAACTTCGGCTCCATTTGCCTTAAGTAGTTCAAGCGCATTGTCCTCAAAAATCCGTATGCCTATGCTGGAAAGGATCTCCAGGCTCGCCAGATGAATCTGCTCGCATTGATTTTTGGATAGGACATGAAAATCATTGACGAAGGTTGGATAGGGATGCTTCATACCAGACACCTCTTAAGTCAAGCTGATTGAGCCTTCTTTCGACGGACAGTGTGGTCAACTCGTGGTGGAAATTCGAGTTCTTTCCACCACTTTCCAAACTCGATCAGGCGCGTGATGGTCGCTTCTAAAACCTTCTCCCCCTTTTCTGGAGTAGCTAATGAGGGCGCCCCTTCGGCGCCCGACTTGGAGCGTTGGCTCCAAAACTCCATAAAATGGATCGGTCCAGAGTCAACCGCAAAGTCATCAGCACGCCAAGGTCGGTAATCGGGGGCGTATTCGTCCTGGATTTTTTCTTTCTTCACCAGGTGAGGACGCAGATACATGTATTCAGAGGTTTCCATCTCACAAGCGTGCGCAATCCCCCCCACCGGCGATTCCCGTATTTGTTTCATCACGTCTGGCACCAAGCCAAAATGCGTCAGGGTGGCGCAATATGCCGACGTTTCATTTGTGATTCGCCGGCAGGCGATCTCGCAGATGGGGCGGTTACTCCCGTGTCCGTTTACCAGCACAATTTTCTCAAAACCCTGGCGGGCAAAGCTGTTCCCGATATCAAACAGATATGCCAGCAGTGTCTCGGGTCGGATTGCCATCGTCCCCGGAAAGTCCATTACATGTTCGGAGAAAGCATAGTAGATCGGTGGCGCAGCAAGCAGTACACCCGGAGAACGCCGGGCGGCTTCTACACAGACGAAATCCACCTGAACCACATCAACATCGATTGGCAGGTGTGGACCGTGTTCCTCCAGCTGTCCGACCGGGATTAATACGACCCGCCCCTCGACTACAGCTTCATTAACCTCCTCGTATGTCATTTCAGCAAACAAATGTTTAGACATGCTTAACCTCCTTTTAGAAATGATTATTGACTAGAGTAGTTCATGCTGCCGAGGTGTCCAAATTTCAACCGTTCAATTGAAACTTCTCGCTATGAGAATCTATCCCTGTCAAAGGTAGGCTCGTTTTCCAACACATCAGCGATCCACTTCTTCAGCATGGGAACAAATATGAAAGCATGTTCGCTGCCACCCGCCGCAACGGTAAACTTGCTGGCCTCGAGGTGGCGAGTGATACAGGAATTATCATCAAGGGTATCGCAAAATAAACAACCGCAGATTGTCATGGGCTGGGCTTTTTTCGATTACATCGTCGGTTCAGCTCCAGAGGTGCAGTGACACCAATAATTCCACTGCAAACCACGATGATAATAAAACTATTTTTCATCTTTGGGAGTAAAGAGCACAGCGATTAAGTCACCGGGATTCACGCTGGCTGCAAGTAATTGAGCCGCGATAAAACCATCCCGGGGAGCTTCACAGGCGGCAAGCTCTGTGCCGTTCAAATCGCATATGGTTGCGATTGTCTCCCCTCGTCTGACAGGGGCTCTGAGATCCTTGTACTGGCGCAGGATACCTCCTGTTTCGGCAAATAGAATGCTATGTGTTACTTGAAGAACCTCATTCGCAGGATCCGGTTGGCCAGGCAAAATATGAATGTGACGCATCAAGTTCCGTGCACCACGTTTGTACAATTCCCGCCGTTCAGGGATCGAGGCTGATAGTCCGCCGATTTCGGCTTCGATGGCAGGGATGCCAGCCTGGGTACATTCATTTACTAATAGGCCAGGAGGCCAATCGAACGCCTCGATGTATTCAAGACCAAAAGCGCGTGCCATCGCCTCACTGGCTTCACTTGCCGGGGATTCACGCGGATATTCGACATAGGGCACTACCAAGGATCCATTCGTCCAACTATGCATGGATAAAACCATATCGGCTTTACAAGTGATGTCATGATATAGGCGGAAAGCGAGCCGCTCGGTGATGGTGCCGTCAGCTTTTCCGGGGAATATGCGATTCATATCGATCATATCCTCAGGATTCTGGCGTTGCCGGGCTCGAAAAGCAGGGGGATTGGACACCGGGACCATTATGATTGTCCCGCTGATCTCTTCCGGGAAAAGCTCTTCCCATAATTCTAGCTGCGCCAGGATGCCCTCGTGCTCGTTACCATGTACGCCAGCTACCATGAGCAACAAGGGGCCGGTTTTCCTCCCAACCATAATATTAATTGGCAGGCATAGAGTTGTTCCATCTGCCATGGAGGTTACCCTCAATGAAATGCAATGACAACTGCCAGGGGGCAAGTCCCGGATTTCGGGCAGATTATCCATTTGTTTTACAGGCGGAAAATTTGTCATACGTCAGCTCTTTAGCCAATTGGCGCAATTGCACACTTGGTATCATTCCAGGTAATGATCTTGCGCGGAGAAAACTTAATGATGATGTGTTCGCTGTTAATCATTTTTTGGGGGGTGGGAGCCTGAACCCCTTCTTCCCCAAGATATTTCAGATATATACGATTGACAATTTCCATCGCCAGGTCAACCGGTTCTGTGAACAACTCAGCTTTTCCACGAAGGAGGATTCCCCAGAAGCGTAAACCTCCTTGCGTGTCATCCACCAATACTGCGCACTTGGAATTTTCTCTTAGATTGCGCGCCTTTTGGAAGTCGATGCCAGTCTCAATATACATGGCCTCGCCATCCCACCAAAACCAAACCGGGACAACGTGTGGGTTGGCATCCTTCCCCACTGTGGCGATCCTTGCAAGCAAAGGTTGTGCGAGAATTCGGTCAATTTCTTCTTTTTCCATGATAGTGGCGCCAGTATGTAATTTTGCTTGTTCAATCTTAACCATCGCTAAATCTCCATGTTTGGCAGGAAATATCAAAAGCTCATTGTCGCATTTGCCCGACAACCTTGTATGGATCAAGAGCGTCCCTTAATGCATCACCCACATAATTCAACGCAATAACAGTAAAGAAAATCATTGCTCCTGGGAATATAGTCTGCCAGGGATACACGCCCATGGTGGCCCGTGCATCTTGAAGCATATTCCCCCAACTTGCTGTTGGCGGTTGGATCCCATACCCTAGGAAGCTTAACCCCGATTCCGTAAGTATGGACCAGGCAGTGCCCATCGTGCTATTCACGATAACAGGTCCCACGGCATTTGGAAGGATATGGCGCACCATGATATGTAGATCATTGGATCCATATGACCGGGCTGCCTTGACAAACTCTGATTCGCGCAATTCTAAAAAGGTAGCCCTGACAAGTCGCGCCATCGTCATCCACGAAGTCGCCCCAATTACTATAATGATATTCCCAAAACCGCCTTGCATAAATGTGATGTGCGACTCTCTCAATATAAACGACAAAAACAATAGCACAAACAGTTGGGGAAAACAAAGGAAGAAATCAGTTAGGCGCATTAGAACATTGTCGATTTGGCCTCCATAAAACCCCGCCAAACCGCCGATTATTGTTCCAAGAATGGCGGCTGTGGCCATCGAAAGGACCCCAACCATCAGGGAGACACGCCCACCATATGCAACCCGGGTCAGGATGTCTCGTCCATTTTTATCTGTACCGAATGGATGATGCCAGGATGGTGTTTGCCAGCGATTGGAGTTGTTGATTTCGTCTGGATCATAGGGTGATATAAATGCAAAGGCAGATAACAATACTATGAGCAGTAAAATGCTCGCCCCTATCAGTCCCATTGGATGACGTCTGAAATTCTTCCATACAATTTGTAGCATGGTTTCTTGTGCAGGGATTTGATAATCCAAGTCATCAAGAGGAATTGCCTGTTCAGCCATCGTTTCTACCTCGATTTTTCGTAACGGATGAGTGGATCTAGATAAGAGCAAACAATGTCGGCGATCAAATTAGCCAAAATCATCATGGCGGCAGTAATAAGTATCGTGCCCATGAGTATGGGATAATCTCGCCGCTCTACTGCATGGTAAAACAGGCGACCCATCCCGGGCCAACTGAAGATGATCTCTGCAAATAAAGAGCCACCAAACAATGTGGGTAGATCAAGCGCAACAACAGTGACGAGAGGAATGGCAGCGTTTTTTAGAGCATGTTTGAAGATCACTACATTTTCTTTCAGCCCCTTGGCACGCGCAGTGCGTATGTAATCCTGGTGGATGACATCCAGCATGCTGGCACGCAGATAGCGTGAGTACCAGGATATCCAGCCAAGACCCAAAGCAACCATTGGGAGAATTAAATGAGCGAGCCAGTCCCAGACGCTGAATGGCTTGCCGACTGAATACATGCCACTTGCTGGAAGCAGCGGTAGGCCTGTCGATGGGTTGGATAGTGTGCTGAAGAATATCAAGATCAATACTAAACCGACCCAAAATACGGGCAACGCCTGCCCTATAAAGGTGAATGTCGTAATGCCTATGTCAAGCGCCGAATATTGCCGCACTGCCGATATAACACCGACTAGAATACTGATAATGAGTACTAAAAGGAATGTGCTCCCGATCAAATAAAACGTTGGACCGACCCGAGCCAGGATCTCTGTCAATACTGGTCGACCCGTATCGTATGAATTCCCTAGATTGCCCTGTAACGTTTGGCCCAGCCAATGGAAATATTGCACGATCAATGGTTGGTCAAGCCCAAGTTTGATACGGATCTGGGCTAATGCCTCTGGGCTGGTCTGTCCGCGGGCAAATACCGACAACGGACCTCCAGGTACCAACCGTAAAACGTAGAAGATCACAATACTTACCAGGAGAAGCAAAGGGATAGACTGCAATAGTCTACGCGCGATATACCGTCGCATAAATGTAGCCTCATCTCGGAGCCAGGGGAGCTGAACTCCCCTGGCTCACTGGATTAACGACTCAGGATATCTAAGGTTCTAGATACCAATCTTCGGCATCCCAGCCAAACGGCGAATACAGTTCGTTAACCGACCAACCCTTGAGTTTCGGGTTGGAGAAGGCAAAGTTGTCTAACACGCCATTTGCCTGTTCTGACACGATCACTTTATTAATTTTATTGGCGATCTTGCAGTACAACGCCTTCCGTGCATTGACGTCAATGATGCTACCGGCTTCCTTGGCCCATTGATCAATCTCAGGGTCGTTGATGCGGGACATATTCATCCCGGTCGGATTAGTTTCGGTAGGGATATAGGCGGAAGTATAGAAGGTGTCGGTGCGGAATTGGGGATCCGGCATGCCGGGATCGTGATCCCACCAAAGTACATCAAAGTCGCCACGATACATAAAGGAACCGTCCGCCCAACTGCTGTACATGACTGTGGCTTCGTAATTCTGTAGGTACAGGTCGATCCCAACATTCTTGAGCTCATCTACCATTACGAGCTCATTGTCTTCCTGTCCCCAATTTGCATAGGTGGCGACTCTTAGTCGAAGGGGAGTACCTTCCTGGGCATATTGGCAGCCGTGGCACTCGCGTACCCCATTGCCATCGAGATCCTTCCATCCCGCCGCATCCAAAAGGGCTTTTGCGCCCTCAGGGTCGTAAGGGAATGCGGGAAGGTTACAGGCAAACTGGGGCCACAGGTCATATAAAGAAGTAAGCAAATTGGCCTTAAAGAGGTCTCCCACATTCCAGTTGTAGGTCACGTCCTTAAGGTTGAGTGCCGTGAGGATGGCTTGCCGAACTCGCACATCACCTAGTAAGGGATGGGGGTGGCTAAGGTTTTGGGGATTCATTAGGTTAAACTGGATTCGATTCCAGAAAGGTGTTGGGCCACCACCAATCGTGAACCCTGCACTTGCGGTTTCGAGTACCTGTGCCTCTCCGGCGATCCAGGCATCGATATCTGCCTCCCCGTGCATTAACATTTGCCGTTGCACTTCCAAATCAGGCACAACCAACCAAAAAATCTGGTCGAGGTAAGGCTTACCCTCCTCCCAATAGTAAGGGTTGCGCTCAAAAGTAATATGGTCAGCAGCCACCCACTCTTTCACAATGAACGGTCCAGAGGTTGGGTTCACCGTTCGGTTCCAATCCCAATTTAACATATCTTCGGGAGCACCCGTGCCATGTCGTGGCAGGATGCCGTTGCGAAATTGGGCCATCCATGCAGGATATGGGGTGATGTAGTGAACGATAGCGGTGATTTCGTCAGGTGTCTCAATATTTGTTATCTTGCTAAAGCCGGCGTTGATTGCACACCCGCTGTTTGGATTACTGCACACCTCCCAGGTAAAAACGAGATCATCAGATGTTAAAGGTGTTCCATCCGACCACTTCAGGTTTGGACGAAGCTTCCACGTTACCACCATCCCATCTTCGGAGAGCGTATTTGTGTCAACGCTAGGAATTTCGGACGCCAACTCCAGCACCCATTCACCTTTGCTATTGAGATCTACCAACCCGGTGGAAATCAGGGCAATGGCCTGCCAGGCAATTTGTTCAGGCCGTAAATAGGGGTTGAGTGTGGCAGGTTCCAGGTTAACATATTTGATCGTGCCACCGGTAGGTATATTCACCGCGGGAGACGTTGCTTCACCTCCTGCCGCGGGAGACGTTGCTTCACCTCCTGCCGCGGGAGACGTTGCTTCACCTCCTGCCGCGGGAGACGTTGCTTCGGGAGCTGGTATGGCAGCTGGACCACACGCCGTTAGCAGCATCATCACCACGACAGGTAGCGCAAAAGTTATGTACGTAATCGTTCTTTTCATCTTGATCCTCCGTGTGAGTCAAAGGTATTTACCACGTGATTCGGGTAAACTTGATAAATTAGCTCATTCTCCTTTTTTCCTTATAGGCACCTCCTCCTTCTTTTACATCTTGCTCCAACGATACGACTTAAACCCTGCTTTTAGACTGATTATGATATTCTGCACTTATGCTTTCTGCCGTTTGACCGATAAGATGACAGGCTGCCCAATGAGCTTGGCCGACTTCACGGAACTTGGGCTCTAATTCGTGACAGATCGAAATCGCCACGGGGCAGCGTGTGCAAAAATTACATCCTATCGGTGGATTCGCAGGGTCAGGAACATCGCCCTCTAGCACCAGGCGTTTTCTGTTGTGTTCCCGCTGGGGGTCTATCGTGTGCACGGCAGCCAACAGCGCCTTGGTGTATGGATGCAAGGGCGTTTTAAATAGCGAAACAGTATCGCTTAACTCGACGATTTTGCCTAAGTACATTACCGCAATTCGATCAGAGATGTGCCTGACTACCGAAAGATCGTGCGAAATGAACAGAAAAGTTAAATTAAGCCGATGCTGTAAATCTTCAAGTAAGGTTAGAATCTGAGCTTGGATGGATACATCTAACGCTGAGACAGGCTCGTCACAAACGATGAATGTCGGCTCAAGCGCTAGCGCCCGGGCAATTCCGACTCTCTGCCGCTGGCCTCCAGAAAGTTGATGGGGATAGCGATTGACTAACGCAGGGTTTAGCCGAACGCTTTCCATCAGTTCACGAACCTTGGCATACTTTGCCTTTCCTTTTAGTATGTTTCCGACTTGGAGGGGGTCGCCAATGATGTTGCCAATCGTCATACGTGGGTTTAGTGATGCGAAAGGATCCTGGAAGATTATCTGCATCCGGCGAGAGAAAGCACGCTGGTCTTGGTTACTTAGCTCATCCAGTGCTTGTCCTTCAAACCATACCTTGCCGGAGGTTGCTTTTACTAAACGTAGGATCGCTAGGCCTAGAGTCGTTTTACCGCTGCCCGATTCTCCCACCAATCCTAATGTCCCCCCCTTTTTTATGGAGAAACTGACACCGTCCACCGCTTTAACACTTCCCACCTGTCGCTGGAAAATTATTCCTAGCGTGATTGGAAAATAAACGCGAAAATCTTCAACTTTCAGGATCGGGAGTTCATCATCCATGCGGTTTTTGTCTCTTATCACGTCTCAATTTCTTGTAGGGGGATGTGGAAGTCTAAAAACAGGTGCAGCCTGTTCGCAAACCTCATCCTCCACTGATTCTGAATGTGGCTATCCTTATTCCTTTTTCCTAAGACGGTTCTGCTATAAATCTCGTTCACTTCCAGCACCGCGATCGGGACGTTCAGGTTGGACCCAGCAGCGACTGATGTGTCCCGGATCTATTTCGACTAGCCCCGGGTGTTGTGAGAGGCATTGCTCTATACGGTAGCTGCAGCGTGGAGCAAAAGGACAACCCACAGGTAAATGGATAAGGTCAGGGGGAAAACCAAAGATCGGCTTAAGCTTTTCGCTCTTGGGTAGGTCCAGACGGGGTATAGATCGTAGTAGCCCTTGGGTATAGGGATGACGAGGATTCCCAAATAGTACAGACGTTGGTCCACATTCAATAACCTCGCCGGCATACATCACGATGACGCGGTCTGCAATTCCGGCGATCACACCTAGGTCGTGCGTAATCCAGATAATGGACATGCCCAGTTGTTGTTGCAAATTCTCCACCAGCTCAAGTATCTGTTCCTGTATCGTCACATCCAACGCGGTGGTGGGTTCATCGGCAATCAATAATGAAGGATTACATGAGATTGCCATGGCGATCATTGCTCGCTGGCGCATGCCACCGCTGAATTGGTGAGGGTAGCTATCTAGCGCCCGATTGGGATCAGGTATCCCAACTTGCTCCAGGGATTTTTTTGCCTGCTCGCGGGCAAGTTTTCCTGACAGATTTAGATGAACCTTTAATGGTTCGATCAATTGTTCGCCGATGGTAAAGACCGGGTTTAAGGATGTTAGAGGATCCTGGAAGATCATGGCAATCTTGCTGCCCCGTATGTCACGGATCTTGTCACCTGGCATTTTAACTAGGTTAAATCCCTCGAACCATACTTCTCCGCCTGCAATTCGACCCGGGGGACTTTCGATGAGTTTCAGCACAGATAGCATAGCCACCGTCTTACCACTTCCGCTCTCACCAACGATGCCTAGTGTCTCACCAGAGTTGAGTTCGAACGAGACATTGTTGACCGCTTTTACTATGCCGTATTCGGTTACAAACTCAGTTCGCAGGTTTCGGACCTCGAGGAGGGGGGAGAGTGGAGATTCGGTGGATTTTCTGGTATACGTCATCGAGAAGCCTTTATCGAACTCAGTTCCCAATTTGCGATGGAAAGGACATGGGATCCATTTCGGGTAACAACCAGGTTCTGCTCAATATGGAAAGTTCCGTATTTCGTGGCAACACCAGGTTCGATCGTAATGACCATTCCAGGTTCAAGGATAGTCGTGTCAGACTCATTCAGACTGGGTAACTCAGTGACCACCAACCCTAGACCATGCCCAACCCTGGCCGCCAAACCTGAAATGTTAGAAGTGACTGGTAGATCCAAGGCTACAATCGCTTCATTACATCGTTGGCCAATTTCAGAGACTGCCACACCGTCGCGTACCATATTAACCCCAATACGTGTAATCTCATAAATACCCCGTTGAGCTTCTGCTTGCATCTGGCTTGGGTGGCCTATAACTCCGGCGCGGCTGAAATCCGACCAGTAGCCGTTCACAGCACATCCGACATCCATCCAAACTAAATCACCCGTCTCCAAGACTCGTGAGGAACTGCCTTTGCTGACCAGATCATAATTACCAGCCCCACTGGTAATTAACACCCAGGGTGCGCTCCCACCTGATTTGAGTAATTGGTAATACATCAAACTCTCAATCTCTGCCTCACTCATCCCCGCTCTCGCAACCTTAAACGTTCTTTCGTACGCGCACGAGGTAATCTCGCAAGCTCGAGCAATCTGGGCTACTTCGTATGGAGATTTGATCATACGCATTTTCCACAGCAAGGGACTAGCATCAACAAATTCGGCCTGTGCTAAGGCTGAGGTAAGACTTTGATATTCAAGCATCGGGAGATCGAGAACCATCTCACCACCCAATTCGACACCAATGCGTTTATTAAGCAGGTTGTTGTCCTGGATGGCAGCAATTAATTGATCCAGGGGTAAGTGCGATAAACGTGTATATGTTCGGATATCCTGAATCGCCGTGAAGTTATGGGTCTCGAACTGCCGACCATCGTGGACGATCAGGACCGGTTCACCCTTGCGTGGAAGTAGATATATAAATGGTCGGGAGCCACTGCGCCCACAGGGCATGCCAGTGAAGTAAAACAAATTAGGCCCAGTGAACAGCAATAACGCATCCAGACTCATTTTTTCCATTAAATCGCGCGCTAATTGAACCCTACGGAAGAGTTCTTGATGAAATGAATTGTTGGCGGCGTTTAAATGGTTCATGGACGCTTTAGTTTTCCGGGTAGGTAATGAGGTCATCACTGGATTTAGCGCTTACATATTCCCAATATGGTGCCATCACTTCCTGGACACGGCGATAAAGCGAGTAAGCATGATCGTAGGCTCTAGAAATTTTTTCTTCGGGTTCAATCCGGTGGCTCATCTTGGTTGTTTTCTGAACTGCATCACAAAGATCCCTATAAATTCCAATACCCACAGTGGCGAGAATCATTGCGCCTAGTGCAGTTGGATCAGTGGTTTTGGTCAGGCCGAGAGGCCGATTATATATATTTGCACGTAATTTGAGCCAGTTCTCGTTCTCATCAACCTGTGAAGATACGGAGATAATCTCTTGAACACCAACCATAGCTTCAATACGTTCCAATATATGCCTAAGTGCAAAAACGGTACCCTCAAAAGCTGCATGCATTAGATCATCGGACGAATGGGTAGTCGTCAAACCAATCCAAATTCCACGCGACATGGGTTGCCACGTAGGGCTTCGCTCACCAAGTAAATGGGGAAAGAAAACCAATGCATTACCATTTCTGCAAGGTTGCGAAGAAAGCAAAATTGATGAGAAGGCTGTCTCCAAGCTGCTATAGCCCAACAATTGACTTGCCCAGGCGAGTGCAGCTCCTGCTGTAGTTATCGATCCACCAATTACCCACAGACCTGGTTCAGCATGCGGGTAGAGTTCCAATGCCATTTCTGTATCATGGACGGGTGTATCCGTACATGTTAGGATGGAACCTGTCGTGCCCAAGTGTTCCAATGATTGTCCTGCTGCCATCAAACCATTTCCCAGAACCTCAATATCATCCCCGCTTCCAAGGACGACTGGAATTCCAGATTTTAAACCCAAAGCTTTAGCCGGCTCTTTCAATAAAGGTCCAACCACCTGAATAGGGCTCGCGACCTCCGGAAGCTGGGATTCGGTTATTCCCACTGACCTCATCAGCTCAGGAGCCCAAGCACCCTTCTGTAGGTCATATAGTGAAGTAGCACAAGCATCAATCGGGTCGGTCAGACTATCGCCGGTCAGAAGACCCCGGATGTAATCTTTACATCCCACAAAGAGGCGGCTGGCTTGATAAATCTCGGGTGCATTCGCCCGTAACCAGCGTATCTTCGCTGCGGGCATAGATGCATCCATCCGTGCACCGGTGATGTTGTAAATCGCCGGCAGTCCAAGTTCACAAGTCAACAGTTCAGCTGCGTGTATGCTGCGCTGATCTCCTAAAATAAGAGCGCGATCCAACGACCTCCCGATCTTCCCGAGAGCAACTAGTGCATGCATATGTCCGGTCACGCTGATGCCATCAATTTGATTGGCAAGACTTGGAAAAGTTCGCCAGAGTTCATTTATTCCTCGGCAAGCCGCTTCCCACCATTCATCTGGATCTTGTTCAACAAATCCGGGTTGGGGAAAGTAGGTACTATAAGGGTAGTTGGTTCGCCCGAGGATGTTTCCATCTTTGGAAAACACGCTACACTTGCAATTCGTGAGTCCTAAATCGATGACAAGAATGGAATTGGACATTTGAGAAATTTTTTTCTTCAATTGCAAACTACCAGGTAAATCGAATTGGACCCAATGACGAAGTCAAGGAATGGACCCCCTCTGCTGTTGCATCCACAGGCTGTTTCTGAAGAATTGCCTGGGCAATCAAACGGGCAACCTGACTGATTTCCGGCTCAATCGCACCTAGTCGAGTTAATTCTTGAACGCCCAGACGGATTCCCTTCATTCCATGTACTTTTGGAAGTGTACAAGCAGTCGTGATGATATCTGCAGCTTCAAGGCGTTCTGCAGTTTCTTCACTTTCCTCGTTTTTCCTAACCTTCATCAAAATGGTGTGTGACATGCTAAAACGGCCATCTACCTGAACACATGGGAAGCCCTGTGCTTCAAGATTCCGTCCCAGCGCTTGTGAATTTGTGACGATTTGGTCCATATATGCTTGTCCAAATACCTTCATCTCTGCCAGAGCAATAGCAAATGCGGGCATGCGAAAAGCATGATGATTAGTGACTAATGCCGGATAGACAGCTTCACTGATGGGTATCATCAGATCTTCCCTATTAGTGAATATGATCCCTCCTTGTGGACCAGGAAAGGTTTTATGCGTGCTGCCAAAGACAACATCTGCCCCTTCCATAAGCGGATCTTGGAAGCGATGGCTGGCAATAAATCCCATCACATGGGAGGCATCATAAACGAGTATACAATCCGGGTTAAGCTGTAAAAGTGCCGATTTTATTTCTTGCACCGGGTGCGGAAACAGAAAGGTGCTTGATCCCAAGATAATGAGGCGGGGTTTTGTCTCTTCAATCAATTTGATCGCGTTGGGAATATCAATGTTGAATCGGGCGCCATCAAAGGGCAAGAAGCGCACATCGATTTGCATCAGTGATGGCGTGCTAAATTTCTTGGCTTCCCGGTGACTGCCGCCCTCTGAACCGACCTCTAGCACTACATCACCTGGTTTGCAGAGCGCAGAGATGACTGCGGCTCCTGCAAGGTGTCCGGAGAGTGGGCGGTTCTCAACAAAGTCTGCCCGGAAAGTCTTCTTTGCCATTGACTCGACGATCTGCTCGAGTTCGGCAATGTAGCGCGTACCATGGTAACGCCTTGCCTTCAGATCACGGCCCGTGTAATCACTATATCGACCCAACCAATCATTATCTAACGCGGCACGAACTGCTGGGCTTAAAACATTCTCAGAAGCAATTAGGTTTAGTGTGCGAGATCGCCAAGCCTCATGGCTTTGGACAAGCTCTCGCACTTGAACGAGCTCTGAAGGCACGAGATTTAAATTTGCATTTTCTTGATGTTTTGATTTCACTGGATTCCCTTAGGGTTGATTATCGATTCTTTTTGGAGCGGTAGCGTTTTTCTAGCTTGGAGAAATGATCAAACATCGCTTGACGGGCTCGAGTTGAGTCCCCGTCTCGGACAGCCTCATACATCGATCTATGGGCAATTAGATCCGACTGATCTGGAAGAGTGGGGTCATTCTCATAAAAACGAAAAATTAGATAGGTGGCATCCACTAGAGCGCTATTTTGAGCAGCTCTGGCCAGAGCGAGATGAAAACCTATGTCTTCCGGTGGTTTGATGCCCAGCCGAATCCCTTTTTCGAGCTCAATTACACAGCGTTCCAATTCATTTAAATCCTTAGGTGAGCGGCGCTGAGCAGCAAGAGCTGCCGTTTCAGGCTCAACAATTTGCCGAAACTCAAGCAATTCGAGAAGTTCAGCAATTTTGACGCTACTTGCCGCTCCAATAGGATTACGCAAGAGCCCAAGATGCCCATCGACCACAAATGTACCTATGCCAGGTCGTGTTTCAAGCAAACCGATAGCAGCCAATGTTTTTACCCCCTCTCTTACTGCTGTGCGACTCACTTGAAACATATCTGCAATTTCACTCTCAATGGGGATGCGATCGCCGGGTTGGATCTGTTCGTTTCTGATCATTTCCACAAGACCATGAGATACTTCTTCGAATAGTTTTTTTCGAGTTCTTTTATCAGCCACAAGAACCTTCTTCTAGTATATTATCGAAAGATAATACATCATACATAAGATATTGTATAACTATTGCACATTATTGTCAAACACGACGGCCGGATATTCGGACATGAGTTAGGACAAAAAAGTGGAAATCACCAATATTGGAAAAGAGTCACAACCAAATCCAGAGAAAGAAGGTTTTTTTGAACAAGTATACCTACTCTGTTGACATGACAAAGAAAATTTGCTCGAGCCGCCGTCCTCGGCGGTGAGGAGGCCGCCTGGATCAAAGCGCTTGGCCGCTGACTCATATCAGCGACATGGCCTTGGACGGCTGGAGGCCGCTTTAGCTAGTTGCAGAGAGGAGGGGAGTTGGGGAGGCGGTTTTGGTTGCATGCGCGCAAATGGCTTATGCGGGCTTGCTATAATCGCCGAATATTGATTATCGATTCCCAAGGAGAGACATAATGAAAACCAGACCCATCACCCCCGGTGTTGTGCAAGGGCCTGCCCGGGGAGGCGGAATTCCGGGCGCTGGATGCCCTAGCGGATGGGATTGCCGAAAGGCACAAGACCCTGTGACGAACAACATAGTAGTTCCAGGCTGAAATCTATTCTTCAGATCAAACATACCTTGATGCGGCGGTTGCCCTTAGCTTTGGTACATTGGGGTTTGAGAAGACAGGCAGCGCATTCTGAGCATTTGTAGTAATGACGCTCGGAGTGGTAATCATTCTCGGTCCGATAGGAGCGAGTCTCTTGGTAGATCAAATGTTTTTGGATTGGGCAGGTGAAGGTATCCTGTGAGCTAGTTTGTCGATGAACTGTTTCTGTTAATTTTCCCCATGGGAGGCATCCATTTCTTAGTAATCTCTAGCGTGTTTGGATTGTTGTCCCCACGGGCAGGGGTTCATCGCCGCCACCAGTTGAAAATTAGCCGGAAAAGTCAGCGATCCCTGCGCGCGGCTGATGGGCAATCCGTTGATATTCCTCCTCCCCTCATTCCTGCTATAATACCCTCTGCTCCTTGCCTCACTGAACACGGTTCCGGCGGTTGCCCACTGCCGGTTGCTGGCGGCAAGGAGCATTCTTTTCTCCCCCTAGCTGAGGCGGTGTTCGCGTAGCACCCCCGCGGGGCCAGCCGTCCGAGGCCATGTCGATGACTCATGTCATCGAAAATAACCCCCGTTGACATATGTCCGAGACTCCACCACCCACCACAATCGAAGAACTTTTCTTCCGCCTGGATAAACGCCTCGCGCTCATCGAGGCCGCCCAAACAGCCCATATAGGGACCACGCCAATATTGACTAGACTTTCGATGACCATGAAGCCCGCCTGCGCTCCGGGCT
>Ga0315274_10002550_pt1 | contig 27412 bp, 24 predicted proteins | sample YL17G02_20_MG_FD_203700 | JGI IMG/M metagenome (GOLD analysis project Ga0315274, IMG submission 203700) | Sediment microbial communities from Yellowstone Lake, YNP, Wyoming, USA - YL17G02_20 | ecosystem: Environmental > Aquatic > Freshwater > Lake > Sediment | place: USA: Wyoming | collected...
CAACGTGCTTCGAGAAACTCTGCCCCGGATCCCTGCATGATAAAGCTTGGGCTGCATGGCTCGCAGGCATGTTTCGATGTCGCGAAGACTCTCCCGATAGGTCAGTTGAGCGAAGGCCATGCAAAGAAATTGGTCGAAACACGAAAAACTTCGAATCCAGTACTCCCCTCGATACCGGTGAACACATTTGTTGAATTCGTGTTTCGGAAGAAAGCTCATCAACTGCGGGAAAATGATTCGTCCTGAGTACATTGGTCACTCCTTTCCTATCCGTGATAGGAGGATTATGACCAATCGGAGAGAAAAAATTGAAGTCGAAAACGTTCACAATCACGTTTATCATCCTGGATTAAAATGACAATTCGGATTTTTTAAAAAATTAACCGGACAGTACTGATTAATGGTTTTAAAAAATAATACTTGGGAGAATAAAGCTATGGGTGCGAAAGACTGGGGGAAATTAACGTTGTGGCAGGCCCTGAATGAAACCGTTGAGAGGTTTCCAGAGAAGGAGGCCATTGTCTTCAAGGATAGAAGGATAACCTTTAAACAATTAAGAGAAAATGTTCAGAGCCTCGCCAAGGCTTTTCTGAAACAAGGATTGAAGAAGCAGGACAAGATTGCTATTATGATGACCAACCGGCCCGAATGGGTCTATGCAAGGGATGCTGCGATCAGAATTGGCGCATGGTGGGTTCCTATCAATACCCGATATAAAACGCTGGAGCTGGAATTTATTCTCCGACATGCGGAAGTCAACACTCTGGTCATGATCGATGAGGCGGTCAACATCAACTATCTCGAATTGATTCACGCCCTGTGCCCCGAAGTCAAGCAATCCCGGCCAGGAGAGATTCACTCAAAAAGCTTACCTCATTTGAAGAATGTGATCTGTTTGAGTGAGAAGGAATATCCGGGCATGTTCCATTTTTACAAATTCTTAGAATCCGGGAGGGACTACCCTGACGAGAAAGTGTTCGACATTATGGCTACGATCAAGCCGGACGACGTGGCGAATATCACCTATACCTCTGGAACAACGGGAAGCCCTAAAGGCGTCTTAACCACCCATTCCCAATTCCTTCGGGCCATGGCTAACATGGCAGAGCGATTTGGAACGACAGAGGATGATTGTGTGCTTCTCGCTGCCCCTCTCTTCACCAATATTGGTAACTTAACCGGGTTGATCCAGGGTGAGATGTACGGAGCCAAAATGGCTTTATTCGAAACCTTTGATTCAAAAGAGATATTGAGAGGAATCGAAAAAGAGAAGTGTTCGATCTTTACCGGGCCTCCTGCCATGTATACGATGATGATGGAGCATGAGGATTTCACGTCCGAAAAGGTGAAGTCCATGAGAACAGGTATTATCGGGGGAGCACCGGTGACGCCTCAGGTTGTCGAAAAAATCATCGACAAGATAGGGATGAAGCTCTTTTCGGCCTACGGAATGACTGAGAATTCGGGGATCACGACGATGAGCGAGGTCAATGATCCACCGGAGTTGGTGGCCCACACGTCCGGGAGGCTCCTCCACAAGGGTTGCGAGATGAGGATTATCGATCCCAAAACGGGTAAAGAGATGCCCCCAAGTCAACCCGGCGAGGTTGTGACCAGAGGGTGGTTCGTGACACAGGGCTATTATAAGAATCCGGAGGAGACTGGCAAGAGCATTGACAAAGAAGGATGGTTTCACACCGGAGACTTGGGAACCCTGGATGAGAAGGGCTACCTGAAGATTACCGGCAGGCTCAAAGAAATGATCATCTCGGGTGGTTTGAATATTGACCCAGTGGAAGTTGAAAACCTTATTTCCCAACATCCTGGTGTGGCGATGTCACAGGTCGTCGGCATCCCCGATCATCGGATGGGCGAGGTCGTGATGGCTTTTGTGAAGTTGAAAAAGGGAGCCTCTTGTAAGGAAGAGGAGATCATTGAGTTTTGCGAAGACAAGATCGGTAAGTATAAGATTCCCAAACACGTGAGACTCATCGATGAATTTCCGGTCACGGCCTATGGCAAGATCCAGAAGTTTAAGCTTCGTGAGATGGCAGTCAAAGAACTGGGTTTAGAAGGTGTTAAATGACCATGAATCGAGATAACAAATCAGCTCTCAAAACACTGACTGAGGCGCTTCAAGACCCCCATCAAGCTGCTCAAAAGGACAGAGAAAAGGGATTCCCCATCTTTGGGTATCTCACGGAGTATGTCCCCTTAGAACTCATCTACGCAGCCGATATTTTGCCCATCCGAGTTCAGGGAGGCAGCATCAGTACTCTGGCTTCGGAGCATTTGCAAACTTTTTCCTGTTCCTATTGCAGGACGGTCATCCACGAAGCGATGAAGGGGGAATACGATTACCTGGATGGATTGATATCTGCCAAAACATGCGATGTGGCTCTCCCTCTCTTTCAGGTCTGGACATACCGCAAGTCTATGAAATTTAATTGGTTACTTTCCCTGCCAGGGAACAAGGATGATTCGGCGGTCCTCTATTTTAGAGAGGAATTATCCCATTTTAGAAAAGCTCTGGAAACCTTTCGAAAGGTCACCATTTCAGATCAAAAGATCGAGAGGACCACTCTCCTCTACAATGAATACAGGGGGTTGGTCAATCAAATTTGGCAGAAAAAGAATGATGGATCTTTGGGTTTAACGGGGAAGGAGATCATCGGAGCTTTAAAGGGCTCGCAGCTTTTGGCTCCCGAAGACTCACTCAATCTGCTGAAAGATCTGGTCAAAAATGGCGAAAGAAAGGACGTGTCTTCACGGAAGGGAATTCCATTAATCTTGCTCGGAAATGTCTTTTTCGATCTCACCCTTATAGAGATGATTGAAAAAAGCGGTGGCCAAATCATGGTCGATGATACCGCCGCTACAGGACGCCATTTTGATGGTCCTGTGGTTCTTCAAGGGGATCCATTAACCTCGCTAGCACGTTATTACACGGCTAAGATCTCGGGAGACTACCGTTTAGCCTATGAAGACCATTTAGAACATGTTTTACAGCTTATTAGGAAATGGAACATAAAGGCTTCTATCCTCCTTCTTCAAAAGTTTTGTGATTCCTCTTTTTTTGCATCCTCCCTGTTTGTTCAAAGCCTGAAGGATCATGGAATTCCTTCTTTGGTTTTGGAGATTGACGATACGAGTCCTGCTCTTGGTCCAATGGAGACGAGGATACAGGCCTTTCTAGAAATGGTTGGAGGCATAGTGTGAAACGTGACCCAAAGGAAGATAAAGTAAAAAAACCAGAAACCAATCCGTCCGGAGCAACCCCTTCAGAGACTTCCATTCGTCAATTGAAAGACTTCTATAATCCCCCTTTACACAGCATGATGAATAATTACTACAAAAGGCTCGCCTACCTTGAAAAGAACCGGGATCAACCTGTGGCCTGGATCACAACGATGGTTCCCATTGAGATCCTAAATGTGGCGGATGTCTTCCCCTTTTATCCTGAAAATTATTCTGCCTTGTGCGCAGCCAGAGGGATTTCCAAGGCCTTAATTGACGAAGCCGTTTCCAGAGGTATTCCTCGGGATTTGTGTGGTTATGCAACATGCAACCTCGGATCCGTTTTTAGCGGCCAATGGGCTTTTGGCAAAGGGGGAGTACCCCTTCCTGACCTCTTGATAGCGACCCGGCTCACTTGTAATATCCATCTGAACTGGTTTATCTACCTAAGCCGCTATCTCAATGTCCCTCTGTTCATCATGGACGCTCCTTATCGGTCCGGGGCAAGGTATGAAGCAAGGGACATTGAATATTTTGTTGACCAATTGAAACGATTCATCGGGTTTCTTGAGGAAAAGACAGGAAGGCCCTTTAGCCTGGAGAAGCTTACCGAGGTTCTTCAACTGTCTGACCAGGCTTCTGCTTACTGGACGGAAATATCGGAATCGCGAAAATGTATTCCTTCCCCACTGGGATCGAGAGATGTTTTTTCGTTAATGTTTCCCATGGTCACCTTAGCTGGAAAACCCGAGGCCGTTCACTTTTATCAGACTGTTTCTGAAGAAGTGAAGAAACGGGTTGCCCAGGGCATAGGGGATGCACAAAATGAGCGTTTCAGATTAATCTGGGATCTCTTCCCGCCATGGCACGATATGAAGGTTTGGAACGGCTTTGATGAAGTGGGGGCTGTTTTCGTAGCAGACCTCTATGCGGATGCTTTTTCCGGCCGCTTAACGAATGCGGACCCTTTTCTTTCCCTGGTTGAAAAATATCTTTTTAATCCCTCCTTGCAGAGAGGGGTTGAAGACAAGATCAGGAAGTTCGAATACCTCGTCAGGGAGTTCCACCTGGACGGTGCTGTATTCATGTCTAACAGATCTTGCCGGTATTTTTCCCTGAATCAACTGGACCTGATGAAATTCATTCGGGATCAGCTAAAATTGCCTGTTTTGTTTTTTGAAGGTGATCATATGGATCCCGAGCGATACTCGAGAGAAAACGTATTGAAACAGATCGGTGTCTTTCTTGAGGTATTGTCGCGAAAGAAATAATTAAGAAAAAAGGAGGCTGGCATCTATGACCTACGAGAATATTATTGTCGAACGTTTGGGAGTGATTGGAAAGATCACTTTTAATCGGCCGAAGGTATTGAATGCTTATAACAAAGCCGTGGCGACTGAACTTGCCAGTGCATTAAAGGAACTCGAAAAAGACGAGTCCATCCGGGTCATCGTCCTCACCGGGTCAGGAAGGGCGTTCATGGCGGGAGCCGATATCAATATGGTGAACGAATGGTCCAGTTTGGGATCACCCCAGAAGGTGAAAGAGGCCTTGAGTCAGATGTTCAACCCAAATATGATGGAGGACATGGCAAAGCCTGTCATTGCGGCCATCAACGGGCTCGCCTTTGGGATGGGGTGTGAAGTGGCCATGGGCTGCGACTTTCGTATTGCCGCTGAAAGTGCGAAGTTCGGGCAACCGGAGATCAGGATTGGGATCATACCGGGTGCGGGCGGAACACAGAGGATTTTCCGCCTCGTTGGGGGAACAAAGGCCCTTGAAATGCTTACGACGGGAGATCCCATCGATGCCCAGGAGGCTTACCGTATCGGCTTGGTCAACAAGGTTGTTCCAGACGAAAAGCTGTGGGAGGAGGTTGAGGCCTTTGTGGCTCGACTGGTGGACAAGAGCCCTGTTGGATTGGCTGTTATCAAGAAGTGCATTTACGTCGGCGGAGAAATGCCTCTCAGAAAGGGGCTGGAATACGAGGTGGAACAGTTCTGCAATATCCTTACGACTGAGGATGCCCGCGAAGGGACACGGGCATTTTTGGAGAAACGAAAGCCTCAATACAAAGGCAAATAGAACCACCGTCTGCTTTGTCTCTGGAATAATTCCTCGCCCTTGTTGAAAGAGAACCTTATAGCATATGGATGTTTTGAATCATTTATGTGAAAAGGAGAACAGGATGGTTGGTATTCGGTCATTTGGCGCTTATGTTCCCCTCTACAGGATATCCTACGAGGAGATAGGGAAAGCATGGGGCGGGGCAGCGGGCAGGGGAGAGAGGTCCGTTGCCGGTCAAGATGAAGATAGTTTAACTATGGCCGTCGAAGCGGCTATCGATTGTTTGAATGAGATGGACAGGCGGTTGGTGGATGGACTTCTATTCGCCTCCACCACATCCCCTTTCTTGGAAAAGCAGGCTTCGACGACCGTCGCCGTTTCGATTGATCTGGACAGGGCCGTGAATACGATGGATTGCACGGGGTCACTCCGCGCAGGAACGATCGCCTTAAAATCGGCATTCGACGCTGTGAAGGCAGGGTCGAATAAGAATGTGCTGGTTACAGCATCAGATTGCCGGATGGGTTTTCCTGGGTCGGTTTATGAACAGACCTTTGGTGATGGGGCAGCTGCCTTTTTGATAGGGGATTCGGACGTCGCGGTGAGCATCGAAGGCACCCATTCGATCTGTGACGAGATCACAGACGGCTGGAGAAGGGAGGGCGACCGGTTTGTCCATTTCTGGGAAGACCGGTTCAACATGGTTGAAGGGTTTCAACGGATCGTTCCGGAGGCGGTTACAGGAGCCATGGAGAAGTATGGGCTGAAGGCGAAGGATTTTGCAAAGTTCGTCCTTTATGCTCCCAACGAACGAACTTACTGGCAGACGGCGGAGATGCTTGGCTTTGATCTCAAGAAGCAGGTGCAGCCTCCCCTGTTTTCCAGTGTCGGCAATACGGGTGCCGCCTTTCCCTTTATGCAACTGGTGGCCTGTCTGGAAACCGCCCAGAAGGGAGATCGGATTCTCGTGGCCAGTTACGGAAACGGGAGCGATGTTTTTATCCTGGAGGTGACTGATGGAATCTCCGATGTCCGAAGCAGGAAGGGTCTCAACAGATATTTGGCCTCCAAGAAGATGCTCCCCAATTATCATCAATTTGCCCTTATTAAAGAATTTTTTTCAATGGAAGAAAGCCGGATGCCACCCATTCGCCCCCCGGCGACGGTGGTGTGGCGGGATCAGAAATCCACCCTCAGATTTCACGGATCGAGATGCACCCAGTGCGGACATGAGCAGATTCCCATACACCGCATCTGCTCCAATTGCAGTAGCAAGGATCGTTTTGAAGAGATTCGTTTTTCAGACAGGATTGCCAAGGTATTCACCTGTACCGTTGACAGCCTTGGGTACGGAGGAGAACCGAGTCCCTTTTGGGCCATTGTCGATTTTGAAAAGGCCCGCACCCGTATCCAGATTGCGGATGCCGAGTTGGGAGAGGTGAAGATCGGAGACTCCCTTGAGATGACCTTTAGAAGGTTTCCTCGTCAGAACGATGTTCCCGTATATTCCTGGAAAAGCAGAATGATAAGGTAAGGAGATAGGAGATGGGGAATATAAAAGACAAAGTGGCCATTGTGGGAATGGGGTGCACCAAATTTGCTGAGAACTGGGATAAGAGTTTGAGTGACATGCTCATCGATGCGACATACGAAGCCTTGGAAGACGCCCGGGTTGGATTGAAAGAGATTGAAGCCGGGTGGGTGGGGACCCTTTTGGGGGGGATAACGGGCGCCATTTTAACCGAAGCTCTGCAATGGGATAATATGCCCGTCACGCGGGTGGAAAACAACTGCGCCTCCGCCCTTGAAGCCCTTAGAAATGGTGCCCTTGCCGTAGCTTCCGGTATGTATGATATCGTTCTTGTGGCAGGGGTTGAGAAGTGCAAAGATACGGGGACAGGGTCTCTCCAATTTCCGTATGGTTTTCACGAAGTTTATGGATATATGCAGGCCCCCGCTGCCTATGCCTTGGCTGCTCTCCGTTACTTTGAACAGTACGGGATCCCCGTAGAAGAGGGGAGGAGGTTGATGGCGAAGATTGCGATAAAAAATCATCATAACGGTACTCTTTCTCCAAAGGCTCACTTTCGAAGGGAGATTACGCTCGAGCAGGCTCTTCGGGCGCCAATCATTGCCTGGCCTTTGGGCCTTTTCGATTGCTGCCCCACGACAGATGGGGCGGCTGCGGCCATCCTGACCAGAGCCGATCTGGCTCCAAGATTTCGGGATGACTACATCCTCATCAAGGGGATGGGGCTTGCAGTGGGGAGAAGAAATGTGTTCTCCGGAAGGATAAAAGATTGTGAAGATTCAGACTATACGATTTGGAATGAAACAGTGGCAGCTTCCAAGCAGGCCTATGGGCAGGTGGGGATAAAAAACCCCAGAAAAGAGATTACCCTTGCCAGCGTCCACGACTGCTTTACGATTACAGAACTCATCAATTACGAATCTCTCGGCTTTAGCCCAATTGGAAGAGCCAAGGAGGATGTGGAGTCGGGATTCTTCGCCCTTGATGGAGAGCTCCCCGTGAATACGGACGGAGGCTTAAAGGCCTTCGGTCATCCGGTGGGCGCCAGCGGTTTGAGAATGGTGTACGAGCTGTACAAACAGATTCAGGGAAAGGCCGGGAAAAGGCAGATTAAGAAACCTGGCCTCGGCGTAGCCCATTGCCAGGGGGGAAATCCCACGGGGGGATTTCAGGCAGGTGTTGTGATCGTTGGCCCTAGAGATTGAAGACTTCAGCAGCCTTTGAAAAAAGGCTTTTTCAGCAAACTGCCAGGATATTGAAAATGGAGGTTTGTTCATGAGCGAGATTGTCATTATCGATGGATTAAGAACAGCTGTCGGCCGATTTGGAGGAGCAATCAAGGATTTCCGCGCCCAGGATCTCGCAGGGATCGTTCTCAAGGCACTTGTAACCAGAACGGACTTGGATCCCAATTTGATTGATGAGGTGATTATCGGTAATTGCCATTATAGCGGCTACCCCGGCGTCGGACGCCTCAGCCTTTTTCGGGCCGGGCTTCCCGAAACCATCCCGGCCCAGACCGTTGAACGCCAGTGCGCCTCCGGCCTCCTCGCTATAACGACGGCTGTCGATCTTATTCGCAGTGGAAATGCTGGAGTTGTGTTGGCCGGGGGAACGGAAAACATGAGCCTGATCCCTTACTTTCTGGAAGGGGCTCGTTGGGGGCTCCGATCCGGCAACAAGAGCTTCTGCGACGGATTCTTCGAAGGCACTGAAAGGGTTTGTGGGGATCCGGAACAGTGGGGCCTCTATTTCGGAAAGCGCTGCAACATGGGCATTACGGCAGAAAACGTGGCTCAAAAGCTCAATATCTCGAGAAGGGAACAGGATCAATTCGCCTATGAGAGCCACATGAAATCTGCAAAGGCCATTCGTGAGGGAAAATTCAAAGATGAGATCATCCCCATAGAAATTCCTCAAAAAAAGAAGGCGGCCATTGTCTTTAATGCGGATGAAGGCGTCCGGCCGGATACAACCGTGGAGGAGCTTTCCAAATTGCAGCCCGCATTCGTGGAAAACGGCACGGTCACTGCCGGGAACTCATCCTCTCTGAATGATGGTGCAAGCTGTGTTTTGGTGATGACGGAAAGAAAGGCCCGCGACCTCGGCTTAAAGCCTCGTCTGAAAGCAGGACCTTATGCTTCATCAGGCGTCCATCCGGCCTTCATGGGCCTTGGACCTGTTTCGGCCATCAGGAAACTGCTCGAAAAAACAGGGCTAAAATTGGCCGATTTTGATCTGATCGAACTCAACGAAGCCTTTGCCGCCCAATCCCTGGGGGTCATCAAGGAACTGAAGATGACCGATAGGGAGTTGGCCCGGCTGAATGTCAATGGAGGAGCGATTGCTCTGGGGCACGCCTTAGGAAACTCCGGAACAAGGCTCATGATCACCATGATGAATGAGATGAAACGAAGGGATGCCAAAAGGGGATTGGTAAGTCTTTGCGTGGGGGGCGGCCAGGGGATGGCCATGATGTTTGAGAAATATTAACAGGTTGCTCAAAAACGCCCATCTGCTGCGTTTCCCTCATCCTTCGTCGTTGCGGCGTACGTCCAAGTACGTCTCACCCCTCAGGATTTCGGGGGCCTTGCATCTGGACATTTTTGAGCAACCTGAGAAAAATCATTTTTCAGCAGCCTACTAAATGCCATGGAGAGGCTCTTATGTTTGACCGTAAGACATTAGAAGAGGTAAGAAAAGTCCGGGAAGAAAGGGAAAAAGAAACCGTCCGGGAACGAAAAGAACAATTTACCACCATGAGCGGTATTCCGGTGAAACGAGTGTTTACACCTGCGGATCTTGCGGATCGGAACATCGATTTTATGAAAGACATTTCTTTTCCGGGCAACTATCCTTATACCCGGGGAATCCATCCAACCATGTATCGGGGCCAGCTCTGGACCATTCGGCAGTTTATGGGGTTTGGAGACCCCAGGAAGAGTAATGAGAGGCTAAAATATTTGATGAAATCCGGTGCGCCGGGACTGAATGTCGCTTTCGATCTGCCTACGATTAACGGTATCGGGTCAGATCATCCTTTGGCCCGGGGAGAGATCGGAAGGGACGGGGTTCCTGTGAACTCCCTGGAAGACGTAGAGGAGCTATTTGATGGGATCCCTCTGGGCGAGGTGAGTACTTCCCTGGTCATTGCCTACCCTCCCATCCCCTGCATGTATATCGTCGTAGCCGAAAAACAGGGTTTCAAGCCGCATCAGCTCCGGGGGACTTATCAGAATGATAGCATCTGCCGGGACGTGGCGGCCAATGTCCGCGTCATTCCCAGGCGAGCCGAGCTGAAACTGTGCGTCGATCTGGTAGAATATTCGACAAAGCATATGCCTTTGTGGTATCCCATAAGCATTGTTGGCTATCAGATCAGGGAGAAAGGCTGCACAGCAGCCCAGGAAGTTGCCTTTACCCTTTCAGACGGTATTGAATTCGTGAACGCTTTTGTCCAAAGAGGTCTCGATGTCGATTCCTTTGGTCCCAGGCTTTCCTTCATGTGGAATGCCCATAACGACTTCTTCGAGGAGATTGCAAAATACCGTGCCGCTCGGAGAATTTGGGCCCGGATCATGAAGGAAAGGTTCAAGGCTAAAAACCCGAGATCGATGCAACTCCGTTTCCATACACAGACTTCAGGAGTTTCTCTGACCGCTCAGCAGCCTTTGAACAACATCGTTCGGGTGGCCATTCAAGCCCTTGCTGCAATACTGGGAGGAACCCAGTCCCTCCATACCGATTCGATGGATGAAGCGATGTCCCTGCCGACAGAGGAGGCTGTCAAACTGGCCGTCCGAACCCAGCAGATCCTGGCCTGTGAATCAGGAGTGACCAACACCGTCGATCCTCTGGGGGGGAGTTACTATGTGGAATGGCTCACCAAGGAGATCGAAGATGAAGCCCTGGCCTATATCGAAAAGATCAACGAGATTGGGGGCGTCATTGAGGCCGTTGATACCGGTTATATTCAAAAGGAAGTGACGAAGGCAGCTTACGAATATCAGAGAAAAGTGGAAAAAGGTGAAGAAATCATTGTGGGCGTCAATGACTATGTGGAGGATGGAGAGGAACGGAAACTCAACCTCCTCGAAATCGATGAGTCTTTTGAACGGTACATGTGTCAGAAGATTGAGGGTTTGAAGGCCAGGCGCGACCCGTCTGCCGTGGAGAAGGCCCTGGACGATCTTCGAAAGGCGGCCTTCCGTGACGAAAATCTCATGGAGCCGACCATGGCGGCGGTAAAGGCTTATGCCACCCTCCAGGAGATGTGGGATGTCTACAGAGAGCGATATGGCACATTTGATGAAAAGACGCATCTGCACGGGGTGGAGTGATCTAAAATGGACAGGGGAATCATCAGGGTACTGGTAGCGAAAATGGGGCTCGATGGTCACGATCGGGGAAGCCTCATTGTAACTCAGGCCTTAAAAGATGCGGGGATGGAAGTCATTTATACGGGACTGAAGAATACACCTGAAGCAGTGGCAGATATCGCCATCCAGGAGGATGTGGACGTCATCGGTATTAGCATTCTTTCAGGGGCCCATCTGGTCCTGGTTCCCCTCCTTTTCGAAGCGTTGAAGAGAAATAGCGCTGAGGATATTCCGGTATTGGTCGGCGGAGTCATTCCTCCTCCCGATATCCCAAGACTGAAAGGGATGGGTGTGAAAGAGGTCTTCCCTCCCGGGAGTTCTTTGGACAGTATCACGGAATATATCCGGTGCTTAAAGAGCGAAAAGGGTGAAAGAAAATAATTCGGTCGAAGATATCGTAAAAAGGATCAGGGCGGGGCATGTCCGCTCAATCGCAAAGTTGATTACCCTGGTCGAAAACCATGATCCCATCGCTGTTAGCGTCATTAAACACATCTATCCAGATTGTGGCAAGGCCCACTTAGTCGGTGTCACTGGACCGCCCGGTGTGGGAAAGAGCTCTCTGATTGCCGCGCTGGTCCGAGAATTTCGCAAGGGAGAAAAATCGGTGGGTGTTCTGGCGGTTGATCCTTCCAGTCCCTTTTCCGGAGGGGCTTTCCTGGGAGATCGGGCGAGAATGGTCGAACTGAGCGGGGATCAAGATGTATTCATCCGTTCCTTGGCTTCGAGGGGGATGGCTGGAGGGTTATCAGGGGCAGTCAATGATGCGGCGGATATCCTGGACGTATTCGGCAAGGAGATCGTCCTCATTGAAACGGTCGGGGCTGGCCAGAGTGAGGTAGACATCGCCAAGATCGCTCACACCGTGTTAGTCGTGCTGATGCCCGGATACGGGGATCAGATTCAGGCGATGAAGGCTGGAATGATGGAAATTGCTGACATTCTCGTTGTGAATAAGGCGGATAAAGAAGGGGCCGATGCGACGGTCACCGACCTTTTCTTCGTTCAAGCCTTGTCGTCCCGAAAGCCTGAAATCTGGTCCGTTCCTGTCTTGAAGACATCTGCTTTAAGGGGAGAAGGGATTGGGGAGTTGGTTGAATCCATTTCCAATCATTACAAATTCATCAAGGAGCGTGATCTTCTCACCCAAAAAAACAGAGAGAGGAGGACAAAAGAATTTCTGGACATCCTGACCCAACAGATACGAAATGAATTTATGGACCAGATGAAAGAAGACCAGAAGCTTCGGCATTGGGTTCAGAAGATTGGCGATCTCGAATTGGACCCTTATAGCGCCTCGGAACAGGTGATCGCGATGATAAGGGAAGCCAGGCAACGGAAGATAGGGGAAGGAACAAGTCCTAAGCCCGAAGCGGCACAAGACTCATAAGTAAAGAAAGGGGACGCGTACTATGGTTAAGCTAACGGAAGAACAACAGATGCTGTTGGATATGGTTAAAAAAATGGCAAAAACCAGGATCGCTCCGAGGGCAGAAGAGATTGACGAAAAAGGCGAATTTCCCAAGGACATCGTCGAGGTTTACCGGCAAAATGGACTGCTTGGTTTACCCTTCATGGAGGTCGAAGGGCAAAAGGAAAATCTACTGCTCCATTGCCTTATTTTGGAGGAGATTGCGAAAACGTGCTCGAATTCCGCCCATGTATTGGCGGCTCACTGGTTGGGGTCAACGCCGATTAAACTCGGCAGTGATGAAGGACAGGCAAAAAAATATTTTCCCCTGCTTGAGACGAAGTTGGCCGCTTTCTCTCTCACGGAAGCGGAGGCAGGCTCTGATGCCGGATCGGTAAGAACGAAAGCCGTTCTCAACGGAGAGGAATACGTGTTGAATGGCACCAAGTGTTTCTGCACGGATGGGAGTTTTTCGGATATCGTGACGATTTTTGCTCGAACAGATCCGGACCCCAAGTCGAAGACAAGAGGGTTGAGCGCTTTTATTGTGGAGCGAGGAACACCGGGGTTTAGCGTGGGCAAATTGGAGCGGCAGATGGGGATGCGAGGCACCCCTGCTTGTGAGTTTATTCTGGAAGACTGCCGCGTTCCGAAGGGGAATCTTTTGGGCAAGGAAGGCGGGGGTTTTGCTCTGGCGATGCAGACGTTAGATCGGACGCGTCCTGCCGATGCAGCCCTCGCCATCGGCATCGCCCAAGGAGCGATCGAAGAATCGCTGAACTATGCCAAAGAGAGGGTCCAATTCGGCCGACCGATTACCGATTTCCAAGGCATTCAGTTTATGTTTGCCGATATGGCGACCCAAACTGAGGCGGCAAGAATGCTGGTCTACCATGCAGCTCAATTGATCGATGAGGGGAATCTCAGTTCCATGCATTCCGCCATGGCCAAGTATTTTGCCACCGATACGGCGGTCAGCGTCATCAATCAGGCCATGTTGGCAATGGGGGGGTACGGTTATATGAAAGACTTCTCCATTGAGAGGAGGCTGCGGGATGCGAAGCTCATGCAGATTGTAGAAGGAACCAATCAGATACAGCGACTGGTCGTCGCCCGCCATCTCATAGGGTAGATGAATCCTAAGAAGGGGAACAGAATGGAGGATCGAGATGAATAAAGAAATCGTAATCGTAAGCGCGGTACGTACACCATTCGGACGTTATGGTGGATCTTTAAGGGAGTTCGACTATTTCGACCTCGGAGCGATACCGATGCGGGAAGTAATAAAGCGAGTCAATTTGGAATCTAAGTTGGTGGATGAGGTTTTTTGGGGAGTAGGGGATACCTCTCCTTGCAAAGATGTTTACACGCCTGTGGCTGCTCGGCAAACCCTGCTCAAGGCAGGTCTTCCTCAAGAAACCCCCTCGATCGCTCTGGATAAGGCCTGTGTCTCTGCTATGTCAGCAGTGAAGTTGGCCGCCATGGCCATGAGACTCGGGGAGATCGATGTGGCCATCGCGGGGGGAGCAACCTCCTTCAGTCAAGAACCGTTGATTGTGAGGGGGCTCCGTTTCCAGGGACATCGGCTCGGTGATGTTAAGATGGAAGATCCCCTCTTTGCCTTGGGTTATAAAGATTATAATCCTGTCTCGGTCGATACGGATAATGTGGCTCACGAACATGGAATTGGAAGAGAAGAACAGGATGAATGGACCCTGAGAAGCCATCTCAACTATGGAGCTGCCTGGAATGCAGGAAAGTTTAAGGAGGAGATTATGCCTCTCGAGATTTCACTAAAGGGGCAAGATCCATTCACACTGAATATTGATGAACAATATCGTGCTGACACGACTCTGGAAAAGTTAAAGAAACTAAAGCCCATTTACGGAACAAAAGCCATTACCGGCGGGAATGCACCAGGCTTCAACGATGGTGCCACGGCGATCCTTCTGATGACCAGGGATAAAGCCAAAGAGCTCGGCCTGGAGCCTCTTGCGACTATTGTTGCTATGAGCTCCATTGCGATTCACCCCAATCGGATGCCTGAGGGTCCGGCGGTGGCCATGAAGAAGGTTTTGACCATGGCCAAATTGAACATGGGTCAGATTGATGCAATCGAAATCAACGAGGCCTTTGCAGCAGTCCCTCTCGTAAGTATTTATCTGCTCGCCGACAAGGATAAGACTAAGGCGGAGGCCATTCGCAAGAAAACGAATATCAACGGAAGTGCCATCGCTATCGGACATCCAAACACTGCCAGTGGTGCCAGAATCATCATGAACCTCATGTACGAGTTGAGACGCCGCGGCGGAGGAATAGCCATGGGTGCCATTTGTGGAGGTCTCGCTCAGGCTGATGCGTGCATCATTAAGGTCTAGAAGAATATGATCGATTTGCTACAAGGAATAAGGGTACTCGACCTTTCCCGATTACTACCGGGTCCCCTCTGTTCTATGTTTCTGGCAGATATGGGTGCCGAGGTGATCAAGATAGAAGATACTCAATCAGGGGACTATACCCGTTGGGATCCGCCGAAAGCGAAAGAAAACTCGACCTTCTTCTTGCTCATCAATCGCAACAAGAAAAGCATGCGATTGAACCTGAAAGAACCGGAGGGTTACGAGATTTTCTGCAGGTTGGTCGAAACTGCCGATATCGTCCTGGAACAGTTCCGACCTGGGGTTGTCCAGAAGTTGAAGATTGATTATCCAACGATGCAAAGAATTAACCCTGGTCTCATTTACTGCTCCCTGACAGGATTTGGGCAGGATGGTCCGTATAAGGACAAGGCAGCTCATGATATCAATTACATCGGGTATGCTGGCCTCTTGGGCCAGACAGGTAGAAGAAAAGGGCCGCCCGTCATTCCGGGAATTCAGGTAGCCGATGAGGCGGGGGGTAGTCTGATGGCTGCCATGGGTATCCTGGCAGCCATGGTGGGCAGGGCACGGCGCGGCTACGGAGAGTATATAGACGTTTCAATGATGGACGGGGTGCTTTCACTGATGGTCATCGGTATGGGGGTGTTGTTTGGAACCCAGGAAACACCGGGATGCGGAGATACCCTCTTGACCGGAGGAACTCCATGTTACGATGTTTACGAGACGAAAGATGGCAAGTTTATGGCTCTAGGGGCGCTGGAACCGAAATTCTGGGAGAACTTCTGCAACGTCGTGGGACGGCCGGATCTGGTCAAAGACCAATTTTCGCAGGGCAAGAGAAGGGATGAAGTTCGTCAGGCGGTAGGAGAAATCTTTAAAGGGAAGGCTAGGGATGAGTGGTCGGACTTCTTCTCTGATAAGGATGCCTGCTGCACACCTGTTTTAGAACTTCATGAAGCCATTAAGGATGAACATGTTCGGGCTAGAAATATGGTCTTCGACCTGGATCACCCCTTCGAGGGCCGGATCCAGCAGCTTGGGTTTCCAATAAAGTTTGGGAGCTCCACTTTTGAGACGAGGCTGCCTCCTCCCATGTGGGGAGAACATACGGAAGAGATATTGAAGGAGCTGAGGTATTCTCCCGAGGATCTGGAAGGATTCAAGGCAAAAGGAGTGATCTGATCGATTTTAACAATTCTTGGAGGTGTATCGATGGCTAACCAGACAATGAAAGAGCGTTTTCAACAAGCAAAGGAGGCATGGGAGAAGGCAAGGGCCAAATATGCTGACAAGATCAAGTCGCAGCCAAACCTTTCCGAAATCCCCATCAAAACCGTCTATTCGCCCGAAGATATAGAAGGCCTTGATCTGGGCACAATGCCGGGGGTGTATCCGTATACTCGCGGACTATATCCCGATGGCTATGCGCTTACGCCCTGGATGCAACAGATGGTCTTTGGGTATGGAACGTGCGAAGAGACAAGGAAAAAGATGGAGACCCTGGTCGGACAAGGGATGGAGGGATATTTTGGAAACAAGGTTTTCAACATCGTTTACGATATCCCGACCATGTACGGAATCGATGCGGATCATCCAGAGGCCGAGGGAAACGTAGGACAGTGCGGAGCGCATCTGTGCACCCCTGAAGACTACGATGAAATCATCAGGGGGTGGGAACTCGAGACGACCAATTTCTCCTTGATCACCGGAGATAATTGCTTGCCGGCTCTGGCCCATATCGTGGCGGCGGCGGAGCGGCGGGGGAAGACCCCTGATCTCCTGAGAGGGAATTCGATGAACTGGTACCCACGCATTGCTGTCCAGGATATTCCGTCGTGGGAGCCGAAGTATGGTTACGCCTTGATGGTCGACCTCATTCGCTTCTGCACAAAGAATATGCCGATTTGGAATACGACGAATATCTTTATGTATGGTATCTCCGAAGCAGGAGCGACACCGGTTGAAGAACTGGCTTTTGGTATGGGTTGGGGAAAATCAGTCATCGATGCGTGCAAGGCGGCTGGTCTGGAACCTGATGCGTTTGTTGGACGGCTTGGTTTTCAAGTGGGCATCCAGATGAATTTCTTCGAGGAGATTGCAAAGATCAGGGCCCATCGAAAGATATGGGCGAAAATTACGAGCGATGAGGGATGCAAGAGGCCTCAATGCATGCATGCCAGGATTCATGTCCATACAAGCGGTAATGTCTTGGTGGCCCAACAACCGCTGAATAATACCGCCCGGATCACCATGCAGATCATGGCTGCCATTCTAGGAGGGGTACAGTCTATCCACTCGTGTTCCTATGATGAAACGATTGGCATTCCCACAGAGCTTTCTCACAGAACGGCTCTGAGATCGCAGCAGATTATGATGTGGGAAAGCGGGCTTCGTCAGGTGGCCGATCCCCTCGCAGGATCTTATTATGTGGAATGGCTCACGGACCGGATCGAGAAGGAAGCATGGAAGCTTTTTAATGAACTGGAGAAACGAGGGGGCTATATGAAAGGACTGGAGGATGGCTGGATCAAACACACAATTGATGAGAGCGCCTATGCCAGGAAGCAGGCCATCAAGAATGAAACGTTGCCTGTTGTGGGAGTGAACAAATATGTCATGGAAGAGACCGAAGAGCATCAGCCCTTCCGAGTCGATTATGCCATTGAACGAAAGGCCATCGAACGGGTGAAGGCCTTTAGAAACAAACGGAATGGGAAAGAAGTGGAGAAGATGAAGGCCATTCTGAAAGAGACTTGCATGGCATACAAAGAAGGAAAGGGTGAGTTAATGCCGGCTCTGATCGAGGCAGCCAGAAAGGGGCTCACCAATGGGGAAATGATCGTGCCCATGCGGGAGGCTTTTGGTTGGGTGGTATCAGAATAGTGATGCAGTTCAAGATCAGATTGGGGGTACGACTATGACGGAAAAAAAAATTCGGGTGCTCCTCGCCAAGAAGAAGATTGATGTACACGGCAGGGGCAGCAAGTTGATCGCCAGGGAATTGCGGGATGCAGGAATGGAAGTCATCTACTTTCGCTTTGGAACGGTGGATGATATTGTCAACGCTGCCCTGCAAGAGGACGTGGATGTCATCGGGATTAGCATTATGACGAGCGGACATTTGAAGGTCGCCGAGAGGTTAATCCCGGCCCTCAAAAAAAATGGAATGAAAGACGTGATGGTGATCATGGGAGGTGTGATTCCGGAGGTGGATTTCCCAAAGCTCAAAGAGATGGGAATTCACGAGGTCTTCCCACCGGGTTTGCCAGGGGAAGCGGTTGCTGAATATATCAAGTCTCACGTCGGCAACGTCAGTTTGAATTGAAGGCTGGGAATGGAGGGTTTGAACAATTTAAGAAAGGGGACTCTATGGACTTTGAGACCATCATCTTGAAAAGGGAAGAAGGAATCGCTACGATCATCTTTAATCGCCCCAAAGTGTTCAATGCTTACAGCGAGAAGATGTCCCAGGAGTTGAAGGTGGCGGTCAAGGATGTGGGGGATGACGATTCCGTTCGGATTCTGATCTTAAAAGGGAGCGGCGATAACTTCATGGCTGGTGCAGACATCAACATGCTCAATTCTTGGTCGAAAATGGCGGATGAGCATGGGTGGCAGAAGGTGAGGGAGGTTCTTGATCACCACTTTAGTCCAACCTTGCTTGAAAGGCTTCCTCAACCGGTCATTGCTGCTGTAGATGGGATGGCATGGGGGATGGGGAGCGAGATTGCCCTGGGATGCGATTTGCGGATCTGCACGGACCGTGCTTCTTTTGCCCAACCAGAGATCAACTTGGGCATCATCACCGGCGGTGGAGCAAGCCAGAGGTTGCCGCGAATCGTGGGAAAGGCGAAGGCCATGGAGATCATCTTGACCGGCTCTCCCATAGCAGCAGAGGAGGCTTATCAATGGGGACTTGTCAACCAAGTCGTTCCACCTGGGGAGCTCGACTCGGCCGTGGAGAAGCTTGTCAAGAAGATTGTTGCCAAGAGCCCATTGATGGTCAAATGGACTAAGGAGTGCGTGAACCTGGCTTTGGATCATGATCTCTTAGCAGGGATCGAAAGGGAATTGACTCAATTTGCCAAAACGTTTGCCACCCATGATTCCAAAGAAGGGACGGCCGCCTTTCTGGAAAAAAGAAAGCCGAGATTTACAGGTAATTAAAAAACAGAACGAAAAAGGGGATTAGGATATGGGCCTTGAGATGTTTAGTTTAAAAGGAAAAGTCGCCATTGTGACAGGGGGAAGCAGAGGATTTGGGAAGGCCATCGCCTTGGGTCTCGCTGATGCGGGTGCTGATGTCGTCGTTGCCAGCCGAACGCAGGCGGATCTAGACAAAGTGGCCGAGGAGATCAAGGCCAAGGGTTGCAGGAGCCTCGCCATTGCCACTGACACGACAAAGAAGGATTCGATCCAGCATCTTGCCGTGAAAACAATGGAAGCCTTTGGAAAGATTGACATCCTGGTGAATAATGCCGGTAAGGGAAAGAATGCCCCTTTTCTGATGATCCCCGAAGCGGAGTGGAACGATGTGATTGATGTGAACTTGAAGGGCTACTTTCTCTGTACCCAGGTGATCGGGTCTTACATGTTTAAGGCCAAATCGGGAAGGGTGATCAACATCTCCTCTGCGATGGGAAGCTATCCATTGGGATTTTTAGCCCATTATGCTGCCTCCAAGGGAGGAATTAACGCCATGACCAAATCCCTTGCCCAGGAATGGGCGAGCAGGGGGATTACTGTCAATGCGATTGCCCCATCCTATTTTGCAACAGACATTAACAAACATGCCATGGAGGATGAGGCTATCAGCAAGCTGATTATGTCGAAGACCCCTCTGAATCGATGGGGCCAGGTTGCAGAGCTGGTTGGTCTGGTTATTTATCTGGCCTCCGATGCTTCAAGCTATATGACGGGTGCTATTCTTCCTTTGGACGGGGGATGGTCTGCTGGCTAATCGCTCCCGGAAAACCGAAATGGAACAGGGCAAAACGATCGAAGAGATCAAGCGTGGAGAGAAGGCCGCACTGACCCGGAAGATTACAGAGGAAGATATAGGGAATTTTGCCCGGGCAACAGGGGACTACAACCCTCTTCATATAGATGAGACATATGCCCAAAAGACGATTTTTCACGGCCGTATTGCCCACGGGATGCTTGTAGCCAGCCTTTTTTCAAATCTCATCGCCACGAAACTTCCCGGACCAGGCACGGTCTACCTATCCCAAACGCTTCATTTCAAAAGGCCTGTTCGGATTGGCGATATCCTGACAGCTGAGATTGAGGTCATTGAAATCAACACCGTAAAAAAGAGAGTGACTTTATCAACCCTGGCCCGAAACCAGGATGAGACCATAGTCTTGGAAGGCGAAGCGGTTGTACTGCCAAGATCTTGAGCCCACAGAAAGGATAGAGATCATGAAGGGAAGAGTGGAGCTAATCTCCAAAGTCGGAAAACTTTCAGATATCGGTGAGATCGTTCATTCAGGAGATTTTGTGGCCATTGGAGGTGGTTGGAGTTGTAACAAACCTATGGCCTTGATAAGGGAAATGATCCGGCAAAAAATAACCGGCCTCAAAGCAATATCTATTGTGGGAGGATGGGAGATGGAATGGCTCCTTGCGGCGGGGGCTATAGAGCATATGATCTTTAGTTTCCTCAGCCTTGAATCCTTTGGCCTTCCACCCAATTTCCGTCGTGTGGCCGAAAAGAAACTCATCAAGCTCACAGAGATCGAGGGCTGTAGCATGATCAAGGCCCTTGAGGCTGCAGGATTGGGCCTCCCTTTCGCCGCCTTTGTGGGCCCCAAAGGATCCGACATTGTCAAGGAAGCGCCGGATCTGTATAAGGCCGTGACCTGCCCTTTTACAAATCAGGAGCTAACGGCGATTCAAGCCATCGTTCCGGATGTAGCCCTCATCCATGCTCAGAGGGCAGATGAACAAGGTAATGTTCAGATCTTTGGCACCTCTGCCTCCGATTTGGATATGGCCAAGGCGGCCAAGAAGGTGATCGTCACGGTCGAAGAGATTGTGTCGCCCGATCAAATCCGGGCAGACAAGACCGCAACAAAGCTTTTCCGGACCGAGGTCGATCTCATTATCCACTGCCCCTTCGGTGCAAGTCCGTGCAGCTGTATTCCCTATTACTCCGCCCATCAGCTCCAAATGATGAAAGATACGGAGGGTCTCGGTGCGAAGAATGCTGGGGGCTATGTTCGGGAGATGGTCGGAAGGAGCGAAGAGGAATACTGGGAAAGGGTCGGTGGGGAATCAGCCAAGGGAAAATTGAAAGCCCTGGCGAAAAAGACGCTGCGTATCCAATATCCCGAGGTCCTTACTGAGGAGAAGGCCCAGGAGTTCGAGCCTGCCGATCAGATGGTCGTCAGCTTGGCGAGGACGATCGATGATGGGGATACTATCGTTCTTGGATCCTTTACGCCTTTGGCCTACACGGCCTATATGTTGGCCAAACTCACTCACGCCCCCAATGCCTTTGTCGTGGGATACAGTGGTGTCGATCCCTTTCCGTTCCAGTTGGGATTTTTCACTTCTGAGGCAGCCTGCACAGAGTTTGCTGCTGGGCTCTGGTCCATGACAGAGGCGATCGAAGCGCTCCATTTCCGGGGAAAGGGTGACGTGGAAGCGGTCTCCAGTGCTCAGATGGATGCCAACGGAGATATTAACATTTCGTGGCTGGCCTTGCCCGTTCGGGATGCAGAGGGGAAAGCGACTGACGAGCTAAACCCTCGGGGACTTCGGTTGCCAGGTGGAGCCGGGGCTCCGGTGGTTTTTGGACTCCATCGAAAATCTGTGGCTTATTTTGCAAATCACTCGAAAAATGTCTTTGTCCCGAAGGTCAATTATGTTACGGGGACAAGATATTATTTGACAGATGCGGAGCGTCTCAGCCAGGGGCTCCGTCCAGGCCCCATGATTGTCGTTACGAATCTCTGTGTGATGGAGATGAGAGAGCGAGGTAAGTGGGTGGCTTACTCTCTTCACAGAGGGGTTCAGCCGAAGGATGTGATCGACAATACCGGGTTTCCTATGGAGATCCCCCCTGACTGCCCTGTTACCGAGCCCCCAACCCTTCAAGAGATAGAACTGATCAGGAAAATCGATCCACAGGGTATCCGGTTACTGGATTTTATGAGTGGAAAAGAGCGGGCGGCTAAACTTCCCTCCCTTCTTCTAACCGAATGGGACTCGGTCTAAGGGAGAAAATCAGAAGACGAAAGGAGAAGAGTCGACGATGGAATACAAGGTCCTAAAAATTGAGAAGAAGGAGGGTGGCTATGCCATCATCACCTTCAATCGCCCAGATAAATTTAATGCGGCCAATGCCCAAATCTTTGGCGAGCTTGCTGCTGCCGTCCGTGAACTCGATGAGGACAAAGAGGTGGGTTGTATCATTTTGACGGGTCAGACCTTCATCCATCCTAAAAAGGGAACCCCCTACCCCGTCTTCTCAGCCGGTGCGGATGTAGAGCAGTTTGCCAGCATCGGAAAGACAGAAGCGGGTTTTGATTTTATCAAACTCTGCTTCCAACCTTTTAAGGCGATCGAGCTGGCAGAAACGCCACTGATTGCAGCCGTCAACGGCATGGCCTTTGGTTTTGGTTTTGAAATTATGGGGACCTGTGATATGGCCTTTGCGGCTCAAAGTGCCAGGTTTGCCCTTAAAGAGATCAACCATGGTGCCGTGCCGGCGTGGACCGTGACGCGGGGATTAGAGAAGTTCGGCAAGGGGCTTGTGGCTTACCTTTGTATGTCGGCCGTTGAGCTTGAGGCTGAGGAAGCCAAACGGCTGGGTATCGTGATCGATGTATTTAAGGATGATGAGTTGATGCCAAAATGTGAAGATCTGGCCAAACGGATTGCTGCCAACAGTTATATGGCCAAAACGTTTATCAAGACGACGCTCAATCGTCATGCTATGGAAGAATATCAGGAAGCCGAGCGCTTCATGCCCAGTATCTTTGCGACGGAATTTATGCAGGGAGCCTTCGCTCGGTTTTTGAAAGGGGAGACCAAAAACGTAAAATAGCTTCCGTTTCGTGATGAGGAGGTATTGAGGTGAAAGAGGTTGTTATCGTATCAGGCGTGAGAACTCCGATCGGGGTATTTGGGGGAAGCCTTCAGACTTTTCGGCAAAGGGATTTGGCGGCTATCGTCATCAAAGAAGCCTTGAAACGCACCTGTGTCGAACCCGATCAGGTGGATGATGTCTTTTTTGGGTGCTGCAACAATCCGCAGGAGGATGTGAACATCGCCAGGGTTGGACTCCTGGAAGCAGGGCTACCGGATACCATTCCTGGGGTAACCCTGAATCGGGTGTGCCTTTCTTCCATGGAAGCGATTGCTTCGGCGGCCCGAAAAATCCAACTCGACGAAGCAGAGGTCTGCATTGCAGGCGGCATCGAAACCATGAGCAATACCCCCTATTATCTTAAAACCGCCCGTTGGGGAGCAAGGTTGAAGCATCAGGAGCTCACCGATTCGATGTGGGAGGGATTGTACGCCGGCGGCAAAGAAATTGTGGGTATGACTGCGGAAAACATCGCCGAAAAATACGGGATCACAAGGCAGCAACAGGATGAAGTGGCCCTTAGATCCCACAACAATGCAGAACGAGCGACCAAGCAAGGAAGATTCAAAGACGAGATTGTTCCGGTGAAAATGAAGAAGAAGAAGGAAGAGGTCATCTTTGATAAGGATGAACATTTTCGACCCGGCCTCACCATGGAAGAGCTCATCAAGCTTCCTCCTGCCTTTAAAGAGGGGGGCACAGTGACTGCGGGAAATTCTTCGGGGCTAAACGATGGGGCTGCTGCGGTGGTCATCATGTCCCTGGAAAAGGCGAAGGCGATGGGTATAAAACCATTGGCTAAATACATCGGTAGCAGTATCGCCGCTGTCAATCCCTTCTTCATGGGGACGGCCCCCATCCCTGCAACGAGAAATGCCCTAAAGAGGGCTAAGATGGAATTAAGTGATATTGAGTTGATTGAATTGAATGAGGCCTTTGCAGCCCAATATCTTATCTGTGAAAGAGAATTGAAGCTAAACCGAGAGATCACGAACGTCAATGGATCTGGAATCGGTTTGGGACATCCTGTTGGATGCACTGGCGTAAGAATTGTCGTTACACTCATTCACGAGATGATGAAGCGGGATGTCAACATTGGGCTTGCTGCCCTCTGTGGAGGTGGGGGTCAGGGAATGGCCTCGATCTACGAGAGAATAAAGTGATACAGGGATTCATGTAACGTTCTTGAATCTGCAAAAACTAACCGTCACTGCTAAGGAAAGGAGGAGGGTTTATGGGACAGATAAGGTCAGTTGGAGTTTTAGGGGCTGGAATGATGGGATCGGACATTGCCCTTTCATGTGGCAGGGCAGGCTTCAAGGTCTTAATGAAAGAGATCAATATGGAGTTGGCCCAGGCAGGCTACAACAATATCAAATCGAGTTTAGATAGATGGGTATCCAAAGGAAAACTGCAGCTTGATGAAGCGGGAAAGAAGAAGACCCTGGAGGCCGTCAAGCCAACAGATTCTTTTAATGGTTTTGAGGAGGTTGACCTCGTGATTGAGGCCATCTTTGAAGATATTAAGGTCAAAACGGATACGTATAAGGAATTGGAAAAGATATGCAAACCTTCCTGCATCATTGCCTCCAATACCTCTTCCATATCGATTACTAAGTTAGGGGCCTCTTTTAAGAGTCCGGCGAGACGGTCCCAGTTCGTGGGAATGCATTTCTTTTCTCCTGCGGCCATCATGAAGTTAGTGGAAGTCATTAAAGGGGAGGAGACGGCGGAAGATACCGTCAATTTCGGCCTTGATTTTTGCAAAAGTATTGACAAGGAGCCCGTCAAGGTCATCGACTGCGTTGGATTCATTGTGAACCGGATCCTTTATGCCCTGGATAATGAGGCGATGAGGCTTTATGAAGAGGGTATTGCAACTCCTGAGGATATTGATAAGGCCTGCCGGTTGGGTCTGGGACATCCCATAGGACCCTTTGCGCTGATGGATCTCACCAGTAACGAACTGAACTATAAGGTCGGCAAGATCCTTTATGAGGCCTATGGGGAAAGATTTATCCCCAGGCCATCTCTGGTCAAAAAGGTCGATGCTGGCCACTTCGGTCGAAAGACAGGAAAGGGATGGTTTGATTATGGCAAGAAATAGTATGAAGTTAGCTGAGCCCGGTCGAATTGGTTCGATGACGATCAGAAACAGGATGGTCATGCCGGCCATGGGGACGAATTTGGCCAATCCGGATGGAACTGTCAGCCAGCATTTGATCGACTACTATGAGGCAAGGGCTGCAGGGGGTGTCGGCCTGATCATTACAGAGGTGGTCACCCCTGAACATAGAGGGCAATGTATCCATTGTGAACTGGGAGGGTATCATGACGGCTTTGGACCGGGGTTGTCCCGGCTGGCAAGGGCCGTTCATAATCAAGGGGCTCACTGTGTCCTTCAGATAGCCCATGCCGGTGCCTTTGCTGCCTCCCAGATCACTGGGATGAAACCCATCTCCCCTTCAGGGGTCAAATGCAGTTTGATTGAAGACATTCCAGAAGAGGCGACGGTTTCGGAGATACGGGAGCTTGTAAAGAGATATACAGAATTAGCGGTCAGGGCGAAAGTGGCCGGATTTGATGGAATAGAATTGCATAGCGCCCATGGATACCTACTTCTCCAATTTTTATCGCCCTATACTAACAGAAGAAACGATGAATATGGGAGAACCTTTGAAGGGCGTTTAAAGTTTTCAAAAGAGGTGTTGCAGAGTATTCGCTCCGCGGTAGGCCCGAACTTCCCCATCATATACAGGCTTTCCGGGGAGGAATACGTACCAAACGGTCTGCAAATCGAGGACGCGAAAAAGATTGCTCAAGCCTTGGAAAAAGAGGGAGTGGATGCTTTTCACATTTCAGCCGGTACCTGGGACTCAAGAATAGAGGTATATCAACGCACCATGTCCGGATCTCCTGAAAAAGGTCCAAAGGATTTGGGAAAGGGAATCTCAACCGGTGTGTGGGTCTCTCCCCTCTATACTCCGGAGGGATTATTAGCCCATCTTGCCGAGGAGATCAAGAAGGTCGTTTCTGTTCCTGTGATTGCTGTCAATTCGATTCCGGTGGAGATGGCTGAGTCTCTCATTGCTCAGGGTAAAGCTGATTTTGTGTCCATGGGAAGGGGACTGATTGCCGATCCAGAATTACCCAACAAGGTGATCCAGGGTAAGCTTGACGAGATCAGAAGGTGTCTGCGATGTAATGAATGTCTAGGAAAGGTCCTGATGAATCAGCATCTTCATTGTGCCATTAATGCACAGGCAGGAAATGAAAGAATAAAGTTGGAACCGGCAATGAAAAAGAAAAAGGTTCTGGTCATTGGCGGCGGCCCGGCCGGTTTAGAGGCCGCCCGAGTGTCCTCCCTGAGAGGGCATCAAGTCATTTTATGGGAAAAGGAAAATGAACTGGGCGGACAGCTGACCAGAATTGGTCAAATGGAATTTAAGAAAAACCATAAAGCCCTTGAGACCTGGTATGTAAGCCAGTTAAAAAGCCTGAGGGTGGAAGTCAAATTAAACAAAAAAGCTGAGGCGGAAGATATCCTTTCAGGGCACCCCGATGCAGTGGTTCTGGCCATGGGGGCTGACATGTGGAAACCTGGGATCGAAGGCATTGATTCAAAATCCGTCTGTTTTGCCACCGATGTGCTGGATGGAGAGGTGGAGTTAAAAAAACGGATTGTCATCATTGGCGGAGGTCTGGTTGGATGTGAGTTGGCTTTGAAGCTGGCTGATCATGGAGACAAAGAGATAACGGTTGTAGAAATGCTGGATGAGTTAGCGGGTGACCTAGAGGTCTTTAGTCGTTGGACACTCACTGGATATTTGGCCGAAAAAGGTGTAAAACTCATCACAGGGTTAACGGTAAAACAAGTGACGAAGGAAAAGGTGATAGGTGTTGGCAAAGAAGGTCAACAAAGAGAGTTACCCTACGACAACGTGATCTTAGCCACTGGGCTCCAGTCAAGGGAAGATATTTCGAACAGATTGAAAAAAAGCATGGAGATCTATGTGGTGGGGGACAACTTAGAGGCAAGAAAAATTATAGATGCTATCCATGATGGATTTAATGTGGCGATGAGAATTTAGAGGCTTCTCAAGAATGGTTCTGAATTTTCTTAAAGGAGGTCATGGAGGGTAACAGTTTAGTCCTTTTGGAACTTTTTTGATCACGCGCGTAACCCCTCAGAAGGTGTGAAAAAATTTGATTATGACTGTAACGTTTCTGATAAAAGTTAAAATCGTTCAGGCAATGGCTGAATCATAAGAGAAACATGTTGCCCTCGATAAAAATGACAAATAGAAAGAG